>Ga0114946_10001424_pt1 | contig 16518 bp, 18 predicted proteins | sample WalLakDeSediment_FD_88676 | JGI IMG/M metagenome (GOLD analysis project Ga0114946, IMG submission 88676) | Lake sediment microbial communities from Walker lake, Nevada to study Microbial Dark Matter (Phase II) - Walker Lake 11/02/13 Deep Sediment | ecosystem: Environmental > Aquatic >... | reverse complement strand
GCGGCGGGGCATGATTTCCCCGACGTGCTCTCGGCCGACGAGAAGACCGCCGTGCTCGAGTACCTCAAGACGCTGTGAAACTCGACGTTCATGGAGCCCAGTGTCTCCGACACTGGGAATTCGCCCCGGCGTCCATTCGGCCGACGATTTTGCTACTCTTGTGAGTCTGCATGGCAGGTCTGCAGCAGCCCTTTCGGAGATTCATCGATGACCCAACTCGAAGCCGCCCGCAACAATGAGATCACGCCCGAGATGAAGTTCGTCGCCCAGCGCGAGGATCTTCCCGAGGAATTGATCCGAAGCGAGGTGGCCCGCGGGCGGATGGTGATCCCTGCCAACACCGCGCATCTCACGAAGTCGCTCGAACCGATGTGGATCGGCCTCGGGGCGGTTGCAAAAGCCAACGCCAATACCGGCAACTCAGCCGTGACGAGCGACCAGCAGACGGAGCTCGAGAAGCTCCACATGGCCGTCCATTACGGCGCCGACACGGTGATGGATCTCTCCACCGGGAAGAACATCGACACGATCCGCCAGGCGATCATTGACGCTTCGCCCGTGCCGATCGGCACGGTGCCGATCTACCAGATGCTCGAGGAGCTCGGCGGCGACATCGACGATATGCGGCCGCAGCACTTCCTCGACATGTGCGAGAAGCAGGCGAAGCAGGGGGTAGACTACATGACCGTCCACGCCGGCCTGCTCCAGGAGCATCTCCATCTCACGATGCACCGGATCACGGGGATCGTGAGCCGCGGCGGATCGCTCATCGCCCGCTGGATGATGACGCACAAGCAGCAGAATCCGCTCTACACCCACTTCGAGGATCTCTGCGACATCTTCCGCGCCTACGACGTGACCTGGAGCCTCGGCGACGGCCTGCGGCCTGGCAGTATCGCCGACGCCAGCGACGAGGCCCAGTTCGCCGAGCTCCATGTGCTCGGCGAGCTCACGCGGCGGGCCTGGGCGAAGGGCTGCCAGGTGATGGTGGAGGGGCCCGGCCATGTGCCGATGGACCAGATCGACATGAACATCAAGCGGCAGATGGAGGAGTGCGACGAGGCGCCGTTCTACGTGCTCGGGCCGCTCGTCACCGACATCGCGCCGGGCTACGACCACATCACAAGCGCCATCGGCGCGGCGCTCGCCGGCTGGAGTGGCGCGGCGATGCTCTGCTACGTGACGCCGAAGGAGCACCTCGGGCTGCCCGACGCCGAGGACGTGAAGCAGGGGGTGATCGCCTACAAGATCGCGGCCCATGCGGCCGATCTCGCCCGGCATCGCAAGAATGCCCGGGTGCGAGACGACGCCCTCTCGCGGGCCCGGTTCAATTTTGATTGGAACGAGCAGTTCCGGCTCGCGCTCGATCCGGAGACGGCCCGGAAGTATCACGACCAGACGCTGCCGCAGGAGACGTTCAAGAGCGCCCACTTCTGCAGCATGTGCGGCCCGAAGTATTGCTCGATGAAGATCACGCAGGACATCCGCGAGATGGCCGCGGCCGAGGCAGCTGCCGGGGCCGCCGGCACGCCGAGCGAGCCGATGGCGATCCAGCTGCCGTAGGTGAAAGCATTCACCACATGGTTTGAACCGGGTACCGCTGGATCTGTGGATCGTCGGTGACGATCACGAGTCCATGGCAATTGGCTTGGGCCACGAGCAGGCGGTCGAACGGGTCGCGATGAATTGGAGGCAGCCGATGGATCTGGCAGACCTCTGCCTCACCGATGGGGAGCAGCTCGATTCCAGATGCCTCGCGTACGCGAGGCAGATAGCGATCCGGCTCGTCGGGCAACGGCAGCTTTCCGAGACCGAACTTGATGGCGATCTCCCACGCCGATGCAGCGCTCACCCAGACCTCGTTGTCAGCCGCCAGGATCCGTTCCCGGGCCGGTTTTGACAGTGCGGGATCGTCGGTCACAACCCAGAGAAACGTATGGGTGTCGAGCAGCAGCCTCATGCTCGCCCCTCGAACGCCTCCACGAGGGCTTCGGGAAGCGGCTCGAAGAATGCCTGCGGCACGCTGAATTCCCCCCGTGCGACGCCGATCCGACGCGGGCGGCTGCCGGGCCGAAGAATCGGTCGCACCTCCGCCACCGGGCGGTGACGGTTGCAGATGATGAGCCGGTCGTCCCGCTTCAGCCGCGCGATGAGCCGGGAGAGATGGGTCTTCGCTTCATGCATGTTGAACTGTAGCGTTCGCATGCAATCACAGTAAACTCATAAGTAAACTAAGTCAATCGGGTCGCCATTTCAAACCGCTCAATATCATGGTCATTTGACTTTTGGTAGCAAAACGCTACCATTGTGTCATGAGTCAACCTGTCAAGCTCAGTGATGACCTGGTTCTCGAGGCCCGCATGGTTGGGGCGGTGGCACGGCGATCCATCGCCGGTCAGGTGGAATTCTGGGCCCGGCTCGGCAAATCGATCGAACCGCTGCTCCGTGGTGACCGGGCCCTGGCGCTGCAGCGATCGGGAGCGGCACGATCGCTGGCCGAGTGCATCCAGTCCGTGGATACGGATATCGGCCGCGACCGCGTTCACGTCTACCTCAAGTCTCGTCCATTTCCGCATTTCGAACCCTGCCCGGACGAGGCGGGAATGCTGGTGAGGATTGACGCCGACGGCACCCGCACCCGGGGGCGATTCATCAATCGCGAGTTCGTCGCCGCGAGGTAAGGGCCGGATGGATTGGCGACCCCTTCTCGAGGCGAGGCCTGTCGTGGTGGCACTCGCCGGGTCGAACGGCGCGGGCAAGTCGACGTTTTTCCACGCCCACCTCGCCAACACGGAATTGCGGTTCGTCAATGCCGACGATCTTGCCGTCGAGCTGGGGCTGGGTGCCTATGAGGCAGCCGAAGTCGCCGCGTCGTTGAGAGCCGTCCTGGTCGGGCAGCGGGAGAGCTTCGTGTTCGAGACCGTGCTCTCCGATCCCGTCGGCGCGAAGGTCACCGAACTGGTGGAGACGGGCCGGAACGGCATGCACGTCGTCATGGTTTTCATCCGGGTCGATTCAACCGAGACGTCGAAACAGCGGGTCGCGATGCGGGTCATGCAGGGGGGACACGACGTACCGGACGAGAAGCTCGAAGCCCGCTTCCAGCGCACCCTCGCCAATCTGGAGCGGGCGATCAAAGCGTTGCCGGTCGTGATCATTTTCGACAACACGAAACTGGCCCGCCCCTTTCAACTCGAAGCCGTCTACGAACAAGGCAGGCGGATCGGGCCGTAGCGCAGGTCGGCCGCCGGACTTCAGGGGCCTACGGCGCTACAACGCCTTGGCCCGCAGGTCGCGGAACTCAACCTTCATCACGAGACCGGGGTGGATCTGGAGGCCGATCGGGCCCGGCTCGCGGTACTTGTCGCTCGTGTACTGTGAAACCTGCTGGCCATTGAGCCAGACGATGAACGTGTCGCCCTTGGCTTCGAGGCGGATGCGGTTCCACTCGCCGGGCTCGAGCAGGTCGGCGGCCTTCGGGGCCCGCGCCTCTTCCGGATACGTTCCTGTGTAGAAGGAGCAGGTCATGTCTTTCTCGAGGCTCCGCGAGACGCCGATCTGCACCTGCAGTTCGGGCTTCCGCACCATGATGCCGCTATCGATCTCGCCGCTGAACCGCACCTCTCCCTCGACGATCACGTCGCCGTACGGCCGGTCGGTGTAGAGCATCGAGCCCTTTTTGTCGGCGTCGTTCTCGCCGACGAGAACGCCATCGACCACCCTCCAGTGCGGCGCACCCACGACCCTCCAGCCAGCGAGGTCGGTGCCGTTAAAGATCACGGGCAGGTCGGCCGTCGGCGGGATCTCGGCGACCGCCGTCGCTGCCGCGACGAGCATGGCGAGGCCGAGCAGGCATCCGCGGGTCAATGTGTGCATGGAAGCGAGTGTCATCTGGGCGTCACTCCTCCTCGGCGACGGCTTCCCGGCCGAGTTCTTGGTCGATCAGGATGAGACCGTGGCCGTCGCCGCCGACGAGCATCAGCCGATCGTGGACGTCGTCGGCCTCGGCTGTGTCGGCGATCTGCTCGGGCACGAACTGCGTCAGAAAACTGTGGGTGAGGTGATCGTTGTGCTTGTCGGCGACGTCGATCAGGTCGTTCATCCGCTGGAGCAGGTGATGCTCCTGCGTTCGCACCATGTCGAACGCTTCGATCGGGTTCTCCCAGTTCGCCCGGGGCGCCTCGATCGTGGCGAATTTCGCCTGGTAATCGCGGTCATTGAGATACTTGACGAACATGCTCATGTGCGTGAGCTCGCCATGGGCCTCCCCTTGGAGCCACTTGGCCATCCCGCTCAGGCCGCGGACGCTCGCCCACGAAGCCATCGAGAAATAAAGAAACGCGGCCGACGACTCGATGCGGATCTGCTCGTTCAGGGCTTCGGCAACCTCGGTCACGAGCGACTTGCGAAAACTCACGGCGAATGCTCCGTTGGAAAGGGACGTTGGGAAAGGTATGCGGATGGCGGATCGAAAACACACGATCTCGGTGAGTTAAGCGTAGTCGCCCGAACCGCGCCGGTGCAACCGCGGGCATGCAGATTGGAGCAAGGCAGCGATGGTGATCGTCGTGATGGGAGTGGCGGGCTGCGGCAAGACGACCGTCGGTCGGGCGCTCGCCGAGCGACTTGAGATGCCGTTTCAGGAAGGGGACGCGCTCCACCCGCCCGCCAACGTGGCGAAGATGGCCGGCGGCACGCCGCTCACCGACGACGACCGGACACCTTGGCTCGCCGCCGTGGCCGCGTGGATCGACGAGCGGCGCCGCGCCGGAACAGGCGGAGTGATCAGCTGCTCTGCGCTGAAGCGTGGGTATCGTCAGGTGCTCGTCGGCGACCGCCCCGATGTGCGGCTCGTCTACCTGCAGGGCGACGAGCCGCTGTTGGCCGCCCGGCTCGCCGCCCGCACCGACCATTTCATGCCTGCGAGCCTGCTCGCGAGCCAGCTCGCGACGCTCGAGGAGCCCGCGGCCTCCGAACGGCCGATCGTGGTCTCCGCCGCGTTGCCAGTCGCACGGCTCGTCGATACGCTCGTGCCACTGGTCGCAACCGCGGCCAGCAACCCCTGAGCGCCGTCGATGCCCGACATTCCCGACCCGTTTCGTGAGCCCCGGCGCGACCGCGGTGTGCTCGGCCTGCCGACGGATCAGGAGACAATCCCGTTGATCCTCCGCCACGAAGACGTGCGGAAGGCGGCCAAGGACTGGAAGACGTTCAGCTCCGACGCCCCGTTTCGCGTGCCGTTTCCGTCGGAGGAACACCTGCGGAGTGTCCGCCAGCTGCCGATCGAGGTCGATCCTCCGGAGCAGACCGACTACCGGAAGCTCGTCGAGCCGTTTTTTCTGCGGGCCAAGCAGCCCGCCTTTATTGCCCGGGTCGAGGCGATCGCCGAGCGGCTCGTGGCGGAGGCGCTCTCCCGCGAGTCGCTCGAGGCCGTGGGCGAATTCGCTCTGCCGCTGCAATCGCGGGCGCTCACGGTGTTGCTCGACGTGCCCGAGGAGGAGGGCGAACGGTTCATCGCCTGGGGTGTGCACGTCTTCCACGGTGACAAAGGAGTGGAGCAGGGGGCTGCGCTCGAGCGCTACCTGAACGAGCAGTTCGACCGCACCGCCCGGGAGCAGGCGGCCGGCCAAAGTACGGCTGGCGCCGACGACGACTTTTATTCCCTGCTTACGAAGGCCACGTTTCGCGGGCGGCCGCTCTCCCGGGAGGAGATGCTCGGCTTCGCCAACCTCATGTTCGCGGGCGGCCGCGACACGGTCATTCACACGATCTCGTCAGTGATCGGCTACGTCGCGGGCCGCCCCGAGGCCCTCGAGTTTCTGCGGGCCGACCCCGACCGGATCGTGCACGCCAGCGAGGAATTCTTCCGGGTATTCATGCCGCTGACGCACATCACGCGGACCTGCCCGGTCGACAGCGACGTGCATGGAATGCCGGTGCAGGCGGGCGAACGGGTGGGCCTCTGTTGGGCGTCGGCCAACCTCGACGAGACGGTCTTCGAGGCGGCCGACGAGATCCGCCTCGAACGCCGCCCCAACCCGCACGTCGCCTTCGGCTTCGGCGCGCACCTCTGCCTCGGTGCCGCGCACGCCCGCACGGTGGTGCGGACGCTCCTGGCCGTGCTCTGCCGCCGCGTGGCGAGGATCGACCTCCTCTCGAAGCAGGATCGCGTCGAGCACACCGCCGCCTACGATCGCCCGCTCGGGTATGACTCGCTCGTGGTGCGCTTCCGGCGGCTGGTGGGGTGATAATGGGGCGGGGCTTGTGAGGGTGGTTGGTCGGCGGGGATCAGGCATCGAGTGGGATCGTGGTGACCGGTTGGTGCAGTCGCGTAACCTCACCCCCGGACTTCCGTCCGGGGCTTGTATTCCCTCATCGCGCAACCCTCAGCCCCGAGCCACGCGAACGGTCGCGTCAGCCGGCCGGCTTTCGTGACCAGCCGGTGCCGTCGGGGCGGTCTTCCAGCACGATGCCGGCCTCGGTGAGTTTGTTGCGGACGAGGTCGGCCGTGGCGAAATCCTTCGCCTTGCGGGCGTGGGCCCGGATTTCGATGACGAGGTCCATGAGCTTCGCCACGAGCCCTTCGTCGGCACCGCCGGTCGCCGCCCGGGGTGGCTCGAGGAACAGGCCGAGCACGCCGGTGAGTTCGCGGAGCACGCGGAGCATCGCGTCGAGCGTGGCCAGTTCCGCGGCCGGCTTCTGCGTCTCGAGGGCGTGCTGGTCGATGAACTTGTTGACCGTGCGGACGAAGTCGAAGAGCACGGCGATCGCGATGGCCGTGTTGAAGTCGTCGTCCATCGCGGCGAGGAACTTTGTCCGCAGTTCCTTGACGTCATCTCCCGCGGCGATCACCGCCGCATCGCCCTCGCTGCGGCTGCGGCAGGGGAGGGCGTAGAAGGACTGGCCGCTGATCCGCTCGAACCGGCCGAAGAGCCGCTCGAATGCCTCCATGGCCCGGCCGCTCTCGCCGAGCGGCTCATCGCCGAAGTGGATCGGGCTGCGGTAGTGGGTGGAGAGGAGCAACAACCGGATCACCTCGGGTCGATGCCGGACGAGCAGGTTTTTGAAGGGCTCGGCGCCGGTCGATTTCGAGATCTTCGTGGCCGTCTGGGACGCCGCGTCGTCGGGAGCGGCCTCGGTGCCGCGGGGGCGGCCGCCGACCTTGCCGGCCGCGCCGGCGGCCTGCATGAGGCCGTTGTGCATCCACACAGTCGCCATCGGGCAGCCGTGGAGCGACTCGCTTTGGGCGATCTCGTTCTCATGGTGCGGAAACACGAGGTCGAGGCCGCCGCCGTGGATGTCGAAGTGTTCGCCGAGCAGGGCCCGGCTCATTGCCGAGCACTCGATGTGCCAGCCGGGCCGGCCCGGGCCCCAGGGGCTCTCCCAAGAGGGCTCGCCCGACTTGGCCTTCTTCCAGAGGGCGAAGTCGGCGGCCGACCGCTTTCGTTCGGCCGTGGAGCCCCCCTCGCCCTGCATCTGCTCGACGGAGCGGTTGGTGAGCTTGCCGTAGTCAGCATCCTTGAGGACGTCGAAGTAGACGTCGCCGTCGCTCGCGTAGGCGAAGTCCTTGGCGATGAGCCCTTCGATGAAGGCGATGATCGTACCGATGTGCTCGGTGGCCTTGGGCATGGCGTCGATACCGGTGACGCCGAGCGCGGCGAGGTTGTCGAGGTAGTCGGCCGTCATCTCGGCGGCCAGTTTCTCCATCGTGGTGCCGCGGGCCGTGCTCTCGGCGATGATCTTGTCGTCCACGTCGGTGATGTTGACGACCCAGGTCACCGCGTAGCCGGAATACTCGAGGTGCCGCTTGACCGTGTCGAAGATCACGGGGCCGACCATGTGGCCGATGTGGCTCGGCTTGTAGACCGTCGGCCCGCAGAGATACATGCCGACCTGGCCCGGCTGCACCGTCACGAGCGGCGCCTTCTGCCGCGAGAGCGTGCTGTAGACCTCGATCAGTGGAAGGGCGGTCATCGTCACTTCAATCGGCTCCTGCGTGAATACACGGGGTGGGTCGGGGTTGCCCGTGCCATCTCCGCCCGGACGCTCGCTGCGGACATCCTGTCCTTCGCTCGCTCGGAGGCGTCTGCGCTTCGGCATCCTGCCTACGCTTGCCGCCTACGCCGGCTCGATGGCACGGGCAACCCCTTGCCGTTTTGGTCCTGTCACTTCTCGATGAGAACGACGCACTCGGCTGCGATCGCCTCCTCCGTACCGATCGGCCCGACGCCCTCGCCCGTCTTGGCCTTGAGCCAGACGGCCGCCTCGTCGATCCCGAGCACCGCGGCGACCCGCGCGCGGATCGCCGGACGGTGCGGCAGGATTTTGGGTCGCTGGGCGAAAATCACGCAATCCAGATTCACGATCCCCCAACCGGCGGCCGCCACGCGCCGCCGGGCCTCGGCGAGCATTTCCGCGGAATCCCGGCCGCGATTGGCCGGATCGGTGTCGGGAAACAACTCTCCGATGTCGCCGAGCGCGGCCGCTCCGAGGAGGGCATCGGTGATCGCGTGGAAGAGCACGTCGGCATCGCTGTGGCCCAGGGCCTGCCGGTCGTGGGGGATCGTGATGCCCCCGATGACGAGGCCCTCGCCGGGGCCGAGGCGGTGCGTGTCGTGTCCGAGGCCGATCCGATACATGCTCCCGTTTTCATCTATAATCGACACATGCACAACTCCGGCGCTTCCGCGGACAGTTCGGCGCCCGTGATCGAGGTGGCGGGCCTGGCCAAAGAGTATCGGGTGTTCGACAAGCCGGAGGGGCTGCTCGCGAGCGTCCGCGGGCTGTTTCACCGGACGAGCCGGCTCGTCGAGGCCCTTCGCGGCGTCGACCTCCGGGTCAACCCGGGCGAGTTCGTGGCGCTTCTGGGCCCCAACGGCGCCGGCAAGACGACGTTCTTGAAGCTGCTCTCGGGCATCATCACCCCCACGCGGGGCACGGCCACGGTGCTGGGGCACGTGCCCTGGCTGCGGGCCGACGAGTTCCGCCGCCGGTTTGCCCTCGTGATGGGGCAAAAGAACCAGCTCTGGTGGGATCTGCCCGCCGCCGAAAGTTTTCGGCTCCACCAGGAGATCTACCGCATCGATCCGACCCGGTTCGCCCGCACCCGCGACGAGCTCGTCGATATGCTCGACGTTCGGCGGCTCGTGCTCCAGCCGGTGCGGGAACTGTCCCTCGGCGAGCGAATGAAGCTCGAGCTCGTGGCGGCTTTGCTGCACGAGCCGGAGGTGCTGTTTCTTGACGAGCCCACGATCGGCCTCGACGTCGTGGCCCAGCACACGATCCATGCGTTTCTCCGCCACGTCCAGTCGGAGCGAGGCACGACCGTGATCCTCACGACTCACTACATGAAGGACGTGGCGGCGCTCTGTGAGCGGGTCGTCGTCATCACGCACGGCGACGTCCTCTACGACGGCTCGCTCGCCGAAATCGTCGATCGCTTCACGACGCACAAGATCGTCACGCTCGACCTCGAGGAGCCGCCCACGCCGGAGCGACTGGCCCGGTTCGGCTTTCCCTGCGAGGTGAACGGCCCGCAGGTCGTGCTGCGGATCGAACGCCAGCGGATCGCCGACGTGCTGCCGGAGATCCTCCGCGGCGCCGGTGTGCGGGACGTGTCGGTCGAGGACGTGCCGCTCGAGGAGATCGTCGCAGAGCTCTTTCGCTCGGCGCCGCCGCGGCGCGATCGCGAGGCGGTGCTCGCGGAGGCACGGGCATGAGCGTGGGACTGGAGCCGCTCGGGCTGTTCGGCCGGCTCGCCGCCGGCCTGCGGACATCCGGCCTGAGGACATGGTGGACGATGCTCGTCATCTCCCTCGAGGAGCGGCTCGTCTACCGGGGCGACTTCATCATCGGCACGCTGATGCGGTTTTTGCCGATCGTCACCCAGGTGTTTCTGTGGACGGCCGTCTTCGCGGCCACGAGCCGCGCCGACATCGCCGGCTACTCCCGCAACGACATCATTGCCTACTACCTGCTCACGATGGTCACGCGGGCCTTTTCCAGCATGCCGGGCCTCTCCAGCGGCATCGCCCGGAGCATCCGCGACGGCTCGGTGAAGAAGTATCTCGTACAGCCGGTCGATTACGTGTCGTTCCTGTTCGCCGCCCGGGTGGCCCACAAGCTCGTCTACTACGCGGTCGCGATCATCCCCTTCGCCGCCGTGTTCTGGTTCTGCCGCGGCTATTTCCCCGCGTGGCCGCCGCCGGCGACCATCGGGGCGTTCGCCGCGTCGCTCGGGCTCTCGTTCCTCCTCGGCTTCTTCATGGAGGTCACGCTCGGCATGCTCGGCTTCTGGATTCTCGAGGTGTCGAGCATCGTGTTCGCCTACATGCTCGTGCAGTACCTGCTCTCCGGCCACATGTTCCCGATCGACATGCTCGCCGGCATCCCCACCGGCCTGCCGGGCACGAGCCTCGCCGACGTCGTCAGCTGGCTTCCCTTCCAGTTCACGGCCTACTTTCCGGCCGCGGTCTGGCTGGGCAAGGTGCAGGGGCCCGAACTGGCCCGCGGCCTCGCCGTCGAAGCCGCCTGGGTCGTGGTGATGGCGGTCGCCTGCCGTCTCGCCTGGTGGCGGGGCACCAGGCGGTACGCCGCGTACGGAGGCTGACGAGCAACCCGCATGCACCGCTACCTCTCGATCCTCGGCACCTTCGCGCGGGCCTGCCTCGTTCGCGACATGACCTTCCGGGCCAACTTCCTTCTCGAGTGCCTGACGAGCCTCGGCTGGATGTCGATGAACCTCGCCTTCTACCTGCTCGTGTTCCAGTTCACGCCCGAGATCGGCCGGGGCACCGGCTGGACGCGGGAGCCGTTCTTCGCGTTCGTCGCCACCGGCCTCGTCATCAACTCGATCGTGCAGGCGCTCTTCCTGCCGAGCGCGGAGGAGCTCACCGAGATGGTCCGCACCGGCGGGCTCGACACCGTGCTCGTGAAGCCGCTCGACGCCCAGTTTCTGCTCTCGATGCACCGCGTCGACTTCTCGTCGTTCGCCAACGGGATCGTGGGGCTCGTGATCCTCACGGTGGCGCTCGGCCGTATGGACTACACGCCGCCGCCGGTCGTCTGGCTCATCTACCCGCTGCTCGTGGTCTGCGGCGTGGCGATCCTCTACTCGCTCATGATCATGCTCGCCGCCGCGACGATCCTCATGGGCCGCAACCAGAGTCTCTACGACTTTTGGTTCTACATCATCAACTTCTCCCGCTACCCGGCGGAGATCTACGCCGGCCCCTGGGGCGGGCCGCTGCGGGCCCTCTGCACGTTCGTGATCCCGATCCTGCTCGTCATCAACGTGCCCGCCCGCACGCTTGCCCGGCCGCTCACCGGCGCGGCCTGGTGGGCAGTGGCGGGGACGGTCGTGGCCGCGGTCGCTGCGGTGGCCGTGTCGCGGCTCGTCTTCCAGGCGGCGCTCACGAAATACCGGAGCGCCTCGAGCTGATCCGAATTTCCGGGCCGCGTTCCAGTGACGCGGCCTCGTGGCTAGACTCTTCGCTCCGTCGCCCCAGGGACCACTCGATGCCGCTCCGCCTCGCCTTCAGTTCCAACGCCTATCTCGACGTGCCCGTGGAGGAGGCGATCGCCCGGATCGCGAGCTGCGGCTACGGCGGCATCGAGCTGCTCGCCGACGTGCCCCACGCCTGGCCTGCGGGACTGCTCCCGGTGCAGAAGGAGGCGATCCGGAGCGCCCTCACCAGGCACGGCCTCGTGATCTCCAATATCAACGCCTTCATGATGAATGCCGTCGCCGATCCGCGGCAGCCCTACTGGCACCCGGGCTGGACCGACCCCGACCCACACTACCGGGCGATCCGCCGCGAGCACACGAAGCGGGCCCTGCGGCTGGCGGCCGACCTGGGGGCGACCGGCATCTCGACCGAGCCCGGCGGCGAGATCCAGCCCGGGCAGTCGCGGGAGGAGGCCACGGCCATCTTCTACGACGAGATCATGCCGGTGCTCGACGTTGCCGCCGACTGCGGCGTGACGCTCCTCATCGAGCCCGAGCCCGGGCTCCTCATCGAGATGTTCGGCCAGTACCTCGAGTTCGCCGAGCGGGTGAACCATCCGGCGCTCGGCCTCAACTTCGACGTCGGCCATGCCTACTGCGTCGGCGAGGATCCGGCGGAGTGGGTGCCGCGGATGAAGGCCCACACGCGGCATTACCATGTCGAGGACATCGCCGCGTCCCGTGTGCACCATCACCTCGTGCCCGGCGAAGGGGCGATCGACTTCGCCGCCGTGCTCACGGCGATCCAAGAGCACACGCCCGATCGCTGGGTCACGGTGGAACTCTATCCGTATCGCGACCGGCCCGACGAGGCCGCCCGGGACGCCAAGCAGCACCTGCTCGCCGTCGCGGCGGCGGCCGGCGTGGAGATTGCCTGAATGCGTGCCTGGCTACGACTCATCCGCCTGCCCAATCTCGCCACGGCCGTCGCCGATTCGCTGGCGGGTTTTCTCGTCTGCGCAGGCGTCCAGCAGCTCGACTGGCTGCCACCGGCGGCCTGCTGGGCCATCGCCGCCTCAGTGTGCCTCTACGCCGCCGGCATGATCCTCAACGACGTATTCGACGTCGACATCGACCGCGCGGAGCGGCCCGAGCGGCCGCTGCCGAGCGGGGCGATCGGCCTCCAGACGGCGGCGCTTGCCGGCCACGGACTCCTCGCCGCGGGCGTCGCCGCTGCGGTCGGGGCCGCGCTCGCTCGGGGGCAGATCTGGCCGGCCGTGACGGGGGCGATCCTCGCGGCCGCGGTCTGGCTGTACGACCGGCATCTCAAGCACCACATCATCCTCGGGCCGGCCACGATGGGGGCCTGCCGGGGGCTCAACTGGCTCCTGGGCATGACGGCCGCCGGCGGCCCCTTCGCCGATCAGTGGCTCGTGCCTGCGGGCATGGCCGTGTACGTCGCGGGGATCACGCTCTTCGCCCGGCATGAGGCCAGTGCGGGTGCCGGTGCTGACAAGCACGGCGACTCCGCCACGACCGCGCTTGTGCTCCGGGCGGGCGCCGCGACGATGATCCTCGGTCTGGCGATCGCCGCCGGACCTGTCTGGCAGGCGGCGGGCGCGGGGCGTCCGCTACCCGGCTCACCCGTCACCACGGGCAACTGGCTTCTGCTTTGGGGCATCATCGCGGCCTCCGTGCTCGTGCGGGCCCTGCCGGCCCTCGTCACGGCCGAGCCGAAACCGATTCGCGCGGCGGTCGGCAATGCGATCATGTCGATCATCACGCTCGACGCGATCCTCGTGCTCGCCTACGCCGGCGAACGCTGGGCGGTCGTCGTTCTCGCGCTGCTCGTGTGGTTCGTCCTCGGCAAACGGATCGTGCCGCCCACCTGAGGCCGGGGAAGGGGAGCGCCGCCGGCGATGCATCTCGGCTTCAGCACCAACTCGATCGGCGACGTCGATCCGCTCGCCGTGCTGCCGATCCTCCGCGACCTCGGCTACACGTCGCTGGCACTCACGCTCGATCGGCACACGCTCGACCCATTCGGGACAGACCTGCCGGCGCGGCTGGCCGCCTGGCGGGCCGGCCTCGCGGCGGCCGGCATGCGATGCGTGATCGAGACCGGCGCCCGGCACCTACTCGATCCCGTGCAGAAGCACGAGCCCACCCTCGTCTCGGCCGATCCGGCGGGGCGGGCGCGGCGGGTGGAGTTTCTCGTGCGGGCGATCGACATCGCCCGGGAACTCGCCGCCGACTGCGTCTCGCTCTGGTCGGGCGTCGTCCGCGACGCCGCGTCGGCCGACGTCGCGTGGACGCGGCTCGTCACCTCCCTCGCCCCGGTGCTCGATCATGCCGCGGCGCGGGGCGTCGCGCTCGGTTTCGAGCCGGAGCCCGACATGCTCGTCGACACCGTCGCCCGGTGCACCGCGCTCGTCGAGCGGGCCGGGCGACCTGACCATCTGAGGCTCACCGTCGACATCGGCCACCTCGAGTGCCTGGGCGAGCGGCCGATGGCAACGCACCTCACGGCCTGGCAGGGCCGCATCGTGAATGTGCACATCGATGACATGCTCGCCTGCCGGCACGAGCACCTGCCGCTCGGCACGGGCGACGTCGATTTCACCGCCGCGCTCGCCGCACTGGCCGCGGCAGGCTATACCGGCGGCCTCCACGTGGAATTGCCGCGGCAGGCACACCGGTGGTTCGACAACGCCCGCGAGTCGGCCGTCTTCCTTCGCCGGCTCCCGGAGGCTCGGCTCACACCCACTCGGGTGGCGGTTGGATCGCGTCGGCGGGGCGGTGGCCGCAATCCTTGCGACCCGAGCCTTCCAGACGGCTGACAATCTTCACGGTCATGTCGGCGTCGCAGGCGATCTGGCACGAGAGCCGCAGGCCGGGCGTGCCGGCGAGGCCCTTCGCGGCGAGCACGTCTCGCTCGGCCTTCGTCATCTGCGCGGGTTCACCGGCGGTGAATTCCACGCGGCAGGTCGTGCAGCGGGCCGCGCCGCCGCAGGCGTGCAGCTGGTCGATTCCACACTCGTCCACGAGCGCGTTCACCAGCCGCTTCCCGGCCGGCACCTCGAACGTTCCCACACTATCCACGGTAATCTTCGGCATCGTCGTCTCCTCGGGGTGTCGTTTCAGGTGCCCGCTGCAACCGGCTCCGGCTGCTTGGGCGCCGGCTGCTTGGGGGCGGGTGGCTTCTTCGGCGGCTTTGGATCGAGATTGGCGGCGAGTTCCTCAGCCGTCACGCCCGAGTCGACGCCACCGGTCGGCACGTCGAGACCGGCGGTCCACACGAGGGCGTTGAGCATCAGCCGGCGGAAATCGTCCTGCCCCCAGTTGCGATGGAAATGGGCGCCAGTGCAGCCGAAGCCCCGGCCGCCGCCGGGCCGCTCGTAGGCCCAGGCCAGCACCTCACGCGCCCCCTTGTTGGCCCGCACCGTGGGGTTGTTACTGTGCGGGCCGTCGGGACGCTCCCGGGTCGCGTCGGGAGGCACCGCCGTGAGGATCATCGTCAGTCCCTCGGGCGGCTCACGAAACCGCATGTGGTAATACCATTCATCCTGGGTCTCGAACGGCTTCACGCCCCGCGTGATCGGATGGCCCTCCGCCAACTCGGTGTCGGCGAGCATCCAGTGGGGATTCACCGACCAGTGTGGTTCGAAGTAGCCCCCCATCCAGTTGAGAAACTCGGGGCCTCCCTTCTCCTTGGGCACTTCGACCGCGTAGTGCAGGCAGGCGATGCCCACGCCGCGCTTCGCGAGGGCGTCGATCTGGGCGAGCCGGTTGCTCTGGAGCACCGGGTGGCCGCCGCCGCCGTCGGCGAACATGAAGATCGCGTCGGCGTTGTCGAAGGCCGTCGGGTCGCGGGGCCAGCCGTTGCCGTGCACCTCCGTGATCAGCTGCGGACAGGCTTCGTCGAGGCACTTCTTGACGAGCATCGCGCCGGCTCGGAACTCATGTTCGCCCGGCGCATGGCTCGGGCGGCCGGCGAGCAACAGCAGCTTCTTGCGGCCATCGGCGAGCTTGAGCCGCTTGAGCCGGATGTCCTTGAATTCGACCTTCATCGGGGGGCCGGCGTGCACCTGCAGCGCGAGCACGCCCTGCTCGGCACGCTTGCCCGTCTGGTCGTCGATCGTCTCCGACATGAGCTGCCCGTTGATGAAGTGCTGCAGCTTCGACCCCTGGGCCACGATGGAATAGTCGTTCCAGTCGTCGAGCCGGATGGCCTTCTGGAGTTCGGCGGCATCCCCGATGACCTCCCCGACGGTCTTCGTGCCGTCGGCGGCGATCGTCACCCGCTGGCCGCGGAGCGCGAGAATGCCGCGGCCCCGCTCCTCGTAGAGAATGCCGGAGAACTTCGGGCCGGATTCGAAATCGGCCTGATAGCCGCCGACCACGAAGTCGCCATGATCCTTGCTGCGATACTGAATGCCGCTGTTGCCCCCGGTGAGCCGATACGTGAGCGTGAGTTCGAAGTCGTCGACGAGCCCGTCCCGCCAGATCAGAAACGTGTTGCCCTTGGTGGGCTTTTCCAGGGTCGTCTCGCCGACGATCGCCCCATCCTCGACCCGCCAGAATTCGGGCTTCCCCTCCCAGCCGTCGAGCGAGGTGCCGTCGAAAATCGACACGAATTCCGGCTCTGCCGCCCGGGCGGGGACCATGAAGATGCCGACCACGATGGTCCAGGCACAGACGATCCAAACACAGCCGATACACACACGACGAATGAACTGCGTCAACACGGGTGGCTCCTCGGACGAAGGCGGGCCGATGCAGCCCGCGAGCCGTCAGTATGCCACGGCCGCATCCCGCGGGCGAGCGGGCGTTGGTGCGGTCTCGGGGCCCTTGATCTCGGCGGTCGAGAGCACCGACCGGTCGAGGCCGAGTACCTCGAGGAGCGTGTCGATCCCGACTACGCGAATGCCGTAGTCGCGGGCCTGCTCGAGCGCCCGCTTGCGGCGGGCCTCGTCGGCGGGCCGCCACGCGCCGGGAGGACCGGTCTCGAGAACGGACTTCTGAGGCACTCCGCCATCGACGATGAGCGACGTCTGCGGCGACACGCTGTC
>Ga0114946_10001421_pt1 | contig 16545 bp, 15 predicted proteins | sample WalLakDeSediment_FD_88676 | JGI IMG/M metagenome (GOLD analysis project Ga0114946, IMG submission 88676) | Lake sediment microbial communities from Walker lake, Nevada to study Microbial Dark Matter (Phase II) - Walker Lake 11/02/13 Deep Sediment | ecosystem: Environmental > Aquatic >... | reverse complement strand
ATGAAGCCCTACTGGAAACAGATTATCGTGGTGCTGTTTCTAACGTTTTTATATGTATTATTCAATAATTTATCGCTCTGGATCTCCGTTGATTTTGTGAAAGAGTTGTTTGATCCGGCGCAGATTGAGCGAAGCATTCCAGGCCAAGCGGCTGAGGGTGATTCCCTTCGGCATGAAAGTAGAGCAGAGAAAACAGAGGCCAGTGAAGAAATACCAACAGGTATATATTATCGTGTCAAATCTGCTATTAAAGGATTTTTAATTCAGGATGATCCGAATAAAACCCTGATTATCGTTTGCCTGCTGATCTTTTTTTCATTTATACTGAAAAATATCGTTCACTACGGCAAGCGCATTTTACTCAATTTTATTGAGATCAATATTGTTGTCAATATTCGAAATCATCTGCATAAAAAAATTCTGAACCTGCCTCTTAATTATTTTGAAAAACGGCATACCGGCGAATTGAATTCAGTTGTTTTTAATGATGTTAATGCAATCAATAATGTCTTGCACACCAGTTTTGGCCAGATGATACTGGCACCGATCCAAATCATAGCCAATGTCGCTATACTGATAATGATCAGCTGGAAGTTATCACTGATCACTTTTATTATCGTACCACTCAGCGCCCTTGTTATCATCAAAATCGGCCAGAGCATGCGGCGCCGAAGCCGGCGGGTATTTCAACAAATCGCCGATGTGGTGGCTACCTTTCAGGAGGCCATCACGGGAATTCTTATTGTTAAAGCCTTTGCCAATGAGCAATGGGAGGTCGATAAATTCAGAAGTACAAACCGCGAATATTTCAAGAAAACGTTTCGGGAGAGACGACTGCATTACCTGACTTCTCCACTCAATGAAGTCATGTATGTCGCCATTTTAGTCTTTCTTTTATGGTATGGCGGCACGCTGGTGTATTCCCAATCGGGCGATCTCAGCGCTGAAGATTTTGTCCGCTTTTTACTATTCCTGTTTACCATGTTTGCCCCTCTGAAAGAATTATCCGGCATTAATAATATCATTCAATCGGGTATGGCAGCGGCAGAGCGCATTTTCGCCATATTGGATGCCCCGGAGGAAGTTTATACTGCGCCGGACGCCCGTGAATTAAGGGAATTTAAAAAGAATGTTGTATACCATAATGTGTCATTTCGTTATAAAGAAAATGAACCCTATGTGCTGAAAAACATCGATCTCACCATTGAAAGGGGACAGATGGTGGCCATCGTCGGGCACAGCGGATCAGGAAAAACCACCCTGGTAAACCTGTTACCGCGCTTTTATGAGTTACAGGAGGGCAGCATTACAATCGATGGTCTTGATATCCGGGGATTTACCTTGCAATCACTCCGGCAAAAAATGAGTATCGTTACTCAGGATACGATTCTATTTAATGATACGATTCGTGCCAATATCGCCTATGGATTGCGATCCATAAGCGAAGAACAAATTATCCACGCTTCCAAAATAGCCAATGCCTGGGAGTTTATTGAACAGATGGAAGATGGTTTGGATACGCACATCGGGGAGAAGGGCCTACGTTTATCGGGGGGACAAAAACAACGTCTCTCCATCGCCCGGGCGATTCTTAAAAATCCACCCATGCTCATTTTAGATGAAGCCACTTCATCTCTGGACACGGAGTCGGAACGTCTGGTTCAGGAAGCCATCGACAAATTGCTTGAAAACAGAACCGTTCTGGTGATTGCGCATCGTCTCTCGACCATCAAGAATGCCACTAAAATTGTTGTGCTGCACAAGAATAAAATTGAGGCCATCGGCAATCATAAAGAACTTTATCAGAAGAGCTTCGTTTACACCAATTTATATGACAACCAGCTTCTGGCGGAAGCATCACTGGAAGTGATTTAAAGAGGCATGAGCGCAATCTGGCTAATGTAACGATCAATTGAAGAGAAGATAATGTTAACCAAACCTTTCCATCAAATACTTACAGTAATGATTGTATTATTCATTCTGGTTTGCCTGCTGAAACCTGGCATCTTGTCCGTCAGGTATGAAAGCGGATTTCTTACTTCCGTATTGTTTGCCGACACCCTTAAGGCCCGGGCTGCCAACGATTCCACAGAAACTTTAACGTATATCAACTTTAATCCCGGCAGTGGTGCGCTTAATCCGACTTCGCCCCAAGAAAAAGCATTCCAATTGGGTGAAAACCTGCAGTTTAAAATCCGCTATGGAATTGTAAAAGCCGGTGAGGCAGAAATGAATGTATTAACCCTGTCGGAATATAATAATCATAAGGTCTATCACATTCAGACCAGGGCAAGGAGTGTACCTTCCTTTGATTGGATTTACCGGGTTCGCGATGAAGTAAATACGTTCATCGACTATTATGGTTTATATCCTCTGCGTTTCGAAAAAAAACTACGGGAGGGCAGTTATAAAGCAGATTTATTTGTCGACTATTTTCATGAAGATTCACTGGCCCGGGTGGAATCCATCCGTTATGAAAAAAATATGAACATTCGCAACAGACGAACTTCCCAGATTACCATTCCACCCTATGTTAATGATATACTTTCTGCTTTCTATCTAGTGAGGAACCAGGAACTCGAGACAGGCAGCTCTCTTTATCTGTATACAAACGAGAGAGATAAAGTATATGATTTGGAAGTAAAAATATACAGTAAAGAGATTCTCCAGGTTGAAGCCGGAACTTTTCGCTGCTTTTATGTCGAACCGCTACTTCAGGGTGAAGGGATTTTTAAACAGAAAGGACGTTTAAGAATCTGGCTTTCCGATGATCAATATAAAATTCCCGTACAGATGACCAGCGAGGTGCTCATCGGGCATATCACCACGGAATTGGTCAAAATAAAGGGAATTGATCTCCCTCTACCCTCTCAAATGAATTAAACCGGGGCTTTTCCCTCCGCACAGAACTGCCGCTGACTAAACACATTTTTAAACTATCAGGAATAAAACCATCCATTTTTTAATTATAGGGTGGCGAGAGAAAAATTAAAAAAAAGGAGAAAAATCATGGCTCATGTACTTACCAATTTACCTTATGCTTACGATGCTTTGGAGCCGCACATTGATGCGCGCACAATGGAAATTCATCATGGAAAACATCATGCTGCTTATGTAACCAATTTAAACACGGCATTGGACAAACACGCTCAATTTCATCAGAAATCATTGGATGATTTGCTGGCTAACCTGAAAGCGGTACCCGAGGAAATCCTTACGGCGGTTCGTAACAACGGCGGCGGACACTGGAATCACACCTTTTTCTGGAAGATAATGGCTAAAAGCGGTGGAGGTGAGCCCAAGTCGGATTTACTTGATGCGATCAATAAAGAGTTTGGTTCATTTGCCGGTTTCAAGGAAAAATTTATTAATGCCGGTATGACGCGGTTCGGCTCCGGTTGGGCCTGGCTGGTTGTAAACCAGGGTGGAAAATTATCCGTCGTCTCAACCCCTAACCAGGATAATCCGCTTATGGATATAGCCGAGGTGCATGGTAAGCCCGTTCTCGGTGTCGATGTCTGGGAGCATGCCTATTATTTGAAATATCAAAACCGTCGGGCCGATTACCTGGCAGCCTTTTTTGAGGTGATCAATTGGGCTGCAGTGGCAGAGCATTATGCCGCTGCCCGTTGATTTTCGGGTTGAGCATTTTATGTAGTTTTTTTTAAATTTTTAAAATACATAAAGCCGGCAAGATTTGATTTGCAAATACTGTATTTTCTGATTAAATTTGCCATTTGTTCGGATTAAAGTGGGTCTTCGTTGCCCACTTTTTTGTTATATGGAGATCGGCAAATTGCAACAGCGCATTCATCGTCTGGCCCAAAAAGCCTGTGCGGAATTGAATTTGTTCCTGATTGATGCCAAGGTTCGCGGCACTGCGCATAAACCACAAGTGGATATTATTGCAGACAGTGAAAGCGGCATCACGCTGAAAGATTGTGAAAACCTGACAAGAGCAATGCAAGATCTTTTGGATGTTGATGAGGCTATAACCGGTAATTATCGGTTGAATGTATCATCGCCGGGAATTGACCGCCCCCTGATGGAAGATTATGAGTTCAGGAGAAATATAGGTCATCCGGTAACAGTGAAACTGCAGACAGCAGAGGGCGAAAAGCAACTTATCGGAAAGCTCTGCGGCTTCAACGACGAATTCATAGAATTGGACCAGGACAAGGAAAAAAAACAAATTAAGCGCTCTGAGGTGCAATGGGTAAAAGTAAAAATCCAATGGTAATCTTTTTGGAGGCAGTGATATTATTATGAATAATGAGATAATGGACGCCATTACTCAAATCGCAAAAGATAAGAAAATTGAAAAAGAGCATTTGCGGGATATTCTCGAAAATATTTTCATATCCATGATTGAGAAAAAATACGGAACGGTTGATAATTTTGACGTCATTGTAAATATCGACAAGGGTGACATAGAAATTTATCAGGAAAAAAAGGTTGTAGAAAGCGTAACTGACCCGGTTGCCGAAATCGATCTTGAATCTGCCTTGAAGATAGATCCGGATGCCGAAATCGGAGAAGAGGTCGTTGAAGTGATCGATCCCATTGCCTTTGGCAGACGACTCATCATTACCGCTAAGCAAAGTTTGAATCAGCGCATCCGCGATTTTGAACGCGAGCATGTTCTGGAAGAATATGCCAATCGTATCGGTGAAATCATCATTGGAGATATTCATCAAATTCATAAAAAGGGTATTTTTATTAATCTCGATAAAACAGAAGTTTTTTTGCCACGTGAGGAACAGATTTATAACGAGCATTTGCGTCGCGGAGAAACGGTTCGTTGTATGATTAAAGAGGTTCGTAACCAGGGGCGGGGTCCTGAGATCATCGTGAGCCGCTCAGATAAGCAATTTTTAATACGCTTATTTGAGCTGGAAGTCCCCGAAATTTATGATGGTATTGTGGAAATAAAAGGTGTGGCCCGCACCGCTGGGGATCGCTCCAAAATTGCTGTTGAATCCATTGACCGCCGGATCGATGCCGTGGGAGCCTGTGTGGGGATGAAAGGCGTTCGCATTCAGGCCGTTGTGCGCGAATTAAATAACGAAAAGATCGATATCATTAACTTCTCCAGCGAACCGGAAATCTTCATTTCACGCGCTTTAACACCGGCTAAACCGGTTAAGGTTATTATAAACCATGAGGAAAGAATGGCTGTAGCTATAATCAAGGATGATGAAATGTCTCTGGCTATTGGTCGAAACGGACAGAATTTACATCTTGCTTCGGAACTTTCTCGATATCAGATCGAACCGATCAAAGAATCCGAATATGAAGCGGAAGGCACCGCGGCTTCTGACCTTATTGAGGATATTGATGAACTAGCGCCTTCTCTGAAAAAGAAATTAATTGAAGCCGGGGTATATAAAGTTATTGATGTAAAAAACATAGGGCGTGAGGGTTTGGCCGAAATTCCCGGTATCGGACCTAAATCCGTTGATAGAATTATAGAATCCATTCAGGAATATTTAAATAACAATTAGCGCCAAACTAATCAGGTAGCCCAATTCAAAGAGAATACTATTGGTATTTTGGAGAGTCAATGACGGTATCCGAAAAAAAATATAAGATATTTAAAATCTGCAAAGAACTAAATCTTGGGCATGAGACCATCTTTAGTTTTTTGGAGCAAAACAAATATAAATATAGCGGTTCAGGTCCAAATGCTGCCGTCGGTGAAGATGTATACCAGGAAATTTTGGACAAATTCGCCACAGATAAAGCCAAAGCAGATTCGCTCAAAGCCCGGAAGGAAAAAGATCTGGGGATAGCCGAAGAACAACTATCGGATACCGCTGAAAAGCCCCAGGATGAATCGGCCTATATGAAAGTGTTAAAACAATCAATCGTCGATGGTGTAGAGAAATTAGCCCGCACCAAAGATGAGAAACCTCCCGTTCGCAAGCCCAAGAAAATGATTACTCCGAAGAAGGAAGAACCGGTTTTGCCCAAGCCCATTCCCGGGGTTTTGGAAGAAGAAAAGCCAAAAACAGGAGTAAAGGCAAAGCCTGATTTAGAGACTGATCCAGCTGAAACCAGACGGGAAGTGCCTGCGCTTAAAACGGCGCCTCCGGTAGAATTAGTCGCAGAAAAACCCACTAAAGAAAAGGCCCCTGCTCCGCAAGTACGTGCAACTCTTGATGAACAGGCCGATAAAAAAATGAAGAAAGGTAAGATCAAGGGTAAAAAAGGGGAGCAAACAAGCGATGATGGGTCCTTAAGTGAAAAAGAGAAAAAACGGCTTCTGGCACTAGAAATGATCCGTAAAGATAAGGATGTGCGCCGCACCGGGCGGACAGGTTTAATAAAACTTGGTGAGGAAGATGAACGCCTGCGCAAGAGAGCCCGAAGCAAAAAACCGAAACGAAAACAAATTGATCTGAAAGCAGTACAGGAAACGGTTAAAAAGACGTTAGCCTCCATCGATCAAAAGGGCCGCAAGCCGAAACGGCATAAGAAATTAAAGGCTGAAATCGGTGAAGAGACTAACGAAAAAGTTATTAATGTCACCGAATTTATCTCTGCCAATGATCTGGCCGATTTAATGGACGTTTCAGTTACGGAAATTATAACCAAATGTTTGGAACTCGGTCTGGTTGTATCCATCAATCAGCGGTTGGATTTAGACACCATCGAATTATTGGCCGAAGAGTACGGATATAAAATAAAAGAATATGATATCAGCGAGTTTATTGAAGATGAGGAAGAAGAAGACGTTGATGAGGATGCCGATTTATTACCCCGGGCTCCCATTGTTACGATTATGGGACATGTTGATCACGGCAAAACTTCGCTGCTGGATTATCTGCGACACAGTAATATTGCCGGAGGTGAGGCCGGAGGTATTACGCAGCATATTGGCGCTTACGAGGTCGAATACAACGGAAAGCGCATTACCTTTCTGGATACCCCCGGTCATGAGGCCTTTACGGCCATGCGTGCCCGCGGCGCCCAGGTCACCGATATGGTCATTCTGATCATTGCTGCAGATGACGCGGTTATGCCTCAAACAGACGAAGCGCTGGATCATGCCAAAGCGGCCGGGGTAAAAATAGTGGTAGCGATTAATAAAATCGATAAGCCGGGAGCCAATCCGGAAAAGATCAAACAACAATTGGCAGAGCGAAATATTCTGGTGGAAGACTGGAGTGGCACCTATCAGTGCGCTGAGATTTCTGCAAAAAACGGAACCGGAATTGATGACCTTCTGGAAAAAGTGCTGCTTGAATCGGAAATGCTTGACTGCAAAGCAAATCCCGATCGGCCAGCGAGCGGCTATGTTATTGAATCGCGGCTCGATAAGGGTAAAGGGGCGATTGCCACCGTTTTGGTTCAAAACGGCACCTTAAAAATTGGCGATAATTTTGTGGCCGGCAGTAATAATGGCAAAGTTCGCGCTCTGCTTAACGAGAGAGAAGAACGTATAAAACAAATCGGACCCTCACAACCGGCTTTGGTGGTTGGTTTTATGGGACTTCCCCAGGCCGGGGATCGTTTCCTTGTTACTCGTGATGAAAAATCAGCCCGTGATATCAGTTATCGCCGTCAGCAGCTCAAACGGGAACAGGATGTCCGCAAACACAAACTGGTCACTTTGGCGCAGATTTCCGAGCAAATAAAGTATGGTAATATCGGAGAATTAAATATCCTGGTTAAAGCAGATGTTGATGGATCGGCTGAAGCTCTGGCCGACTCATTAATTAAACTGAACACCGATGAGGTAAAAGTTTCAGTGCTGCGTAAAGCTGTGGGACCAATTTCTGAATCCGATGTTTTATTGGCCTCTGCCTCGGGAGCTGTGATCATCGGATTTCAGGTCCGGGCCAATACCAAGGCCAGAGAATTAGCCCAGAAAGAAGATGTGGATATCCGCCTTTATGACGTCATTTACGACGCCATTAATGATATTAAACTGGCCCTGGAGGGTATGCTGGCACCAACGGTTCAGGAAACCGTGGTTGGTCAGGCAGAGGTCAGGGATACATTCAAGATATCGCGAATTGGGGTTATCGCCGGTTGTTACGTACGGTCGGGTAAAATTAATCGCAATAATAAAATACGCTTGTTACGTGATGAGACGGAAATTTTCAAAGGCAGTATCGCCTCACTGAAGCGCTTTAAGGATGATACCCGCGAGGTGCAGAGTGGATTCGAATGCGGTATTCAGATTGAAAACTATAATGATTTAAAAGTCGGCGATATTATTGAGGCCTACGAAGTCTCTCAGGTAAAAAGACAGTTAGCCTAAAATGATTGTTGGCATCTTAACGATTGATATTATTATCCCGACAAGCGCTTCCCTTAAAGATAAGCGCATGGCTTTAAATCATATTCGGGATCGTGTTAATTCGAAATTCAATGTTTCGGTTGCCGAGGTGGATTTTTTGGATAAATGGCAACGTTCCCTTGTTGCCATTGCGATGGTTTCAGCGCAACGAGCATTTGCAGAAGATGTCCTGAATAAAATATTTCAATTGCTGGATACGGATCTTAATTTTGAAATTAGCAAATATACGATTGAGTTTCGATGAATAATGAGTGATAGCCGACGTGTACGAAAGTTCGCTGATTTAATTAAGCGCAACCTGAGTAATATCATTGAGTTTAAAATGGAAGACCCGCGGAAAGGAATGATTACTCTGACCCGGGTGAAAGTTTCCCCAGATCTTAAGATTGCCACGGTTTATTACACGGTTCTGGGCGATACGGTTCAAATGGAGCAGACGAAAACCGTACTCAAAAAATCCAATGCTTTCTTACGCAATGAGTTAAAACCGTTTATTACCTCACGCTGGCTTCCGGAGTTACGTTTTTTTTATGACGAATCATTCAGCCAGGCTGAACGTATTAATGAATTATTGAAGCAGATTGAACATGATTCCCGTGCTGACAAAAAGCAATCCCATAGCCAGGAAAATTCTGAATGAGTCTTTTATTCTTTTACTGGATAAGGAGGAAGGTTGGACCTCATTTGATGTGGTCAAAAAACTGCGGGGCCTATTGAGAATACGCAAAATTGGTCATGCCGGTACTTTGGATCCATTCGCCAGTGGATTGTTGATTATCGGCGTCGGGAAAGCGACCCGGCATTTATCACAATATGTCTATGCTGTAAAAAAATATCGGGCCGTTATTCGCTTTGGTGCAGAAACCGATACCTATGATAAAACCGGTGAATTGCTAAATACTTGTCCAACGGAATCCATTAACATCAGCGATATTGAGGGGACTTTAACAAAACTAAAAGGGCCAATCGAACAAGTTCCTCCCATGTATTCCGCAAAAAAGGTTCAGGGTCGGCGCTTATATGAATTAGCCAGAAAAAAAATTGTGGTTGAACGTACTCCTGTTCTGGTTAATATTTATGATGTTGCTGTTTTGGAATGGGAAAACCCCCGTTTGTGTTTGGAATTGAAAGTTTCCAAGGGGACGTATATTCGATCTTATGCCCATGATTTAGGTCAGCTTCTCGGCTGTGGCGCCCATTTAGAAGAGCTAAGACGCCTTGCCATTGGCGATATGACCGTTGAGGAAAGTTTTAAAATGGTTGAGTTTAGAGAGTACTGGTCGGAAAATTAATTACCATATGGAAATTATAAAGGGGTTGGAAAATATCTCCAAAGCAGAGGACTGCGCCGTAACCATCGGTACTTTTGACGGAGTGCATCCGGGGCATTTAATGATTATTCGCCGCTTGATTGAGGTGGCTGAAGAAAGACATTTGTGTTCAACGTTGATAACTTTTGATCCCCATCCGCAGTTAGTGCTCAACCAGAATTTGAAAGGGAAGATCAAATGGTTAAGCTCGTTGGATGACAGACTTGATATCTTAAAACAAACCGGTTTGAATCGCACTGTAATCATTAAATTTGATAAAGATTTGTCAGAGCGCTCATACGAGGATTTTGTTAAAAATGTTTTGATCGATAGACTTGGCGCCCGGGCTCTCATTGTGGGGTACGATCATGCCTTTGGTAAAGACAGGCAGGGTACCTATAATAATCTGCAGAAATTAAGCGATAAATACGGGTTTTACTTAGAACAGGTTGAACCTTACCGTGTGGATGGAAAGACATTAAGCAGCACATTTTTACGCAATCTGATCTTAGAAGGTCGTGTCCAGGAGGCCTCTGCTTATCTGGGACGGCGCTATTCTCTCGAGGGAACCGTTGTCCGTGGTAAAGACCGTGGCAAGCGATTACACTTTCCCACCGCCAATCTGCAGATTGATAATGAAAATAAAATTATCCCCAAAAATGGGGTTTATGCAGTTGATGTTGAATTTCAAAATAAAATCTATCAAGGCATGTTGAATATCGGGAATCAACCCACTTTTGGAAAAGAAGGTAATTTTTCTATCGAAGTGCATATATTTAATTTTGATCGTGACATTTATGGTAAATCACTTACCGTTTTGTTTAAGAGGCATTTACGCGATGAGAAAAAATTCGAATCGGCCGAGGCACTCATCAAGCAACTTGAAATGGATAAAATAAACAGTTTAAAGAAAAATTCGGAGGAAAAACAATGACTTTAACGAAAAATGAGAAGCAGGATATCGTTAAAAAATTCGGCAAGTCGGAGACCGACAGCGGCACGACTGAAGTTCAAATCGCCGTTCTCACAGAGCGAATTAAATATTTAACCGAGCATTTAAAAATTCATAAAAAGGACCATCATTCCCGGCGCGGACTGCTGAAATTGGTGGGACAACGACGTCGTTTATTGCGTTATTTAACCCGCAAGGACATTGAACGTTACCGTGAATTGATTGAAGAGCTGGGTTTAAGACGTTAAACATAATTATTAGAGTGGAGTTATAATGTTAATAAAAAAATCAATAGAGTTAAGCGGTAAAACCTTATCCATCGAAACCGGCAAAATGGCCAAGCAAGCCGGTGGCGCGGTTGTCGTTAGCTTTGGTGATACGATGGTGCTGGTGACTGCAGTCGCTGCCGAGGAAGAGAACAAAGCGGCTGACTTTTTCCCATTAAGTGTTGAGTATCGTGAAAAAACCTTTTCGGCCGGAAAAATTCCCGGGGGATTCATCAAAAGAGAAGGGCGGCCAAGTGAAAAGGAGATCCTATCAGCCCGGCTGATTGATCGCCCGATCAGGCCTTTATTCCCCGATGCTTTTAATTGCGAAACGCAAATTATCACCAATGTGCTTTCCATGGACAAAGAGAATGATTCGGACGTATTAGCCGCTCTTGGCGCATCGGTGGCGTTATGCATTTCCGACATTCCCTTTGCCGGACCAATCGCCACGGTTCGCGTGGCCAGGATCGGGGGTGAGTATGTCATTAATCCAACCATTACGGAACTTACCCAGGCGGATATCGAGTTGGTTGTTGCCGGCTCCGATCATTCCATCATGATGGTTGAAGGGGAAGCTAAGGAAGTCGCGGAAGCGGATTTACTCGCTGCCATCAACGCAGCCCATCAGGCCATTAAAAAGTTGATCCAATTGCAAAATGATTTATTGTCTGAGTTAACCGTCGTGAAACGAAGTGTTGAAGAAAAAGCGTTTCCCGAAGGATTTCAAGATAAAGTGCATGAATTGGCGTTGCCGGGATTGCAGGAAGCCATCCGGAAAACGGAAAAAACGGAACGTCGTCAAGCTTTACGCCATCTTCAATGTTCAATTATCGAACAACTGGCCGAAGAATTCCCGGAATCAGAGGCCGATATAAAGAATATCTTTCATGAATTGGAGAAACAGGAAGTTAGGGCGATGATGCTTAGTCAAAAGCGTCGGTTGGATGGACGTGGTTTCAGCGATATTCGTGAAATATCCTGTGAAGTCGGCATCCTGCCGCGCACGCATGGTTCGGCATTGTTTACCCGCGGCCAAACCCAGGTTCTGGGTATTGTTACACTGGGTTCCAAATCCGATGAACAGATCGTCGATGCCTTAGAGGGTGAATCCAGCAAAAAATATTTACTGCATTATAATTTTCCGCCCTTCTGCACTGGTGAAGCAAAACCCATCCGTGGCGTCAGTCGCCGGGAAGTTGGTCATGGAAATTTAGCAGAACGTGCCTTAAAACCAGTTCTGCCGATCAATGATAAATTCCCCTATACCATTCGTATCGTTGCCGAGGTACTCGAATCCAATGGTTCTTCATCGATGGCCACGGTGTGCGCAGGGTCTTTATCTTTGATGGATGCCGGAATACCCGTACAAAAAAGCGTTGCAGGAATTGCCATGGGTTTGATTAAGGAAGGTAATGACGTGGCTATTCTATCGGATATTCTGGGTGATGAAGACCATCTGGGTGACATGGATTTTAAAATAGCCGGAACCCGTGATGGTATCACCGCGGTGCAGATGGATATAAAGCTTGAAGGCATTGCTTCGGAAATAATGGATCAGGCCTTACAACAAGCCAAAGCGGGACGCCTGCACATCATGGAAAAAATGGATCAGGTCATGGATAAACCACGCGAAGAATTAAGCCGCTGGGCGCCACGGATAGTTGAATGGTTTATTCCAGTGGATAAGATTGGCACCGTTATCGGACCGGGTGGAAAAATAATTCGCGGTATTATTGAGAAGACCGGTGTTGAGATTGATATTGATGATTTCGGCAAAGTATGTGTAGCCTCACCCGATGTTAATGCCGTGGAAGAAGCGCGTCGAATCATTGATGCTTTAACCGAGGAAGCGCAGGTCGGCAAGGCTTACAAGGGCGTGGTAAAACGCGTCAAGGATTTCGGCTGTTTTGTTGAATTTATGCCCGGAAAAGAGGGCATGGTTCATATTTCGGAATTGGAACTGAGCCGTACGAATAAGGTCAGTGATGTGGTTAAAGAAGGTGATGTGATTGATGTCGTGGTGAAAGGAATCGGAAACGATGGTAAGATTTCCTTAAGTCGCCGTGAATTTCTTAAAAGGCAAAAGTCTCTTGAACAAACACAGTAAGTGGCATGCAGGAACAGGCGAAAACCCGAATTGAGAAGACGGTTTTATCCAACGGCCTTACCGTAATCAGCGAATATGTTCCGGCTGTGCGTTCGGTATCTGTAGGCGTATGGGTTAAAACGGGTACCCGCTATGAAAATGCGCTGAATAACGGGATCGCCCATTTTCTCGAGCACATGGTTTTTAAAGGCACTAAGCGGCGCAGTGCCTTTAAAATTGTTCAATCCATCGAAGAACTGGGCGGCAGCCTGAATGCTTACACGAGTAAAGAACTGACTGTGTATTATGCCCACGCTTTGGATTCACAATTGACCAATTGTATCAATGTACTATCGGATATGCTCTGCCATTCGCTTTTTCGCCAGAGGGATATTGACCGAGAAAAACAAGTGGTCCTCGAAGAAATCAGTTCCGTCAAGGATACGCCCGACGAATATATTTTCGATCTCTTTCAGGAAAATCTATTTCCTCATCAACCCATCGGCTTTCCGATTCTCGGTACAGTGGATAGCGTGAAAAATATTACCCGCGAGGAACTGATTGAATTCTGGTCTAAATATTACTGTTCCGATAATATTGTTATTGCCGCGGCTGGCAATCTGCAGCATGATCGTTTCGTCAAAGTCGTTGAAAAAAAGTTCAACTTCCTGCCGCAAGCATTTGTTGTTTCCTTCGAACAACCCCAATCTGCCAAAAATATTGATATAGAATTATCGGAGCCTCTCAACCAGGCACATCTTTGCGTTGGTCTGGAAGCGCTATCCTATTTGTCCCAGGATCGCTATGCTCTGATGGCGATCAACTCTTACCTTGGTGGAGGCATGAGTTCCAAACTATTCCAGGTCATCCGGGAAAAATACGGGCTGGCCTATTCGGTTTTCTCATTTGTCGATTTCTTCAGGGATACCGGCATGCTCAGTTTTTATATTGGTACGGATAAACGCAATCAGAAAAAAGCCTTACATATTTTATTTAATGAGATTGATAGACTTACTCAAAAAGAACTGCATAAAAGCCGCGTTCAAAAGATCAAAGAACAGATGAAAGGCAATTTTTTGTTAGCCCTGGAAAGCTCCAACCGGCGAATGACCCGGCTGGCCCGCAACGAAATCTACTATAATCGGCAGATTGAATTGGATGAACTGGTGCAAAGCATAGAGGCCATCAGCCAGGATTCGTTGCATGCTTTTTCCCGAAATATCTTTAACTTTGACCATTTTAATATCGTTAAATTAAATCCGAGTCACTGACAGATCCGATGCTGAAAATTGGTTTATTAAAAGAATTAAAACAGCATGAAGGGCGTGTGCTGCTTACACCGCCGGGAGTCAAAGTGTTAACATCCCACGGCCTGACTGTCTTTGTTGAAAATGATGCCGGAGAGTATTGCCAGTTCAGCGATATTGATTATGAACGCTGCGGAGCGATCATAGTCCCTACTATGGAAAAGGTGATGCAGAATGCCGATTTAGTTCTGCAGGTACAGCCGCCCTCACCGGTACAGTATGAAATCTACAATGAATCGCACACGGTATTATCGTTTTTTAATATGCAGCAAAGTGCTGAGCGCTTGAAAGCTCTGGTCGATTCGCGGGCCACCTTCTTGAGTGCAGAAATGATTCAGGATGGTTCGGGTAACTATCCCATTCTTAATGGTATGGGCGAAATTGCGGGTCGCATGGTTATTCATAAGGCAGCCCAGTTGTTAACCCTGGTTGAAGGCGGAAAGGGAAAACTACTTTCGGGAGCGGACATCGTCAAGCCGGCTACCATTACGGTATTAGGCGCGGGAAATGCCGGAAGAACTGCGGCTAAGTTCGCAAGGAATCTTGGGGCAAAGGTGAATTTGCTGGTTCTCAAGGAAAAACGCTTTCCAGAAATTAGAAATCAATACCCAAAAATTAATGTCCAGATGTATTCTCCGGAAATTTTAGATAAATTATTACCGGAAAGTGATGTTTTTATTGTCGCCGTTTATTCGCTGCGTCGTGAATTTGATATTTTCATAAAAAAAGAAACCATCAACCGAATGGAGGCGGGCAGTGTAGTCATAGACCTTTCCATCGAGCAAATTGATGTAGTCGAAAGTTCGCACCTGACCAGCCATGAGAAATCGACCTTTATTCTCGATCATATTGTCTACTATTGCGTTCCCAATATTGCAGCCATTGTTCCCGTAACCGCCAGTAAAATACTAACGAAACGATTGTGGCCCTATATTAAATCTTTGGCCATTAATGGATTAAAAACAGCCATCGAAGAGGAAGCGGGACTGATATCTGCATTGTGCATTTACCGCAGTAAAATTACCAACCGCTATCTGGCTGATTATTATGGTTATGATTTCTATAATATCTTTGAACTATTCGAGTTGAACTTATAAGTGATGCTTGATATAAGTTCCATACCGATTATTAATTATCACAAAGTTATGCCCACCTTTGATATCGGGATTACCACCAGACATCCCGATCAATTTTATCTGGATTTACAAATTATCAAAGAATTCAATTATCAACCGGTAACCTTCAAAGATATCTTTACTGCCCCAAAACTGCCCCCCAATCCAATTATCATCACTTTTGATGATGGTTATGAAGTATTACTCGAATATGCCATTCCGACCATGCTCGAATTTGGATTCAGAGGGATTATTTACATTCCCACGGATTTTATCGGGCAATACAATAACTGGGATGTGCAATGGGGCCGGTACCGCTTTAAACATCTGAACAGGAAGCAACTATGTGAGTTGCAGCGATCTGGCTTTGAAATCGGCTCCCACGGAATTTCTCATCGGCCGATAACAGCTCTGTCTGCTGAGGGATTCCATCGCGAAATAGCAGAGAGTAAAATAATCCTGCAGGAACTGCTGCAGGAAACGATCTATTCGCTCAGTTATCCCTTTGGAAAATTTACTTGGCAAACCATGAAAGAAACCCGTGAGGCCGGTTATTGTTGCGGATTGGCTTCGATCTATTACCGGAAGGTCGATCCCCTAGATGAGCCGTATGCTCTGAAGCGTTTCAATATATACCGCTTCGACCACTCCGGGCATTTTAAACGTAAAATAGGTCTTCTATCGAACACTTTTATAAAGGCCCGCGACTGGCTCATACAACGGGGAGGTACAGCAACAACGGTTTTGCAAACATTTAAGTCAGACCAGCACAGGCATCATGATAGGAAGATGGTTAATGATTAAAAAATGGTTTCCCTTTTTTGGGCTTGTCATAGTGATCGTGATCAGCAGTGTATATTTGTTATTTTCTTCACGGACCAGCGACTATCAGCCGCGCACGGATGATCCCCTGCAAATTTACCGGGAAGCCTGTGCCCATTGCCATGGTGATAAAGGGCAGGGTACGGGATTGCTTTATCCTGCATTTAAAAATAATTTAAAAATGGAGGAAATCAGCAGAGCCATTACTAAAGGTTCATTCTTGATGCCGGCCTTTCCAAATATAAAAGATGATACGCTGCAGGTGTTGATCCGGTTTATGGAGACCGAAGCGTATAAATCCAGCCAATGAGGTAAATCAGGCAGTATGGCTTGCTGCCTTAAAACATGAGTTTAATCAAATGGTTTAATATCGGAT
>Ga0114946_10001420_pt1 | contig 16552 bp, 17 predicted proteins | sample WalLakDeSediment_FD_88676 | JGI IMG/M metagenome (GOLD analysis project Ga0114946, IMG submission 88676) | Lake sediment microbial communities from Walker lake, Nevada to study Microbial Dark Matter (Phase II) - Walker Lake 11/02/13 Deep Sediment | ecosystem: Environmental > Aquatic >... | reverse complement strand
AGTCAGTGTTCTGCACAATGCTGTATTGGATTCAAGCATCATCAAATCTGATGTCAGGAAAAAAGTTCCGGAAAAGATAGTCACCTTTTTAGGCCGTATAACTTTTCAGAAAGGCCCGGAATATTTTGTTGAAGCGGCCAAGAAAGTCATAGATAGAGATCCCAATGTTAGATTTGTAATGGCGGGAAGTGGGGATCTGTTGAATAAAATGATTGAACGGGTGGCTGAATTGGGCATGGGTACCAAATTCCATTTTACCGGGTTTTTGAAAGGAAAAGATGTAGATGACATGTATGCTATATCAGATGTGTATGTGATGCCATCTGTTTCCGAACCTTTTGGTATCGCACCATTGGAAGCAGTGAGGCATAATACCCCTGTAATCATTTCAAAACAATCAGGAGTTGCTGAAGTTCTCAGGAATGCTATCAAAGTGGATTTTTGGGATGTAGATGCCATGGCTGATGCCATCTTTGGATTATTACATTATGATAGTATTTCAAAGATGTTCAGAGAATTGGGAAGTGAAGAACTTAAGAAATTAAAATGGGAGCACGTTGCTGCCAAACTTGTTACGGTTTACGATAAATTACACAAAGAACAGCCATGAGAACTATTTGCTTTTACTTTCAGGTTCATCAACCCTTCAGGATAAAACCCTATCGCTTTTTTGATATTGGGGATGACCATTACTATTGGGATGACTATAGCAACAAAAGTATTATCAGAAAGGTGGCACAAAAATGTTACCTTCCGATGAATGCCCTGTTACTTGATATGGTCAATCATTATAAGGGTAAATTCAAGGTAAGTTTTTCCATTTCAGGGGTTTGCTTGGATCAATTTGAGGCCTTTGCCCCGGATGTGCTGGAGAGCTTTCAAAGGTTGGTAGCAACCGGTTATGTGGAATTACTCAATGAGACAGATGCCCATGCCCTTTGTTCTCTTACCAGTAAGACAGAATTTAACAGAATGGTAGAAGGTCACAGAGCAAAAATCAAGCGGCTTTTTAATGGATATGAACCTAAAGTTTTTCGTAATACGGAATTGATTTACTCTGATAAAATTGGCGCTATGGTGGCTGAATTGGGCTTTGAAGGCATCCTGACTGAAGGTGCCAAGCATATCCTGGGATGGAAAAGCCCGAATTTCGTTTATCAGAACTCCATTGATCCTAATCTGAAAATTTTATTGAAAAATTTCCAATTAAGTGATGATATCGCATTTAGGTTCAGCAACAAAACATGGTCTGACTATCCTTTGACGACTGACAAGTTTGTGAAATGGATCAATGCCATCCCGCAAGAGCAGGAAGTGTTAAACCTGTTTATGGATTATGAAACTTTCGGGGAACATCAGTGGGCTGAAACCGGAATATTTGATTTTATGAAATACCTTCCTGAAGCAGTATTCAGGCACACAGATTTTGGGTTCAGTACCCCTACAGAAGTAGTCAGAGGAGCAAAACCAGTATCCAAAATCAATGTACCAGTTCCCATTTCCTGGGCGGACGAAGAAAGGGATTTAACTGCCTGGCTGGGTAATGACCTACAAAATGAAGCTTTCACCAAACTCTATGAAATGGAAGCAAAGGTCAAAAAAATTGATGATCCCGAGATCCAAAGGGATTGGAATTACTTACAGACCTCTGATCATTTCTATTACATGTGTACCAAGTTTTTCTCAGATGGAGCGGTTCACTCCTATTTCAGTCATTATGAAACGCCCTATGACGCATTTATCAATTACATGAATGTGTTGAGCGACTTTATCCTTAGGGTGAAAATTAAGGAAAAAGAATTGGAAGCTTTGGAATAGTGTATTCATTGAAGGATCATTTTGTTTTATTACGGATTAACGAGGGCTTGATTTTCCAGGCCCTTTTTAAATTAACCCAAAATCAAAAATACCATGAAGAACTACCTTTTAATTGCCCTTTCTCTTATTGTCCTTTCCTCATGCAGCGGTAAAATGGAACAAATTGAGATTTCAAAAATTGAAGAACAAGAAGATTATATCATAAGATTTGATCGGCCTGATGCCAGTATCTTAAGGGGTGTTTATATTCCGCAAGGAAAGGAATATTTTTATACCTCAGGCCTGGTAGCCCCGGTAAAAGATGAATCCTCAGCACCAGGGACCTATGGTAGATACGGTAATACTTATGAACAAAGCATCGGTACTTTGGAGAGAATCAAAGAAACTATTGCTGAGGCCGGATTTAAAATGGAAGATGTGTTCTTTTTGAGGGTGTATTTGGCCCCTGATAAAGATGGAAAAATTGATTGGAATGCATGGTTTGATGCCTATGGGGAATATTTTAACAATGCTGAAAACCCCAATAAGGTAGCCAGGTCAACAATTGCCGTGCATGCTTTGGCCAACCCTGAGCTTTTAATTGAAATTGAGGCGGTAGCAGCAAAGTAATTCCTCACATTTGAAAAAGTTTGTACCTTTAATTAAATTATTAAGGTAACATGGTTCTGCGTTTTTCCATATTTTTATTGTTTCTGGGAAGTATGTCTTCCTGTGCCTGTGATGGTGAACAAATCATTCGTGGGATGATGTGGGGCATGAATAAATTGGCCGGAGAGGGCTATTTCCCATCAAATGAAATACTTGCCTTAGGTGATTTTGAGGGTGTGGAGGTCAATATGACCCAGAATTATCTCAATGGGGAATCAAAGGCAGAGGTGGAATTGAGTTTGATCAATGGGAAAGGACATGAATTACAGTATAATCAGGAAAATCTTGCCAGGAAATGTGCGATTATATATGCTCACGGATACTCAAAAATTGGAGATTACAATTCAGTAAAAATTAAATTCATTCAGACAGATCCTTTTAATCCTGATAATTTGGCTATCAGCGAATATAGCTTTGGGGTAGAGGATTTACTGCAATCACAAAACCCATTGGACTATGGACTTCAATAGCGAATTCAAACATCCTCCAGTAACTACTGGAGATTGGTTTCTTACCATCTTGGTTGCCAATATCCCAATCATTGGATTAGTCATGCTTGTAGTCTGGGCAATTGACAAACAAGGTAATCCCAGTAAAGCCAATTGGGCAAAGGCAAAACTCATTTGGTATGCAGTTGCTTTAGGATTGGGACTGATATTTATCATCCTAATGGGTATTGGTGCTGTTACAGGTGTGTTTGACGGATTAAAGCTTTATGATTTCTGAGGGGAGTATCAGAGGAGACCTTCTCCACCTTCTGTATCATCTAATGCCCGGGATAAAAAATCGTGCAGTGGCTTCATTTTCCTAAATGAATCAATCACCATATGTTTAAACTTACCCGAGATAATATCTGCATCTGATAAAGGCGTGGATACAATGAAGCTTTTAAAACGCAATAAGTCTATAAAAGGGTTTTCTGCATCGAATCCTTTCGGCGTAGTCTTTAACTGATCCCCTTCTAATCCTTTAAAAGTCTTTTTAAATTCCGGGTCAGACAAAATTATTCTGAGTTCTTTTCCTGAATAGTCAATCTCCTGCCTGATCTTTTTAAGTATATCAGCAGGAGGCATCCATATCCCACCTGCGATAAAACTTTGACCTGGTTGGATATGAAAATAATAACCCGGTCCATTTGATTTTTTGCCTCCAGCTGCAAAATAGGAAGCTAAATTAGTTTTATATGGATCCTTATTGGCAGAGAAACGTACGTCTCTATTTTGCCTGAACACACAATCCTTTGCTTGTAAAGTGTGAAAGGCAGGCTCCCATGTGCTGACTTCTTTGAGTAACTCTTCAACATCCTTTAAAAATTTCCCTCTGACTTCCATATACCAATTTCTGTTGGTGTCCATCCAGTCTTTATGGTTATTCTCTGCAAGGTCTTGTAGGAATTTAAGGTATTGTTGGCTCATGGTCTTTTTTATTAAGTTTCAATAGGGCAAAAGTATTTATGGTTTACAGTCTTTTATTTTTAAGGAATCACAAAAGGCCCAAATTTAAATAAAATCAATAAGCCCTTCCAGTTTCATTCCTCTGCTACCTTTTATCAGGATCATATAATTCTCCAGCTTAGAGTCCTGAAGCCAATTTCTGAATGAAAAAGGATCAGGGAAATATAAGGCCCTTAAAGGTGCTGTCTCTAAAGCTGCTTGAACATGCTTTCCGGTAAAACAAATTTTATCGAAATTATATCTTCCCACGATTATGCCCAGCTTACGGTGTTCCTCTTCGGTACTGTCACCTAATTCATACATGTCCCCTAAAATGACCATTTTTTGCTTTCCCCCACTCATTTCCCCCAAAGTTTTTAGAGCTACTTCCATACTGCTTGGATTTGCGTTGTAAGCATCAAGAATAATCAGATTACTTCCTTTCTCAATTAGTTGGGAACGCATATTGGAAGGTTTGTAGGAGAGGATAGCCTCTGCAGCTTTTTCCATTGGCACACCAAAATATTTCCCAATGGTCAGCGCCGTAGCGATATTTCCAAAGTTGTAAGCACCTATTAATGAGGAGAGATGAATTCTATTATCTCCTTCTACCCTAAACTTCACAAAGGGATCAGCACCTTCAAAACCCACCTCACAGTAATCTCCTTTTGCCGGGTACATTACCGGGTTTTCAAACCTTTTGGCTAGGTTTGAGAGGATGGGATCCTGGGAATTGATGAAAACTGTCCCCTTGTTTTCCCTTAGATGCTGAAACAGTTCGGTTTTTGTTTTCAATACGCCCTCTGGTCCTCCCATTCCTTCCAGATGGGCTTTACCAATATTGGTAATGAATCCATGAGTAGGTTCAGCAATATCGCATAGTTCTTTAATATCCCCCTGTTTATTAGCTCCCATCTCCACAATGGCTATTTCCACTTCCTTTCCAATGGTCAATAAAGTCAGTGGAACACCAATATGGTTATTGAGATTTCCTTCTGTAGCCGAAGTCCTGTATTTTTCCTTCAAAACCGCATGCAATAATTCCTTGGTCGTGGTTTTTCCGTTACTTCCGGTCAGTCCGATGACGGGAATAGACAATTGTTTTCTGTGGAAATTAGCCAATTGCTGCAGGCTGCTTAATACATCTTCTGTCAAAAAATACCTGTCATCACCTTCAGTGACAATCCTTTCCTCATCCACCACAACCCAATCAGCACCGGCCTCCAAAGCCTGGGTAGCAAAATCATTGGCATTGAAATTGGCTCCTTTGAGCGCAAAGAAAATATTTCCTTTTTTTATTTTTCTGGTGTCTGTACTGACCCCTGTGGACTGAAGGTAGACAGTATATAAATCTTCGATTTTCATAGTTTGTCAATTAGCTGATAAAATTAAACCTTTACAAAACATCTTATATCAAATTCTATCGTTTAATTTTATGTATTCAAAAAGGGATTAGATGAAGTACGCTTTCTTGCTGATTTTTTTTATTCAGGGTTTTGGTTTGCGGGCGCAACATACTTTTACCTTTGACCAATCTGCTAATTTCCAAGTGGATTCCAGAGAAGTACCCATGCCTTTTGGGGTCGGAATAAATGCTGCCCAATTCAACGAAATGGATACCGATGGTGACGGGCGAGAAGAATTGCTGGTTTGGGATATCAATTCCAGGAGGATTTTGGTTTTCCGTATCCTGGACAACGGATTCGAATTTCTTCCTGAAATGAGTTATTATTTCCCTTCAGATGTGAATGGGTTTTTGGTATTGGCTGATTACGATGGAGATGGGAGAAAGGATCTGTTCACCAGCAGTCCTTTTGGTGTAAAAGCCTACAGGAATATTACCCCGGAAGGAAGTCCATATCCCAAATGGGATGTAGCCCAAAATTTCCTTCGACTGGACAATGGTTCAAATGTACAGGCCAATTTGTTGGACATACCATTGATCATGGACATTGATGATGACGGTGATCTGGATATTGTCACTTTTAATTTTGCAGCAGGAGATTACCTGGAATTCTATAGAAATACGAGTGTGGAAAGGAAGGGAGTGCCTGATATTGATGGTTTTGCCTTTCCGGAACCACGTTGGGGGAATTTTGAATTCTGTACCTGCGATTCTTTCAGTTTTGGACTGACCTGTGCCGGATTACCTATCAATCATATTATCGACCCGGATGGAGATAACTATAAAATTGAACATGCAGGAGGACATTCCATACGCTACTCCGATTTTAACGGGGATGGCATCTTTGATTTGTTGCTGGGACAGGATGAATGCAATACACTTTATTTTCTTCCAAATATAGGGAGTAATGCTTCCCCACTTTTTGATGAATTTTCAACTGTCCTTCCTGGTTATGGACAGCTCCCCGAATTCCCTATATTCCATGCCTCATATCTTTGGCAGGGAAAATTATTGGTAAGTATCAATTCCTCCTCTATTGCGGGTGTTTTCAATGCCAATTATGCAGAGAATATGTTTCAGTTAGAAAAAGAATCGGGGATCAATAAGCCTTTTCTTCAAACAGAAATCCTGGATCTGGGAGAAAATACAAGGCCTTTTTTCAAGGGCTTCAAGAATTCCGGGGAATTGATAGTAACTGCCAATTCATTATTTGAGGGAAAAGTATTGGGAATTGCGTATAGGTTTGAAGTCATTGATAATAACTGGAACTTGAAAGAAAAAGATTTTCTGAATTTATCTTCCTTGGATTTTACCGACCTGCAATATTTTGAATATCAAAATGCTTTGGGCCAAAATACTTTTTGGGTTACCGGGGTGGACACCGTTAATTTTGCATTACAGAGAAGGCTGTTTTACAGCCTTTCTCCGGATTTTTCCAACCCAATTGAAATTGCTGTTCCGGTAACCGGAACCCGTGCCCTGGATCAGGTCGAGCTGTTTTCTTATGAAGGACAGGATTATTTGTTATTAGCCAGGCAGACCGGAGAATTGGTTCTTTTTCGGATTGATTTTTCAGATAACGGAAGATTGAACCTTGAAAGCCGGGATTTTTTGGGTTATTCTGACAATCCTGCCACACGGAATCTTAGTGTTCATGTGTTGCCTGGTGCTGCCCCATCCCTGTATGCCATTGACCAAAGAGGAGTACTTGTATATATCGCGGATTTTATGAATAATAATCAGAGGGAAACAGTACAGATCCGACTTTTGGGAAATGAACTTGGACAAACTAGGATGGGGCGAAATACTTGGATTACTTCCATAGAGGAACCGTTTTCAAATCAAAGAGATATAATACTCGGGAATACCGCAGGTGGTCTGGAGTATTTAAAAATTGAAGAAGATATCATAACTCCCGGAGAGGGAGAATTTCTGATCAAAGTTTATCCAAACCCTTCCGTAGGTAATTTCATGGTTTTATCTTCCCAAAACAGTAAGGCGAGATTAATTTCTGTTTTGGGGCAGGTAATTTTGGAAGATATAGATATACCTGCTCTTAGAGAAAAGGAAATCCAAGCTTCATATTTGGCACCTGGTGTATACTTTCTTCAATTGACCAATGAAAGAGGAGAGAGACGGAGCAAAAAACTGATCATCAGAAAGTGATGAAAAATTGCCCGTAAAAAATCAATAACTTTCACTTTCATTGGGGAATTCCCGGTCCTTAACGTCTTTGATATAATCCTGTACAGCTTTTGTCATTATGGACTGAAGGTTGGCGTATTGCCTTAAAAACCTGGGTTTAAACTCCTGCGTTATTCCCAACATATCATGAATCACCAAAACCTGACCATCTACTTGTCCTCCTGCACCAATTCCAATGACAGGTATGGTGACTGTTTCGGCAACTTTTTTGGCCAAGCTGGCGGGTATTTTTTCCAATACTATAGCAAAGCAGCCACATTCTTCCAATAATTTGGCATCATCTAAAAGTTTTTTGGCTTCAGCCTCTTCTTTAGCCCTTACCGTATAGGTGCCAAATTTATAAATAGATTGGGGAGTTAGGCCCAGATGTCCCATGACAGGAACCCCTGCACTTAATATCCTTATGACTGATTCTTTAATTTCTGCCCCACCTTCCACTTTAATAGCGTGTGCACCTGACTCCTTCATGATCCTGATCGCAGACCGCAATGCTTCCGAACTGTTGCCCTGATAAGAACCAAATGGAATATCTACCACGACAAAGGCTCTCTTGACTGCCCTCACCACAGAGGTAGCATGATATATCATCTGATCCAGTGTGATGGGAAGGGTTGTTTCATGACCTGCCATCACATTGGAAGCAGAATCACCCACCAGAATAATATCTATTCCTGCTGCGTCAACAATACCTGCCATGGAAAAATCATAGGCTGTCAACATGGAGATTTTTTCCCCCCTCATTTTCATTTCCTGTAAAATATGGGTGGTAATCCTTTTGATATTAGAAGATTGGTGAACAGACATGAGTTAGCTTAATGAAGGTGGACGGTATTATTTTCGTTGGACAGGTTTACCGAAATGTGCTCATTTAAAGTGGTCGCCAATTCCAAACCGGTATAATCTGGAGTGACCGGGAAAAGTTTATGGCTTCTGTTTACCAATACAGCCACTTCCATTTTTTTTATGGGAATGTCCAAAAATGGTTTGAGTGCATAGACCAATGTTTTGCCGGTATTCAGGACATCGTCTACGATGATAATACATTTATCAATTAAGTCAATTTGCTCTGAAAGTTCAACTTTTCCGCGGTTAACCTCATTTTTATCCAATTGGATTTCCAGCACTTTGACCTCTAAAGGAGAAATTTCCTGTAATCCATTTGCAAGGTATAAGGCCAGCTGATGGCCCATTCCAGTGATGCCTGCAAATATGAGCATATTTTCGGAGGCATTACGCTCATAAATTTCATAAGCCATCCGGACGATTTTTTGATTGATCTGCTTATGGTTCAACACCAATGTCTTGGTCCCGCTCATACTTTTGTACCTGTTTGGTTTTAAAAATGGAAATTAAGTCAAAGAAGCCTGTATTCAAAGTATTTTGCGTTACAAGTATATTTATCTAATAGATCTCATCAGAAGTGATTGACAATAAGCCATACAAATAATCGATTGGTATTTTCTAACCAAAGCGCTTACTTTTGGTTTTCATTCTAATTTTGAACTTGTATCTATAGTATGATGAGTAAAAATAAAGCAAAGACCGGAGTTCTTTTGGTAAATCTGGGAACTCCGGATAGCACTGCAACAGGAGATGTGAGAAAATATTTGAGGGAATTTTTAATGGATGGAAGAGTCATCGATATCCCTTTGATTCCCAGATGGATGTTGGTCAACTTGATCATAGCCCCATTTAGAGCTCCCAAATCCGCCAATGAATACCGTAAATTATGGACTGACAGGGGTTCTCCGCTTTTATTCCATACAGAAGATCTGAGGGAAAAACTGATCCAAAAACTGGACATGGAGAAATACCAAGTGGAAATTGCCATGCGGTATCAGTCTCCAAGTATTGAAGAAGGCCTGAGAAAGCTGAATAAGTCCAATGTGAAAAAAATTATTGTTCTTCCTTTATTCCCCCAATATGCATCGGCAACCAATGGCTCTGTGGTGGATAAAGTGATGGAAATAGCCAGAAAGTGGCAGATTATTCCAAGTATTTCTTTCATCAATAATTTTGTGGACCATCCCTTGTTCCTTGAGGCTTGGGCAGAACTTGGAAAAGAATTGATGAATAAAGAGCATTATGACCGGTATCTTTTTTCCTATCACGGCCTGCCCGAAAGACAGATTAAAAAAGGATCAGTGGATGGTTATTGCCAATTGAGTGATAAATGCTGCGGTAATTATACCAAGAAAAACCAGTTTTGTTACAGGGGACAATGTTTCCATACTACTCGGTTGATTTCCGAAAAATTGGGTTTGCCGGTTGATAAAGTGGTAACCTGTTTCCAATCCAGGTTGGGTAAAGATCCATGGATCAAACCTTACACTGAGGATATGATCAAAGAATTGGCAGAAAAAGGAGTGAAAAAGGTATTGGTCTTTTCTCCTGCATTCGTGGCGGATTGTTTGGAGACAACCATTGAAGTAGGAGAAGAATACAAGGAAGAATTCGAAGAGCTTGGAGGGGAAAAATGGGATTTGGTTCCCAGTTTGAATTCCTCAGATAAATGGATTGATTGTGTGAAGGATCTTGTGGAATCCAATAGCTGATCAGGAATCGTCAAGCCCATATGCAGGAGCTTCCCTGATCTATAAACCAAGTCTTCAAAATCATGTCATCCAAGCAACCCTTATACCAGAAAACTTGGGTTCTTTTTCTCGGAATTCTTTTGGTTTCATTTAATCTCCGGCCCTCAATTACGGCAGTTGGACCATTGATCCCGATGATCAGGGAGGATTTGGGGCTAAGCAATGGCTGGGCCGGTTTTTTGACAACCCTTCCTTTACTTACTTTCGCAACTTTCTCTCTGTTCTCGGCTTTTATCGGTAAGAAGATGGGGAATTCCCAGGCGATTTTAATTGCCATGGTTTTGATCCTGATTGGGACAGTGTTTAGGGTACTTGGAGGGTCTGATATGTTATTTATTGGGACAGGGCTGACTGGAATCGGTATTGTCATATGCAATGTCCTTTTAATTCCTTTGATCAAAAACCGGATGCCTTCAAAGATTGGTATTGTTACTGCGTCTTATACAACTGGAATGACCTTATTTGCAGCGATCGCTTCAGGAATCTCTGCTCCCTTGGCCATAGATCTTGGTCTTGGCTGGAAAGGATCACTTCTTTCCTGGGCTGTTCTTTTGATATTAGGGATCATCATATGGATTCCGCAACTGAGATTTAAAGCTGCGCCCAGGATTATTTCAGGGGAGGAAGTAAGAGTAAATGTTTGGAAGTCAAATTTGGGCTGGCAGGTGAGCTTGTTTATGGGAGTCCAGTCCCTGCTTTATTTCACCCTCATCTCCTGGTTGCCTGATATGATGATTTCAAGAGGACTAAGTGCTGTGGAGGCTGGTCTTTTGGTTTCCATTATGCAGATTATCGGACTCCTTGGTGCTTTTTTTGCTCCAATAATTGCGGTTAAATTTAAAGAACAGGTCGGAATTGTCTGGGCTTTAGGTTTGATGTACTTATGCGGGTTTTCAAGTCTTTTCTCAAATACCCTCTGGGTAAATTTTGTCGGATTGGCCGTGGTGGGAATCAGCTTGGGTTCAAGCGTTTCATTGGCTTATACGCTTATCGGTCTTAGAACAAAAAATGAACGTACTACTGCCTCATTGTCCGGTATGGTCCAATCCACAGGATACTATCTGGCAGCTATGGGACCGCTTCTTTTTGGAATCGCCTTTGATATATTCCATAATTGGAATTTTCTGATCTATCTTATGCTTAGCTGTTCTATACTGTTTATTTATTTTGGTTCCAGGTCAGGGAAAGCTGTACAGATTTAAAAAAAAACCCTGCAATTGCAGGGCTGATCATTTATTGATTGGCTAAAACGACCTTTTCTTTGAATTTTTTGATCTGCCGTCTCAAGGCTTCTACAGCTTCGTCTGCAGCAGCTTCAAAGGAATCACTGCGATGTTTGGCAAAAAGTGTCTTGCCGGGAACGTTCATTTTTATTTCAACAATTTTGTTTTCGTTCTTTTCATTTTTATCTAATCTCAAAAAAACTTCACCGTCAACAATACGATCATAGAAAGTATCCAGCTTATCAGCCCTTTTCTGGATAAAATTAATAAGTTTTTGATCGGCATCGAAATGGATGGAATGCATTTGAAGTTTCATAACTGTAATAATTTAAAGTTAAACGTTTATTAAGCTTTTGGATGTGCCTGTTCAAACACAGCCTTCAGTTTTTCCATAGAATTGTGGGTGTATACTTGGGTAGCAGCAAGGTTAGCATGTCCTAATAAATCTTTTACTGCATTGAGATCAGCTCCTTTATTCAGGAGATGGGTAGCAAAGGTGTGTCTGAGCAAGTGAGGGCTTCTCTTCGTTGTCTGAGCAAAAAGGTCAAGGTAATGTTTGACAATACGGTATATTTTCATAGGATAAGACTGCTCTCTATCGTTATTAACGATAAAATAGTCACTATCTTGCACATTTGAAAACCTTTCCTCAAATACTTTTTTGTACGAAATTATATTCTTTTTCAGACCGAATGTTATTGGAATTATTCTTTCTTTTTTTCTTTTTCCCAGTACTTTGACGGATTCTGAATGCAGGTCTATATCTTTCCATTTTAGTTCTATCAATTCGGATAACCTGACTCCGGTGAGGTACAAAAATTCCATGACCATACGGTCTCTTTGACCATCAAAATCAGGGGAATAGATCATTTCATCCAATATTTTATCAATAGCTTCTTCCTGCACAAATTCCGGTAATCTCTTTGGGGTTTTTAAGGATCTGATTTTGTAGGTAGGATCTTTTGAAAGTTCACCTGATCGCATCAAAAATTTATAAAAAGACCGGAGGGTAGCTATTTTTCTGTTGATGGAGGTTGTATTCAGTCCCAGTTCTACCAGGTCAATTACCCAGGCACGGATTTCTGTATGTTCAGCATTACTGATGTCTTCTTTTTCGAAGGCCAACCTACAAAAATCGGAAAATTGTTCTAAATCCTTTTGGTAAGCCAAGACGGTATGCCTGCTTGCCCGCTTTTCAAATTCCAGATAATTGATAAAAGAATCAAGCATTTGCTTATGCCTTTGTTGTTGAATGAAGTTAAGGATATTAGTAGAAATAATGTAGAAATAAAGTGGAAATAAGTTAGAGATAATGTTGAAATTGAAAAGAAAGGCTTCAAGGAAGCAATGTTGATTCGGGATAAAGTGGAAACCCGAACGAAAGGAGGGTCCGGGAAAATATCCGGGGAGGGCAGAAAAAAAGCGCATCCACTTTTGGTAGACGCGCCGTTTGATGTGTATCTCAAAAAGATATGAACAATTACTTCATTTCTTCTGTTTGTAATCTTTGTTTGTAAGCAGCCTTGATGACCTGTTCTCTTCTTTTGATTGAAGGTTTTACAAAGTGTTGACGAGCTCTAAGTTCCCTTACAGCACCAGTCTTATCAAATTTCTTTTTGAAACGCTTGAGCGCTTTCTCTATAGATTCGTTTTCTTTTACGTTGACTATGATCATATGTATACACCTCCTTTCAGGGTTGCAAAGGTATATTAAAATTTTAAAAGCCCCAATTTTATTTTAAAATTATCCAAGATCAGGTAAAAATAAAGCCCAACCTATTGGCCGGGCTTTATTTCATGAAAACTTTATTATCTATTATCCAAGCACTTTTTCAGCTAAAAGTGTCATTTGGTTATTACTTATTTCAACTACTCCTTTTTCGATTACGCAGCTAATCTTCCCTCCTTTTGTGGTGTAGGAAACGGTTCCTTGTGTCAGGGCAGACACCAATGCCGCGTGGTCTTTCAGTACCTGAAAGGAGCCATTTGCACCAGGGAAAGTTGCTTCAGAAACTTCTCCTTCGAATACCTTTTCATCAGGAGTAATTATTGTCAAATGCATCATAGGTTTATCAATTTTTGTCCATCAGGTACCATTCCTGAAAGTTAATTATCTTACCTCTGCAAGCATTTTCTCGCCTTTGGCAATGGCATCTTCTATAGAACCCACCAAGTTGAAGGCTGCTTCTGGAAGATGATCCAACTCACCGTCCATAATCATATTGAAGCCCCTAATGGTATCTTTGATGTCTACCAATACGCCCTTTAAACCTGTAAATGCTTCAGCAACATGGAAAGGCTGGGAAAGGAATCTTTGAACCCTTCGGGCTCTGTGGACCACCATTTTATCTTCTTCGGACAGTTCTTCCATACCTAGGATTGCGATGATGTCCTGAAGTTCTTTATACCTCTGAAGAATTTCCTTTACCTTCTGGGTACAATTATAATGTTCTTCACCCAAGATGCTAGGGGTAAGGATTCTTGATGTGGAATCCAAAGGGTCCACTGCAGGATAAATACCCAACTCGGCAATCTTTCTTGAAAGTACAGTAGTAGCATCCAAGTGGGCGAAAGTCGTCGCTGGAGCAGGGTCAGTCAAGTCATCTGCAGGTACATAAACTGCCTGTACGGAAGTGATAGATCCGTTTTTGGTAGATGTAATTCTTTCCTGCATGGAACCCATTTCTGTAGCCAAAGTTGGCTGATAACCAACCGCAGATGGCATCCTTCCCAACAAAGCGGATACTTCAGATCCAGCTTGGGTAAATCGGAATATGTTGTCAATAAAGAAAAGGATATCTCTACCGCCTCCTTCACCTTCTCCATCCCTGTAATATTCAGCTAATGTCAAGCCGGTAAGGGCAACCCTGGCACGTGCACCTGGAGGCTCATTCATCTGCCCGAATACGAAGGTAGCTTTGGATTCTTCCAGTTTCTTAAGGTCAACTTTTGACAAATCCCATCCACCTTCAGTTTCAAGGCTATGCAGAAATTCGTCACCGTAAGTTACAATACCCGACTCGATCATTTCCCTCAAGAGGTCATTTCCTTCTCGGGTCCTTTCACCTACACCAGCAAATACGGAAAGACCGGAATAAGCTTTTGCAATGTTGTTGATCAATTCCTGGATCAATACGGTTTTACCTACACCTGCTCCTCCAAAAAGTCCGATTTTACCACCTTTTGCATAAGGCTCAATTAGGTCAATTACCTTAATTCCTGTAAAAAGAACCTCTGTAGCAGTTGATAAATCTTCAAACCTTGGTGCAGATCGGTGGATAGACAATCTTTTGGCGGAGACTACCTCAGGTAAACCATCAATTGCCTGTCCTACCACATTGAAAAGCCTGCCCTTGATCTGTTCTCCGGTTGGAACTGAGATAGGGGTACCATTATCAACCGCTTCCTGACCTCTTACCATACCTTCAGTAGCATCCATTGCTATGGTCCTGACGCGGTCTTCGCCTAGGTGCTGCTGTACTTCAAGGATTACTTTTTGACCGTCTTCTTTGGTGACAGTCAATGCATCCAATATGTTAGGCAATTTTGCTCCTTCAAAGGAGACGTCCACCACTGGACCAATTACCTGGGTTATCTTACCGATATTTGCCATTTGTATTTAGTATTGTAAAAAGGAATAACACTTTTTAGATATCGGTCGCAAAATTAATTATTAATCCTGAATACCAAAGGATGTTTGGGAATTTAATCCTAATAATCGGCTGATTTTTATAATCATCCGCAATCCCCTTGAATTTTTGCCGGGCACTTTTTGCAAAGCTCCTTGATTTTTAAAATTTTAAGTAAATAAATACCTGAATGAATAAGTGTGAATTCAATTAATTACAAAGTATTTTACCTCATAGCTTTTTTCTATCTCAACAGTGGTTTTATAATTCATTGATTAATAATGCATAGTGATATAAATTATCAATTAGTATTTATTTGGATTTAATCTAATTAATATGATATTTGTCATATTATTTTAAATTAATCTAAATAATGATAAGAATACTTCTTTTAGTTTTCCTGATTCTCAGCATATCAGCCTGTCAAAGACTTTCAGAAAATCAGACTACGAACGAATTGAAAATAATCACAGCAGGGGGTACTGTCTCTGAGATTGTTTATGAATTGGGTTTCGGCGATAACATCATCGCAACAGACATTACATCCACCTATCCTTCATCCCTGCAATCCTTACCTTCCATAGGATACCGCAACCAGATCAAGGCTGAAGGAATACTCGCCTTGGGACCGGATATATTACTGGCCGAAGAAGGCTACCTCAGTGCAGATGTGGTTTCACAATTGAAAGCGACCGGTATAGAGATCAGGTTTTTTGCCAAACCAAAAGCGGTAGATGATACCTATATTATTATCGATGAAATAGCCGGATTTCTGAAAGTGAAGGAAAAAGGGGATTTGCTGAGCAAGAAGGTTGCCGATGATCTAAAAAATTTAAATGCATTTCTTCTGGATAATAATGACCGGCCCTCAATGGCATTTGTTATGGCGAGGGGACAGGAAATGGTCTTTGTGGCAGGTGAAGAAACTTTTGCGGAATCCCTGATGAAGCTTTCCGGAATTGAGTCCAAAGGTAAGGGTTTTAAGGATTTTGTTCCACTTACGCCGGAAGCTTTGGTTTCGATGAATCCGGACTACCTTCTCTTTTTTGAATCGGGACTGCAATCCATCGGAGGAATGGATGGAGTCAAAAATATAAGGGGCATAGAAAATACCACCGCTTTTAAGCAGAATCAGATACTTGCTTTTGATGGGCAATACCTATCCGGTTTTGGACCTAGGGTAGGAAAAGCAGCGTTGGAACTGGCCAAAGCAGTAAGAAATTAAATAGCATTGATACAGACGCTCACATACCGGAAAAACAAATCCCAGAACCTGACTCTTGGATTGATGGCCATCTCCTTGGTGTTGGTGGCTGTATTGTCCTTGTCTGTTGGGGCATTCAGTATCCCGCTACGCAACGTGGTGGGGGTCCTTACGGATACGATTGGGTTGGGCTTTTTTGACTATACCCCGCAACATTCCAATGTCCTGCTTCAAATCAGACTGCCACGGATAATTATGGCCATTTTGGTCGGTGGGGGGCTTGGCGTCACAGGTGCAGCTTTGCAGGGTTTATTTAGGAATCCACTTGTAGAACCCGGACTGATTGGGGTAAGCAGTGGTGGGGCGTTGTTTGCAGTGATATTCATTGTATTT
>Ga0114946_10001419_pt1 | contig 16557 bp, 13 predicted proteins | sample WalLakDeSediment_FD_88676 | JGI IMG/M metagenome (GOLD analysis project Ga0114946, IMG submission 88676) | Lake sediment microbial communities from Walker lake, Nevada to study Microbial Dark Matter (Phase II) - Walker Lake 11/02/13 Deep Sediment | ecosystem: Environmental > Aquatic >... | reverse complement strand
TGTTCCCCACCCTGCAAACCGCTCTGAGCCAGTTTCCCGCCGTGCTGGTGACCGGACCGCGCCAGTCCGGGAAAACGACCTTCCTGCGGGAAGAGTTCGGCGACCGCTTTGCCTATGTCACCTTCGACGATCCGCTGAACCGCGCCTTCGCCACCAGCGATCCCCGGGGATTTCTGGACCCCTACCGGGAACAACCGGTCATCCTCGATGAAATCCAGTACGTACCCGAACTGCTGCCCTATCTGAAAATGCTGATCGACCAGAACCGGCAACGCCGCGGACACTGGCTGTTGACCGGCTCCCAGCAATTCGCCCTGATGAAAAACGTGAGTGAATCGCTGGCCGGGCGCATCGCCCTGCTGGAACTGCTGCCGTTCAGCCAGTTGGAATACGCCCCAGCCACCGAAACCCTGGAAGAGCGGCTGTGGCGGAGCGATTACCCGGAACCGGCGCTGGCGCCGGACCAGCGCGAACTGTGGTTGCGATCCTACCTGCAAACCTACGTCGAGCGCGACGTGCGCCTGTTGCACAACATCCAGGATTTGCGCGGCTTCGAGCTGTTCCTGGGGTTATGCGCCAGCCGGCACGGTCAGGTCTTCAACAAAGTTGCTGCCGGTGGAAATCAAGTTGACCGCCACGCCGACCCTCCGTCATCTCGAACCGCTCGACAAATTCAGGGCATTGGCGGGCGACGAGGCCGCCGAAGCCGGCGTGCTGGTCTGCCGGGTGGAACAGCCGCAACCGCTGCCGCACGGTAATCTGGTCTTGCCTTGGCGGCGGTTTCCCGCCTGGCTGTGGGAAAGGCTGACGGTCCCGACCGAGTGATACTGTTTCTCGATAGGTTAGACGATTTTCCAGGTGATCCCCAGCGGAATACCCCCCTTTGAAAAAGGGGCTGGGGGGATTTAGCAAGGGCTGGTTCGGGAGCAGATTCACGCCATCGCCGACGTGTTTTTGTATGCTCTCTCAGGACTTGGGCAGCACCACCAGTTCGGTGTCCGAGAACCAGTCAGGCAGACGCAAAGCCAACAGCAGCAGCAGGCATCCCAATCCGCCGGCGAGGCTGAGACCAATTCCGATTTCCAGGACTCGATGCAAATAGGCGGTCGGAGCCAGCCACAGGCCGCCGATCAAAAACCGCAGCAGCGCCTGCCGCCAGTCGATGCCCCGGCCATCGCCGCACCGTTGTACGCGCAGCCGCCAGGCGCGCATGCCCAGGGTCTGGCCGCCGTGGATCCAAAATCCCCCGTAGAAAAAAAAGCATACCAGCAGCAGATAGGTGGAAAAAAACGGGTTACCGGTCAGAGGATTATGCGCCTTAAACCCCTCACCGCCGATGATCGCCACCGCCACTACCAACGCCAGCGCGGTCGCGCCGAACAGGACCCCAGCCAACAGCAAGCCGTCGTAAATGATGGCCCCCAGACGGCGCGGCAAGCCGGCCAGCGAAACGAGAGGTTGCTCTGGGGGAGGAGTGTTGGCGTTGTCCATCGACCAGTCGTCAACGACCCGGACCGGCGGTCTTGCCGTTAGTTCGGCTAGTACTGGCGCCGCCTTTCACCGCTCCTTGGACCGGCGGCTCGGGTGAGTGACCGTTTGTTGGCCGAGGCTGATCCAGCCAGCCGTTGATCTCCACCAAATCCTCCTCGGAGAGTTGACCGGCGGCCTGTTTGAGCACCAGGAAATTGGCGATGTAGGAAAAACGGGCGGCCGAGTACTCGCTTTCGGCGCGGAAGACATTACGCTCGGCGTCCAGCACATCCACGATAGTGCGGGTGCCGACCTCAAAACCCGCCTGGTTGGCTTCCAGCGCGCTGCGGGTGGATACCCGGGTCTGATCGAGCGCCCTGATCTGGCTGATGGCGGTCTCCTGGCCGCGATAGGCATTGCGCACGATCCGCAGGGTGTCCCGTTGCAAGTTCTCCAGGTTCTGCCGGACCGCCTCGTAGTTGTAGGCCGCCTCGCGGGAGCGCGAGGAAACGGCGCCGCCGGTATACAACGGAATGTTCAGTTCAAGGTTGACCTGACTGCTGGCCACGTTGCTAACGCCGCTGTCCACATCGGCGCGGTTGGCGTTCAGATTGAGGGTCGGGTAGTGTCCGGCTTTCTGTAGCTTGATGTTTTCCCGGGCCTGATCCACGCCGAAACGGGCGCTGCGCAACCGCAGATTATTTTCCAGCGCCATGCGCGTCCACTGCTCCGGATCGCTCGGCTCGGGCAAGGCTAGCGGCATGCGCTCGCTGAGCGTGTTCAGTTGGGGATATTCCTGACCGGTCAATTGCCGCAGGAACTCCCGGGCATCGGCCAGCGCGTTGACGGCGCTGATTTCCTGGGAAACGGCGGCGTCGAAGCGCGCTTGGGCATCGAAGACATCGGTGATCGTCGCCAGTCCGACCTCGAACCGCCGGTTGGCCTGTTCGAGCTGGCGGGCGAAGGCGTTTTTCTCCGCCGTGGCGAACGTCAGGTTATCGAGCTCCCGCAGCACCCCGAAATAGCCCTGCGCGACGCGCAGAATCAATTCGTCCTCAATATTGAGGAAATCGACGTCGGACTGATTGATCACGGCATCCGCCAGCCGCTGCCGGACTTGGCTGTCCCGATTGTAAATGGGCTGCGTCAGGCCAATTGCGTAACTATGATTATTAAATGACGAGTTGCCTCGCGGCGAACCAGCAATGCCAAAGGTCCGTCCCTGCTCGAGCCGGGCTCCGATGCTCGGCAATAACAAGGCCCGGGCTTGAGGCTTGGCTTCCTGAGTGGCTTCCCGGCTGGCGGCGGCGGCCCTGATCACTGGATCGCTGTCCAGAGCCTGGCGGTAGACTTGCAGCAGATCTTCCGCCGCCGCTGATCGGCCGCCCAGGACGGCGATCATCCCGGCCAACACCAGATGCGGCAATTTTGGCATGGCTGACAGGCTCCCCTGATTTAAGGTCAAAGGCTAAGGGCCGAAGGCTAAAGGCTAAACCGGTTCTTAGAATTCGAAGACCCTGGGCGGGGCGGCGTTCCGCAAGGGCGGCAATTCGGTTTCGAACAGACTTTCCCGGAGCCACTCCCGTTCGCCGATCCGGGTGATCAATAGCGCTTCCATCACCGGCGGCTGGCCGACCACGACGAACAGCCGCCCGCCCAGGCTCAGGCTTTGCCGCCAGTGATCGGCGACCGTGGCCACCGAACCGGTGACGGCGATCGCGTCGTAGCGGTGCTCGCCCCAGCCGCCGCTGGCGTCGCCAGCGTGCAACGCTGCCTGTCCAAGGCCATGAGCCTTGAGCTTGAGCCGGGCCGATTCGATGAAATCGGGAACGATGTCCACGCTGACCACGCTGGCGGCCAAGCGCGCCAGGCAGGCGGTCAGGTAGCCGCTGCCCGTGCCGATCTCCAGCACGCGATCGCCCGGGCGCACCGCCAGCGCCTGCAGGATTCGGCCCTCGACATTGGGCTTCAGCATGAATTCGCCGTGACCCAGTGGAATGGCCAGGTCGCCGAACGCCAGATTACGGTAGCGCTCCGGGACGAAATCCTCGCGCGGCACGCGGGCGAGCACATCCAACACCCGCTGATCCAGGACCTCCCAGGGCCGGATTTGCTGCTCGATCATGTTGTGGCGCGCCTGTTCGAAATTGAATGCGGTCATGTTCGGAATCCTGTCAACGCCTGTGGTTCTAGAGTTCTGGCCGGGGTGCAATCCCCTCGTTCAGGGCGAGCTGATTCTAACACAGGGATCACGATGGCGGCGTGCGCCTACAGAAAGGTGGCTCCCACCGCGAACAGCCGCTCGACCTCGGGCACCCGTTTCTTGTCCACCAGGAACAGAATGACGTGGTCGTCGGCCTCGATCATGGTGTCGTGGTGGCAGATGATCACTTCATCGGCGCGGGCGATGGCGCCGATGGTGGCGCCGGGCGGCAGCCGGATCTCGTCGAGACGCCGCCCCACCACCTTGGACGTCTTGTAGTCGCCATGAGCTACCGCCTCGATTGCCTCGGCGGCGCCGCGGCGCAGCGAATGAACCTTGGCCACATCGCCGCGGCGGACATGGGTCAGCAAACTGCCGATGGTCGCCTGTTGCGGCGAGATGGCGATATCGATGATGCCGGAGGACTCGACCAGATCGACGTAGGAAAACCGGTTGATCAACGCCATCACCTTGCGCGCGCCCATGCGCTTGGCCAGCATCGCCGACAGGATGTTGACTTCGTCGTCGTTGGTGACGGCGCAAAACACGTCCGTTTTATCGATATTTTCCTGCCGCAGCAGGTTTTCGTCGGCCGCGTCGCCCTGTAGAACAATGGCTTGGCCCAGTTGCTCGGACAATTGCCTGGACGTGACCGGATTGTGTTCGATGACCTTGACCTGGAACCGCTCTTCCAGCGCCCGGGTCAACCGACCGCCGATGTGGCCGCCGCCGGCGATGATCAATCGTTTGACCATGCGGTCCAGCTTGCGCAGCTCGCCGACCACGGCGCGCGCGTTCTTGCGCGAGGCGATGAAAAACACTTCGTCTTCCGCTTCGATGACGGTGTTGCCTTGGGGAAGGATCGGATGACCCTGGCGGAATATGGCGGCGACCCGGGTGTCGATGCCCGGCATGCGCGCCGGCAGGGTGCGCAACGCCTGGCCGATCAGGCGGCTGCCTTCGTAGGCCTTGACCCCGACCAGCCGGACCCGCCCCTCGGCGAAATCCAGCACCTGCAGCGAACCTGGGTATTCAATAATGCGATGGATATAGTCGGTCACCAACTGCTCGGGACTGATTAACACGTCGATCGGCAACGCGTCGTCCTTGAATAATTGCTCCTGATAGGTCATGTATCCCCCGGCTCGAACCCGGGCGATCTTGGTCGGCGTGTTGAACAGGGTGTGGGCGATCTGGCAGGCGACCATGTTGACCTCATCGTTGTCGGTCAACGCGATCAACATCTCGGCATCGGCGACCCCGGCTTGCTCCAACACCCCTGGATACGAGGCGTGGCCGCGGACCGTGCGGATGTCCAGCCGGTCTTGCAGCATCTGCAACCGCTCGGCGTTGGCGTCCACCACGGTGACATCATTGGCTTCACCCGTCAGAATATGCGCGACCGACCCGCCGACCTGGCCGGCTCCAAGAATCACGATTTTCACGGCCCGATCTCATTCATCCAGGGCTTTCTTGGCCGAAGTCCCGCCGGCGCCGGCGAATGATGTCTCATTCGTCCAGGGCTTTCTTGGGATCGATCCCCAGCGCGCGCAGCTTGCGATAAAGATTGGTGCGCTCCATGCCGACCCGCTCGGCCAGTCGCGCCACGTTGCCTTCGCATTCGCGGAACTGCTGCATCAGATAAGTCCGCTCGAACTGCTCGCGGGCTTCCCGCAACGGCAGGTTCAGGGGGATGCTGCCGGTATCGTGGGATTTGGTGGTGGTGGCGCCGCGCACGGCGACGTCCACCTCTTCCAGCGCGATGTCCTCGTCGCCGCCCAGAATCAGGAGACGCTGCACCAGATTCTTGAGTTCGCGGATGTTGCCGGGCCAACTGTAATTGCGCAGCCGGTTCTGGGCGGCCAGAGTGAAATGCCGATAGGTCAAGCTTTCCTGGTCGACGAAGAAGCCGACGTAGTAATTGAGCAGTTCCGGCACGTCCTCGATGTGCTCGCGCAGGGGGGGCAGCTTGATCGGCACCACGTTGAGCAGGTAGTACAGATCCTCGCGAAACCGGCCGATCGCCACTTCCTGCTCCAGATCGCGGTGGGTGGCGGCGACTACTCGCACGTTCACCCGCACCGGCTCCTTGCCGCCGATCCGCAAGAAGGAGCCGTTCTCCAGGGCGCCGGCCAGCTTGGCCTGGGCTTCGAGATCCATGTCGGCCAGTTCGTCGAGAAACAGAGTGCCGCCGCTGGCCTGCTCCAATCGGCCGTAATGAATCCGCTCGCCCTGCTCGGAGCCGAACAATTCCAGACTGGCGTTTTCCCGGGCGATGGAGCCGACCCCTACATCCACGAATGGCCCGCCGCGCCGGGGGCTGTGGGCGTGCAGATAGCGGGCGTAGACTTCCTTGCCGGTGCCCGGTTCGCCGAAGATCAACACCGGCGCATCGTGCTGGGCGATTTTCAAAACCTGAGCCCGCAAGCGCTGGACCACCTCGCTGCGGCCCACCGGCTCGGCGATGATGCGCTGCTGGCGGCGCAGGTTCTGGTTTTCCCGCGCCAGCCGGTCCGCCTCCAGCGCCCGTTCCAGGGTCAGCAGCAATTTGGCCATGGACAGGGGTTTTTCGATGAAATCGTAGGCGCCCAGCCGGGTGGCTTCCACCGCGGTTTCGACGGTGCCGTGCCCGGACATCATGATGACCGGACACGGTAATTGGTCGCCTTCGCTCCATTCCTTTAACAAGGTAATGCCATCGGTATCCGGCATCCAGATGTCGAGCAGGATCAGATCGGGCCGCTGGGCGCGGCGGGCCTCGCGGGCGGCGGCGGCGCTGTCGGCGGCGGCGACGGCGTAGCCTTCGTCTTCGAGAATTTCCTTCACCAAGTCGCGGATATCCGGCTCATCATCGACGACCAGAATATAAGGCGCGCTCATCCGGCCTCCTTATCGGTGCTTAACGAAACAACAGGAACGGCGGGTGGAGGGGGCGGCCCGGCCTCATCCAGGCGCAACGGAAACCGGATGACGACCTGCGCCCCACCCTCGGGCGGCGCCTCCAACTGGATCCAGCCGCCATGCTCTTCGACAATTTTCTTGACAATCGCTAATCCTAGCCCGGTTCCCTTGGGTTTGGTAGTCACATACGGTTCGAAGGCGCTGTCCAGGACCTGTTCCGGAAAGCCCGGGCCATCATCGCGCACGCTCAGTTCGGCGCAATCGGCCCCGGTGATGTGTTCGCGGCGGGCGCGGATCCACAACGCCGAGCCGTGGCCGTCGCGGATGGCTTCGATGGCGTTCTTGACCAGGTTGTGCAACAACTGACGCAACCGGCCCTGATCGCCGTGGATCGGCAGCGGTTCCTGGGCCAGATCCAGATGAATTTCCACGCCGGCCGGGTAGTCGCGATACAGATAAAGCACTTCGGCGATGAACTCGTTCAGTTCCAGCGGCGTCAACTGCAGGCGCGGCGGACGAGCGTATTCGCTGAAGGCGTCCACCATCTCCTTCATCGCCTGGACTTGCTGGATGATGGTGTGGGTGCCGCGCTCCAGTATCCTGCCCTGTTCTTCGTCGAATTGCTTCAGGTATTTATGGCGAATGCGCTCGGCGGCCAGTTGAATGGGAGTCAGCGGATTCTTGATCTCGTGCGCCAGTCGCCGCGCCACCTCGGCCCAGGCGGCGTCGCGCTCGGCTCGCACCAGATTGGTGATGTCGTCGAACACGATCACGTGTCCGCCCCGCAGGCCGACCGTATCCGGAAGGGAACTGCCGCGACACATCAAGATGCGCCGGCCGGCGCCGCTGAACCAGGTAATCTCCTGCCGCCAGTCGCCGGACACAGTCATCTGCGGCCCAATCGCCTCGACCAAATCCTGCAAGACCGGCTGTTCGGCGGCGATTCGCTGGCTGTCGGCGCCGATGTAGACTTGCAAATCCACGCCCAGGATCTGGCCGGCGGCGGCGTTGGCGGTTTGCAGGCGTCCGGTTTGGTCGATGGTCAGTACGCCCGAAGACAGCCGGGCCAGCACCGTTTCCAGGTAGGCGCGCTGGCTTTCGAGCAACTCCTGGCTGCGTTGCGCGGTATCGCTCGCTTGGGCCAGGTTGCGGATCATCTGGTTGAACGACTGCACCAGGAAGCCCAATTCGTCGCCGCCGCCGCCGGGCAATTGCTGGTCGAACTGTCCGGCGGCGACCGCCTGGGTGCCGTCGGCCAGTTCCCGCAGCGGCCGCACCAATCGGTGCGCGGAATGGAACGCCGCCCAGAACGCCGCCAGCACCGCCAGCAGCAGCGCCAGCGACAGCGTCAGGGTAAAGCTGGCCTTGAGCGGCGCTCGCAGGAAAACCAACTCCCGGTAACTATCGAACGCCGCCTGAACCGCTTCCCCCAGCAGGCTCAATCGGTCGGTGATCGGGAACAGCGCCTGCAACAGGCGTTCTTCATTGGCGAGCGATGATATCACCGACACCACCACCCGGATGTGGAACCCGGTGTCGCCCACCGGTTCCAGGGCTACGTAGTCGCGCCCCTGCTGGACTTGCAGCAGCACCGCGTCCGGCGGCGGGGTCGGCAAAATCAGGGTGGGGTCGGTGGTCGCGGTGGCCAGGATCCGGCCCCCATGGCCGAATATCGTCAGTTCGGAGGACTCGCTGAGATCGAGCCACTCATTCAGGCGGCGGGCCGCCTGTTGTCCGTCGCTGTCGGCGACCGCCTCGGCGACCCGCGCGGTCTGTCGGAGCACTTCGCGCATCCGCAGATCCAGGGCCGTGCGGCTGAGTTCCAGGGCATTTTCCAGACCGCGATCCACCTGGACATCGAGCCAACTGTCGATGCCCTGCTGCAGGAAATGCAGGGAAAACCCGTACACCAGCGCCGCCGGCGTGATGGCCAGCACCGCGAACAGGCTGGCCAGGCGCAGGGTCAGGCGCGCGCCCGGCACCCGCCGCCGGTGACGGCGAATGAGTCCGACCAGGTTATAGAGGATCAGCGCCGCCAGCGCCGCCAGGCCGACGGCGCTGATCACCAGCAGCCAGGAGTAGGCGCGTCCGAACTGCGCCGAGTCGGTGGTGGCGCGGCCCATCAACACCAGAATCACCAACAACAGTCCTAGCAACACCAGAGCTGGCGACAATCCCTGGCCCCGGGCGAGCCGGCGAATCAGAGTAGCCATGTGTACCACTCGCTGGCCAACCGCCAATCCTCGGAGAGGTAGGCGAACAGCCGCAATGGCGCCGGTAGTGCATCGAGGTCGAGTCGGGCCCGCAAGGCGCCCTCATAGCGCTCGTCCGACGCCAGCAGGCTCCGGTCGAGCATGGGAAAATCCTCAATGCGGCCCATGGCTTGCAAGGCGATGACCCGGCTGGGAAAACCTCGCCGTTCGCCGCTGTTGAGGTTGGTCACCAGGTACTGCCGGCTCAACGCGTGATACTCCAAACGCCAGCGCTGCGCCAGGGCATAGACCGTTTCGTCCCACAGCCAGGGACGGCGCCGGCGGACCTCCATTTCCACCTTGACGGTGAGCGGCACGCCGTTTTGCAGGGCATCCAGCGCCGTGCGGCTGAAATGGTATTCGAGCCGGGCGTCCAATCGATAGACTCCGCCTTCCAGTCGGGTAGCGGCGCTGATCACCTCGAAGCCGGCGGCCCGGACGCCGGCGGCGGCCAGCAACCCCAGCAGCAACGCGGTGACGTAAAACCAGTTCGATCTCAGTGACGGTACGACAGCCGACACGGCGCCCCTCCCAGGACCGTGGCCCGCTTGCTCAGTACGGCATAATAAAACCCGTCCATGCCGGCCTCGCCGGGCAGAATCTGGCGACCGTGCGGGTGGACGCGACCCCAGTCGGCCACGATCGGCGGTTCCCAGGCATCGGGATGGGCGGCGAGAAAGGCGGCCACGACCTCCTCGTTTTCCCGCCGCAGCACCGAACAGGTCGCGTATAGCAAGCGACCGTCGGGCCGTAACAACGGCCACAGGCTGCATAAAATCGCCCGCTGGGACTCGGCCAGCGCGGCGATGTCCCGCTCCCGGCGCAGCAGCTTGAGGTCGGGATGGCGGCGGATCACTCCGGTCGCCGAGCAGGGGGCATCGACCAGAATCCGGTCGTAGGGAACGCCGTTCCACCATTGCGCGGGACGTTCGGCGTCGCCGGCCAGCAAGCGGGCTTTCAGTCGCAGCCGGACCAGGTTTTCCCGTACCCGCTCCAGGCGGTTAACGTCCCGGTCGAGGGCGGTCAAATCCAGGTCTGGCGCGCATTCCAGCAGATGGCCGGTTTTGCCCCCGGGCGCGGCGCAGGCGTCCAACACCCGCAATCCCGCGCGGAGATCGAGCAACGGCGCCGCCCATTGCGCGGCGGCGTCCTGGACCGAGACCCAGCCCTCGGCGAACCCCGGCAGTCGCGTCGGCTCGACCGGTTCGGTCAGGGTCAGCGCCGTCGGCGCCGCCGCCGGTTCGGCGGCCCAGCCGGCTTCCGCCAGTCGCGATCGGTAGTCTTCCCGGTCGAGACGGCGCGGGTTGACCCGTAAGGTCAACGGGGGACGGGCGTTGTTGGCGGCGACGATGGCCGGCCAATCGTCCGGCCAATCCCGTTCGAGCGCGTCCAGCAGCCAGCGCGGGTGGGCGGTTCGAGCCACCGGATCCGTTTCCAACTCGGCCAGCAATTCCGCCCGTCGTCGCGGAAACGCGCGCAGCACGGCGTTGACCAGCCCCGCCGCCCAGGATTTGCGCAACTGCCGGGTGGCGGCAACCGTTTCGGCCACCGCGGCGTGTTCGGGAACGCGCAGATGATGCAGCTGATAGAGACCGATCAGCAACAGCGCCCGCACCGTCGACTCCCGTGGGTCGAGCGGCCGCTCCAGCAACCGATCGAGCAGCGCTTGCAGCAGCGGCTGCCAGCGGCAAACCCCGTAACACAGTTCCTGGAGCAGGCCGCGATCGCGGGGGTCGATCTGCTTTAGCGCCGGCGGCAATACCTTCGTCAACGACTGGCCCGCGCGCAAAACCTGCCCGAGCGATCGGGCCGCGATGGCGCGGGCGTTCATGCCGGACCCAGCCGTCGGCCGGCCAGCCGGTGGGCGTTGAGAAACGCCGCGACGGGCAACGGGCGGCCGCCCGGCAATTGGATTTCAGTCAGGCGTAAGACGCCGGCGCCCGTGGCGACCACGATGCCGTCGCCCGCTTCCCGCAGCACCGCGCCGGGCGCCGCCGCGGTCGGTTCCGCTTCGGCGCGCGCGCGCCAAACGCGCAGCGTTTGGTCGTCCGTCCGGGTCCAGGCAACCGGGCTGGGATTGAACGCCAACACCTGACGTTCCAGATCGAGCGCCGGTCGGGTCCAGTCCAGTTCGGCTTCGGCCTTGTCCAGCTTGGGCGCGTAAGTGGCGCGCGACTCATCCTGCGGTTCCGGAATCAGCCGTTCCGCCAGCAGGTCCGGCAACGCCGCGCGCAGCGTCTCCGCGCCCAGCGCGGCCAGCCGGTCGTGCAATTCGCCGCCGGTCATCCCGCGCGGGATCGGGCAGGTCGCCCGGGCGAATACGGGTCCGGTATCCAGGCCGGCTTCCATGCGCATGAGGCAGACCCCGGTTTCCACATCGCCGGCCAGCAGGACCCGCTGAATCGGGGCCGCGCCCCGCCAGCGCGGCAACAGCGAGGCGTGGACGTTGACGCAGCCCAACCGGGGGATGGCGAGCACCGCTGGCGGTAGAATCAATCCATAGGCCGCCACCACCAGTAATTCCGGCGCCAGCGCCGCCAGTTCGGCCTGGGCGGCGGGATCGCGCAGCGTGGCGGGCTGGTGGACGGGAAGGTTGGCGGCCAGGGCGCGGGTCTTTACCGGACTGAACCGCGCCCGGCGCCCCCGGCCGGCCGGCCGGTCTGGTTGGGTATAAACGGCGGCCAGCGGGTATCCCGCGCCCAACAAGGCTTCCAGGCTCGGCCCGGCGAATTCGGGGGTGCCGGCGAAGACCAGGCGCGGGACGGCGGTCACCATGCGCTTTCAATCTGGGCGGGCGCGGCCATGCTCAGGCGGCGCGCGCTTCGTGGCGGGATTGCTTTTCCAGCTTCCGGCGAATCCGGTCGCGTTTCAGCATCGACAGATAATCAACGAACAGTTTGCCGTCCAGATGATCGATTTCGTGCTGGACGCATACCGCCAGCAGACCGCTGGCGTCGAGTTCGAAGGGTTCGCCATCGCGATCCAGCGCGGTGACCCGCACCCGCTCGGCGCGCCGGACCGTGTCGTAGAAGCCTGGCACCGACAGACACCCCTCCTCGGTTTCGGTCTCGCCGGTCCGTTCCAGCACCAGCGGGTTGATGAACACCAGCGGCTGGTTTTTCTCTTCGGATACATCCATCACCACGATGCGTTTCTGGACGTTGACCTGCGTCGCGGCCAGGCCGATGCCCGGCGCCGCGTACATGGTCTCCAGCATGTCGTTCACCAGGGAGCGCACGCCCTCGTCGACGGTTTCCACCGGCAGCGCCCGCTTGCGCAGCCGGGGATCGGGAAAGTGCAATAAATTTAATCGTGCCATGACCGCTCCGTAAAATGCTCGGTTCGATTGTTACAATAATTTGATCTGCACCGCAATCGAATGGTCGCCGCTGGAAATCATACGAGAAACCCCAGCATGGGGGCTATACTTTGCGCGATGAGGATGATTCGTTACACTCCCGCCCATTTCTCCGGAGGATGAGCAAGGACCATGAACACTACGCGTTCCTCAAGGCGTCCCAGAGTCGCCGCCCTAACGCTAACGCTAACGCTAACGCTAACGCTAACGCTGGCGATGCTGCTCGGGGCGTGCGCCCAAACCCCTTCCCAACCCGAATCCAGCCCGACCACCGGCGAGCCGCCCCGGCTGTCGGGATCGGTCGCGACCGATGCCGGCCCCCCGGCGCTGACCCCTGTCGCCCTGAATCCCGATCTTCCCCAGACCTACACCGTGGCGCCCGGCGACACGCTGTGGTCGATCGCCCAGCGCTACCTCCAGAACCCCTGGCAGTGGCGGGACATCTGGCGGCAGAACCCGCAAGTCCGCAACCCCAATCGGATTTACCCCGGCGATACCCTCCGCTTCAGCCATGACTCCAGCGGTCTCCCGCAACTGGAAATCGCCGAACGGGAGGAGGTTCCCCTCTTGAAGCTGTCGCCGGAAATCCGGATCGAGGAGCTGACGCAACCGATCCCCCCCGTACCGCGCGACGCGGTCGAATCGTTCCTGACCCGCGCCCTGATCCTCGACGAAGCCCACTGGAAAGCCATGCCCTATATCGTGGCCGACGAGGAGGATCGAATTCTCATTGCCTCGCGGGATCGGATTTACGCGCGCGGCGCACTTTTCGACCAGCCGCGCTACCAGGTGTTCCGCCCCAGCGAAGCGCTGCGCGAGCCGGGCTCGGGTCGGTACCTGGGAACCGCCGGGCTCTACATCGGCGAGGCGATCCTGGAAAAAGACGGCGATCCGGCCACGTTCAGGCTGGCCAACACCATCGCTCCGGTTCGCCCCGGCGACCGATTGTTTGAATTCGAGGCGGAGAGCGAACTTTACAGCTTCGAACCGCATCCGGTCCCGCCCGACACCGACGGTTTCATCATCGCCAAACTCGATACCGACGTCACCCAGATCGCCCAGTACAGCAGCGTCATCCTCAATCTGGGCGCTCAGGAAGGGCTGGAACCCGGCCACGTGCTGGCCGTCCAAGGCAAGGGCCGAACCATCCAGGATCCGGTATCCGGTTCGCGTTTGAATTTGCCCGGCGAGCGGTCCGGTCTGGTCATGGTGTACAAGGTCCACGACCTGGTCAGTTACGCGCTGGTGATGCAGGCCGAACGGTCGATCCGCTTGCAGGATCGGGTGACCACGCCCTGAACCCGGACTTTGCCACGCCGCCGGTCGAGGAGTCGGCCGGATTATTGGCGCTGCTGCGCGCGCCGGGCATCGGTCCGGCCCGCTTCGTCCGGTTGCTGGAGCACTTTGGCTCGGCGGCGGCGGTCTTCGCCGCCGACCGCGCCGAACTGGGCCGACTGGAACTGCCGACGGCGGCGCTGGATTATCTGCGCCGACCCGACTGGCGGCCGGTGGAGCAAGACCTGGCTTGGCTGGAACAGCCCGGCAATCACCTGCTACGTCTGGATGAGGCCCGCTATCCACACTTGTTGCGCCAGATCCCTTATCCGCCGCCCCTGCTGTTCGTCCACGGTGACCCGGACTGCCTGCGGCGGTCCCAACTGGCCATCGTTGGCACCCGCAACCCCACCCCCCTCGGCCGGGAAACCGCCCAGCGCTTCGCCACGCACTTGGCCGACGCGGGACTGGTCATCACCAGCGGGCTGGCGTTGGGGATCGACGCGGCCGCCCACCAGGGCGCGCTGGCCAGCGCCGAAGGCCGCACCGTCGCGGTGATGGGCACCAGCCTGGACCGGGTTTATCCCGCCAAACATCGGGATCTGGCGCACGCCATCGCCGGACGCGGCGCCCTGGTGTCGGAGTTGCCCATCGGCACCGCGGCGCTGGCCGAAAACTTCCCACGGCGCAACCGCTTGATCAGCGGGTTGGCGCTGGGCGTGCTGGTGGTGGAGGCCGCGACCCGCAGCGGCTCGCTGATCACCGCGCGTCTGGCCGCCGAGCAGGGGCGGGAAGTGTTCGCGATTCCCGGCTCGATCCACAACCCCTTGGCCAAGGGTTGCCACGCTCTGATCCGCCAGGGCGCTAAACTGGTGGAAACAGCCGCCGATATTTTGGAAGAACTGGGCGCGCTCGCCGCGGTCGGCGCTGGTGAAATCGAGTCGCTGGCCGCGCCTTCCGCCGCCGTGGAGCTGGATGCCGATTACCAACAATTGCTGGCGGCCATGCACGACGAGCCGGTGGGAGTCGATCTGCTGGTGGAGCGTTGTGGATTGACGGCGGAAGTGGTTTCCTCCATGCTCCTGATCCTGGAACTGGAAGGTTACGTGGCGGCGGTCCCTGGCGGTTTGTACTGTCGCCTCAAATCCTGAATGTCGGCCGTCGCCCCGACGCGCGGCGATATCATGCGCTCGCTGAATCCTGGTCCGCGCCCTTGCTGGATGGCGAGGGCTTTATATCTATAAAAAATCGAGTTCCGGTTAATGAAAGAAAACATGCTGGACGTGCTGATGTACCTTTTTCAGAACTACATGGACGACGATGTGGAAACCGATCCCGACCGAGCATCCATCCAGACCGAATTACTGGCCGCCGGCTTTCCCTCCCGGGAAGTCCAACAGGCCTTTGAATGGCTCGACAGTCTGGTCGACCGTCAAGACGCGCCGCTGCGGGTCAATCCCGGTTCCTGCCGGATTTACGTGGAACAGGAATTGACCAAGCTGGACGTGGAATGCCGTGGATTCCTCCTGTTTCTGGAGCAGAGCGGCATCCTGGTTTCAGAAACCCGCGAACTGGTCATCGACCGGGTCATGGCTCTGGAAACCGACGACATCGGTTTGCAGCAACTGAAGTGGGTCATCCTGATGGTGCTGTTCAACCAGCCCGGTCAGGAAGAAGCTTGCGCCTGGCTGGAAGATCTGGTGTTCGACGATCTCCCGGTCTACCTTCATTAAAACGCACGCGCCTTAACGCTGGCTTGAACGCCCGCCGCGCTGGCGGGACTCGGCGAACAGCGTTTTCTTGCCCTGGTTTTCCGTCCATCCCGACGCACCCCTCTGTTTCAGCCACTCGCAGACGCCCATGAGTAAAAACCTGGTCATCGTGGAATCGCCGGCCAAGGCGAAGACGATCAAGAAATATCTTGGCAAGGACTTCGAAGTCCTGGCTTCCTACGGCCACGTGCGGGATCTGGTGCCCAAGGAAGGCGCGGTCGATCCGGAACGGGACTTCGCCATGAAATACCAGGTCATCGAGAAGAACGAGCGCCACGTCGAGGCTATCGCCAAAGCCGTCCTCAAGGCTGAGGCTCTGTATCTGGCCACCGACCCGGATCGCGAGGGCGAGGCCATTGCCTGGCACCTGCACGAAATTCTCCGCCAGCGCGAACTGCTGCGAGACAAGCCGGTGCGGCGGGTAGTGTTTCACGAAGTCACCCAGCGGGCGATCGGCGACGCCATCGCCCATCCCCGCGCGCTATCGCTGGATTTGGTCAACGCCCAGCAGGCCCGGCGGGCGTTGGACTATCTGGTCGGTTTCAACCTGTCGCCGCTCCTGTGGAAAAAAATCCGCCCGGGGCTATCCGCCGGACGGGTTCAGTCGCCCGCGTTGCGAATGATTGTCGAGCGCGAGGAGGAGATCGAGCGCTTTCAGGCCCGGGAATACTGGACCCTGGAAGCCGACGCCGCCAAGGCCGGTCAACCGTTCGCGGCCCGCCTGGTCGAGTACGAGGGCGAGCGGCTGAACCAGTTCAGCGTCGCTCGCGGCGAGCAGGCGCACGCGATGGAGCGGACGTTGCTGGACGCCGCGCGCGCCCAACTCACCGAATCCGGCCGCGCCGTCGCTCCCGACTTGGCGGGCCGGTTGCGGGTCGCCCGGGTCGAACGCAAGCAGCGCAAGCGGAATCCGGCCGCGCCCTTCACCACCTCGACCCTGCAACAGGAAGCCTCGCGCAAGCTCGGCTTCTCCGCCCAGCGCACCATGCGGGTCGCCCAGCAGTTATATGAGGGGATCGACATCGGCCAGGGCGCGGTCGGTCTGATCACGTACATGCGCACCGATTCGGTCAATCTGGCGCAGGAGGCCCTCCAGGAGATCCGCGCGCTGATCGCCCAGCGGTATGGCCAGCACAACCTGCCGGCCAGCCCGCGAGCGTTTAAAACCAAGGCCAAGAACGCCCAGGAAGCCCACGAGGCGATCCGCCCGACCGTGGTCGCGGTGCTCCCGGATGCGATCCGCGCCGCGCTCACCGCCGATCAGTACGCCTTGTACGAACTGATCTGGAAGCGCACGGTCGCCTGTCAGATGATTCCCGCCACCCT
>Ga0114946_10001418_pt1 | contig 16561 bp, 10 predicted proteins | sample WalLakDeSediment_FD_88676 | JGI IMG/M metagenome (GOLD analysis project Ga0114946, IMG submission 88676) | Lake sediment microbial communities from Walker lake, Nevada to study Microbial Dark Matter (Phase II) - Walker Lake 11/02/13 Deep Sediment | ecosystem: Environmental > Aquatic >... | reverse complement strand
TTGTCGCCCTGGTTGTCGGGCTGATCGTTATCAGGGAGGCGTATCGCTTACAAACGGTCTCAGGGCGTGTAATAGATAGGACCTTCGATACCGAGCGGAATGTTCAGCAGTATCCACGCCACGAACATGGGTATCCTCACCACCATGAAGGCGATGGCATAGGGCAACATGATGGAAATGATGGTACCGATGCCGACGTCTTTGACATATTTCTGGGCAAAAACAATGACCAGTGGGAAATAGGGCAGCAGCGGGGTCAGGATATTTGAATAGGAGTCACCGATCCTGTAGGCCACCATGGTCGTTTCGGGCGAATACCCCATGAGCATCAGCATGGGCACGAAGATTGGCGCCAGTATGGCCCATTTTGCCGATGCACTGCCGATGATCAGGTTGATACCTGATGACACAAGGATAAATGCCACCAGCAGGGGAATGCCTACGAAGCCAATGTTCTGCAATGCGTTGGCCCCCGAGATGGCCAGTATGGAGCCCAGGTTCGACCATATAAAAAACTCCACCAGGTGGGCGGCTACGAAGGCCAGAACGATATACCCGCCCATGGTCGCCATGGCCTCGGAGGTCATCCTGGATACGTCCTTGTCGCCTTTGATGGTTTTTGCCACCAGGCCGTATACCAGCCCTGCCACGAAAAACAGGATAAACATCAGCGGCACAATGGAGTTATAGAGCGGGTTGAGATCGCCATTGTCGTCCCTTAGGATGGCATTCGACGGCGCGGCCATCAGGGCGATAAGTATGATCATGACCAATACCGACACGCCTGACCATAGCAGGCCGCGTTTTTCTTCCGGAGCGAACGTGTTCGAGTAGGACTCATCGTCTTCGCCACCATGGTATGATCCGAGCCGGGGCACGATGATGCGTTCGGTCACCCAGGTTCCTGCCAGGCCCACCAGCGGCACGGAGGCTGCCAGGAGAAACCAGTTTGACAGGGGGTTGACGGTATATCCGGGGTCGAGTATGGTCGCGGCTGACTGCGTAAAGGCCGCCATCATGGGGTCGAGACCCGTTGGGATCACGTTGGCGCCAAATCCTCCCGACACGCCGGCAAAGGCAGCGGCCAGCCCCGCCAGGGGATGGCGCCCCATGCCCTTGAATATGGCGGCACCCAAAGGTATCAGCACCACGTATCCGGCATCGGCCGCCACAGAGCTGAGCATACCGGCTACCACAACAGAAAAGGTGATCAGCGATTTGGGTACCTTCGATACGAAGGCTCGCAACGCAACAGCAATAAGGCCGCTGCGCTCGGCAACGCCGATGCCCAGCATCACAACCAATACCAGACCTAGCGGAGGAAAGTTGGCAAACACCCGCACCATCGATGTAAGAATACGCTGAATGCCATCGGCACTCAACAGGTTAACCGCTCTAATGGGCTCGGTAACGGCCGGGGAAGGGTGATCCGCGCTGACACCAAGGGTGCCGAAAATCCATGATAATACCAGCACGATGCCAATCAGGATGGCAAAAAGAGTTACCGGCTGGGGCAGCCTGTTGCCCACAATTTCAATTTTGTTGAGCATGCGCTGCATAAAGCCTTGCTTCGGGAGTTTTTCTTCAGACATGGGTTTTTAGGGATTTGTAAAAGCCACAAAAATAATGCTTTCGTGACAAACCAGAAAATTTTTCTCTATCGCCACGCCAGAACCAATCATCTTATTATGGTCACCGACCCTTCCAGAAACCTCACCTTCCCCAGCCGTTCGTATTTGATCACATAAAAATATACCCCGTCGGGGTGGCCCTGCCCATCCCACCAATTGTTGTAATAACTGTTGTGCTCAAACACCTTTTTGCCCCAGCGATTGTAAATGACGATCTGTCCTACAGGGTAGTGTTCCAGGTTTTTAATCTCAAAAACATCGTTGACGCCATCGGCATTCGGAGTGAAGACATTGGGAATGACCAACTCGCAGTTCTGGTCGTCGAAGTTGAAGTCGAAAACAGCCTGGCATCCGGTCAGGGTGTCGACCACCACAACGGAATAGGTGCCGGGTTCCCTTGCCAGGATGGTGTCAAAGATGCGGTCGGGCAGATCGGCAGCACCCATCCTCCACTGGTATACCCAGTCAAAATCAGTCCCAAAAAGCGGCTGCACCCTGAGGTAGGTGGAGTCACCCTCACATACCGGCATCTCCAGGTCAGAGATGATCTCCGCCTCAGGCAAGGCCAACACCTTCACCGTAACCAGGGTGTCGTACCTGCATCCGAAGTTGTCTTCCACCTCAAAGCGATAGGTGTATTCTCCCTCCTTGTCTTCGCTGACCGGGGCCGGGTTACCTGTCAGGGGCGTGTTGTTGCGGTACCAGCGCTCACTCACAATAACCGGCGTAAACATCAGCGAATCAGGATAGAATGACTCGTCGAAATACAAGCTCCAGCCGTGCATGAATCCGTTGGAGCCAAATCTTTCGGCTTGGTCCATGACACGGATGGTCCATTTGCCGTTTAATGGGCATCCGGTAAGTTTTTGAAGTGTTTCGTCAGGGGTATAGCTGCCCGCAGGCATGTAAGCGGCGTTGAAATAGTAATTGCCGGCATTGTCGGCGTAAGCGTGAAAGCCCGGAGAGGTCTGTTCCATGGTCCCGTACATGGGTGCCGAGCTGAAACAGTATTGATAGCCCTTGCCCGGGGTGAAGTCGTCCCAGATCACCGGCTCGCCAAGGTTGGCACCGCCTTCACCAAAATCTTTCAAAGTGATCAGGGCACCGTCAGGGCATTCCAACTCAATCTTAACCTGTCCGAAATCAACATGATCGATGACAACACAAACCCTGTCGAAGTCAGTGAACAGGTCGATGACCTGATCTTCACCGAACACATCAAATTCTATGGAAGACTCATAGGGCGCGACCCGTTCTTCGGGTATGGGAGCCGTTTCCACTACCGACGTGCTGAAACGGGTCCAGGTAACCGGCGCGACAACTCCCCGCAAGGCAAAGAACTCCTCGGCACAAACCACCTCCACCGATGACACCGTTCCGGTAAAGTCAGGATAAGTGCCCACCTTGGCCGTCATATCGAGGGTCATGCTGCAGGCATGCAGCGGGTCTTCAACGGTGATCACAAAAGGATAGGCCCCCGGCCCTTCAAGGCTGAAACCCGCCTCCCTGCCGGTAAAAACATCATCGCCAAATGTCCACGTATAGATCAGGGCAGCCGGGTTGAATTCGATGGTGTCGACCGAATAGCCTGCAATGGCCCTGAACGTTTCAGTGCCCGCCGTTTCAGGGCAGAAAAGGAAGGCAGCATTCAAGGTGTCGAACCTGGCCGAAGCCGACAAGGCCTCCACACGCACCGTGAAGGACTCGCACGGAGATTGGGCGGCGACATGAATGGCAGAAACAATCAGCAACAGCACAGGCAGTAAGAAAAACTTTTTCATAGGGGGAGACGGGTAAATTACCTTGTTTTATGTTAACTGTAAATAGATCATTTTATTTTGTGGGAATAATTGATCCCAAAATTATAAAAAAAATGACAGCTCCTTGTTGCAGGTGTTAAAAAGCTTACTATGAATGGTATGGGGCATTGTTAAAAATCGTATTTTTGCAGGCTATGAATCACATCAGAAATTTTTGCATCATCGCGCACATAGACCATGGCAAAAGCACCCTGGCCGACCGCTTGCTGCAGACCACCAAGACTATACTGGACAGGGATTTCAAGGATCAGATCCTTGACAGCATGGATCTGGAGCGTGAGCGCGGCATCACCATCAAGAGCCATGCCATACAGATGGACTATGAATACGATGGCAAGGCCTATGTGCTGAACCTGATCGACACCCCCGGTCATGTGGATTTCAGCTACGAGGTGTCGCGCTCCATTGCAGCCTGCGAGGGTGCCCTGCTGATCGTGGATGCTTCGCAGGGCATAGAAGCGCAGACCATCTCCAACCTGTATCTCGCGCTGGAGCAAGACCTGATCATCATCCCCGTCCTGAACAAGATGGACCTGCCCGGGGCCATGCCCGACGAGGTAAGTGACCAGATCGTTGACCTGATCGGATGTGACCATGAAGATATCATTCCCGCCAGTGGCAAGACCGGTTTAGGGGTAGAGGAAATACTGGCCGCCATCGTGGAGAGGATACCTCCCCCGAAAGGCGACCCCCAGGCACCCCTGCGGGCACTTATCTTTGACTCCATTTATAATTCCTTCAGGGGGGTCATTGCCTATTTCCGGGTGTTCAACGGTGAGATCAGAAAGGGTGATCATGTGAAGTTCATGAATACCAAAAAGGAATATGATGCCGATGAGGTGGGCGTACTGAAAATCATACAGGTGCCCAGGAAGGTCATCTCGGCCGGCGACGTGGGCTATATCATCTCCGGCATCAAAGACGCCAGGGAAGTTAAAGTCGGTGATACCATCACCCATATCGACAGGCCCACGCCCGTGGCCATACAAGGTTTTGAAAACGTAAAACCCATGGTTTTCGCCGGTATTTATCCGGTCGACACCGACGAATATGAAGACCTGCGCAATGCCATGGAAAAGCTGCAGCTCAACGATGCCTCCCTGACATTCGAACCGGAATCGTCGGCGGCGCTTGGCTTCGGCTTCCGCTGCGGGTTTCTTGGGATGCTTCATATGGAAATCGTGCAGGAAAGGCTGGAACGCGAGTTCGACATGACCGTGATCAACACCGTTCCCAACGTTTCCTACAAGGCCCATACCAAAAAGGGACAGACGGTGGTGGTGAACAACCCGTCTGATTTGCCCGGACCCGGCGAACTTGACACTATCGAAGAGCCATACATCACCGCCCAGATCATCACAAAAACCGAATACATCGGCTCAGTAATGTCGCTCTGTCTTGACAAACGGGGTGTCATCAAAAACCAGGTCTACCTGACCACCGACAGGGTGGAGCTCACCTTCGAGATGCCGCTCGCAGAGATCGTGTTCGACTTTTATGACAGGCTGAAAACCATCTCCCGGGGCTATGCCTCGTTCGATTACCACCCAAGCGGTTACAAGACCTCGAGGCTCGTCAAGCTCGACATCATGCTCAACGGCGACCATGTGGATGCCTTGTCGGCGCTGATCCACCAGGAAAATGCCTATGATTTCGGGAAGCGTATCTGTGAAAAGCTGCGCCAGCTCATCCCCCGGCAACAGTTCGACATTGCCATCCAGGCCGGGATAGGGGCCAAAATCATCGCACGGGAAACCGTTAAGGCACTTCGCAAGGACGTTACGGCAAAATGTTACGGCGGCGACATCACCCGCAAGAGAAAACTCCTGGAGAAGCAGAAGAAAGGTAAAAAACGTATGCGCCAGGTAGGCAACGTGGAAGTGCCCCAGCAGGCATTCATGGCCGTGCTGAAACTCGACGATTAAACAGGAAAGAGGGCAACCTTGTAGGGCTGTTATTTCCCGGCCACTACCAGGGTTATCTCACCTTTGATGGTGCGATGCGCAAAATGAGCGGCCAGCTCCTGAAGACTGCCCCTTACATGCTCTTCGTGCAGTTTTGAAACCTCGCGCGAAACACTGGCAGGTCTGTCAGCACCAAACATTTCAATGAGATCTTGCAAGGTTTTCAACAACCTGAAAGGGGATTCGTAAAACACCATGGTTTTTGTTTCTCCGGCCAGGGATTCCAGCCTGCCGCGCCGCCCCTTCCTGACAGGTAAAAACCCTTCGAACACGAATCTGTCGCAGGGAAGACCCGAACATACCAGCGCAGGCACAAAAGCAGTGGCCCCCGGCAAACACTCAACGACAATCCCCTCCTGAATGCACTGCCTGACAAGCAAAAAACCCGGATCAGAAATGCCGGGCGTCCCTGCATCGGTGATCAGGGCAATCTGCTCACCTGATTTTATCCTGCCTGCCAGGGCACCCACCACCTTGTGCTCATTGTGCTGATGATGGGCCATCATCCTGCTGTCAATGCCATAATGATTGAGTAACTTCCCGCTGTTGCGGGTATCCTCGGCCAGCACCAGGTCAGCCTCCCGCAATATCCTGACGGCCCTGAAGGTCATATCTTCCAGGTTGCCTATCGGTGTCGGGACAATATACAGTTTCGACATGATTGATGGTCAGTTCCGGCTAGGCATTCATATGGCGGCGCTGCACAAATTCTGCAAGTTTTTCAATCGTTTCCGAAGAACGGCCAGCTTCCCACCCGTATTGCCTGGTCAGGCTGTTGAGATGGTCAAACGCCTGCTGCAAAGACCCTGTCCCATTGAGCTTTTCAATCGCATCGTTGTAGGCCTGTATGTCTCCATTGAACAATTCGTTGATAAACAGGAACTTCTCATTGAGGCCGATGGCGTCTTTGATGTTACTGATGGGATGTCGCTGTAGCCTGGCACCTATGCTCCTGTCTTCCTTCTGGCTCGAAATCCGCTGGTGCAGCGAGTTGTCATGCCCGGCAAGCTTATCCCCAATGGCCGACGTCTGCTTGTCGGACAACAGGTCGATGATCGCCTTGCCGTTGCTACCCTGAGAAACCGCGTAAGACCCGGTTGCCGGTGAAGACTTCGGCCCTGCCTGGGGCGCCGGCCCTGCCTGGGGCGCCGGCTCTGCCTGGGGCGCCGGCCGGGGCTCGGGAATGGTCATGGGCTTAGGGGCGGGGGTCTCCGGCTCTGGCTGGGGCGCCGGCTCTGGCTGGGATGCTGGCTCTGCCTGGGATGCTGGCTCTGGCTGGGGCGCCGGCCGGGGCTCGGGAATGGTCATGGGCTTAGGGGCGGGGGTCTCCGGCTCCGGCTGAAAATGCGTTTGGGGTGTAACTTCAGGCCCTGAGAGAGGCTCTTGCCGGGATACCGCCTCCGTAACGGGCTTGTGTGCAACGTCTGACGCAGGATCCGGTTCATTGAAAAATGAGGGAACCCTCTCAGCAGCAGGCCTGGCAGAACCATCGCCACCTGACTGATGAGCCGGCTCACCGGCCTTCTTTATCATCTCAAAATGACGGTACAACAGGCGCAGGTCTTCCATCACAAGGTCGATGTCAAGACCTGCCTCCCGGTGTGGGTGCCGGTCAATAGATTTTGTGCGGGATACAATTTCGTCAAGAAGGTCGAGGATCTTTGCCGTATGTTGCTTAATGCTCATTGCAGATTCAGTATATCGGAGTTAATAAATTCGTTTGAAATAGAATAATGAAAAGAATGGATGTCTTATTGTGTGGAGTTAATGATTATTTTTGTGCAACAGCCATTTTTTCATTGTGCAAAGTTAGTAAAGATTAATCACAACGTCATATGTTTCTTGAAAATGACATAGAAAGGTCACGGCGTAAAGGATGGATAGAGGTGATCTGTGGCAGCATGTTTTCCGGGAAAACCGAAGAGCTGATCAGGCGTCTGAAGCGGGCCCGGATAGCCAGGCTTAAGGTGGAGATCTTCAAACCGGCCATAGATGTTCGCTATGACCAGGAGAAGGTCGTTTCGCACGACGCACGCGAGATCATGTCGACGCCTGTGCCCGCCTCCGCCAACATTTTGCTGCTGGCCAGCGACGTTGACGTTGTGGGAATCGACGAAGCCCAGTTTTTCGATCCGGAGCTGCCCAATGTGTGCTCCCAGCTGGCAGATTCCGGCATCAGGGTTGTGGTGGCAGGCCTCGACATGGATTTTACCGGAAAGCCTTTCGGTCCCATGCCTGCCCTGCTGGCCATTGCCGAATACATCACAAAAGTGCATGCCATCTGTGTAAAATGCGGATCGCTGGCACAGTATTCACACCGTACTATCTCAGATAAAAAACTGGTGGTATTGGGAGAAACGGAATCATACGAACCCTTGTGCAGGCAATGCTACCATTCTGCAAAAAAACATGCGGATGCCTCAGGGGGTACTGCCACCTGAACCTGATCCGGCACTGATTCATTGGTTCTTTCCCAGCAGTTCGAACATTTTCTTCTTGTATGCCTCGACGCCGGGCTGATCGAAAGGGTTCACACCGAGCATATAGCCGCTTATGGCACAGGCCATCTCAAAGAAATAGATGATCTCTCCCAGGGTGGCCTCACTGATTTCCGGCAGGCTGATCTCCATGTTGGGCACATCGCCTTCCACATGGGCGAGCATGGTGCCTTTTGCCGCCATGTGGTTCACATGGCTGATGGTTTTTCCGGCCAGGTAGTTCAACCCGTCGAGGTTTTCCGGGTCATGGGGGATCTCCAGGTCATAGCGGGATTTTTCGACCCTGACCACGGTCTCAAACACATTCCTGAGGCCCTCCTGGATATATTGCCCCATTGAGTGCAGGTCGGTGGTGAAACCGACGCCGGCCGGGAATATACCCTTGTGTTCCTTGCCTTCGCTCTCGCCAAAAAGCTGTTTCCACCATTCTACCAGATAGAAAAGAGCAGGGTTGTAGGCTGCCAGTATCTCGATGGTTTTTCCTTTTCTGTAAAGGATATTGCGTGTCACGGCATACAGGGCGGCGGGGTTGGAAAACAGGTCCTTTTGCTGTTTCAGGAAGCGCTCCATGCCGGCAGCCCCTTCCATCAGGCCGTAAATGTCGAATCCGGCGGCGGCAATGGGCAGCAATCCCACAGGTGTAAGTACCGAAAACCTGCCCCCCACATCATCGGGGATCACATAGGTGGAATACCCTTCTGAGCCGGCAAGCTGTCTCAGTGCGCCACGGGCGGCGTCGGTAACGGCAAAGATTCTGCGGGCGGCCTCCCGGCGGCCATATTTGCCTTCCAGGTGTTTCTTGAGCAGGCGAAAGGCCACAGCAGGCTCGGTAGTGGTGCCCGACTTGGAAATCACGATAACCGAATAATCCCTGTCATCGAGAAGCCCCAACAGCTCACTCAAATAGGCGGCATCCAGATGGTGACCGGCATACAGGAGCAGGGGGGCCTTCCTGGTCTCTTTGGTCATCATGGCATTGAAAGCATGGCCCAGCGCATCGGTAACGGCCCGGGTGCCCAGATAAGACCCGCCGATACCTGTTACAACAACAACATCAGATTGCTCCCTGATCCGGGCAGCATCCTCCAACAGGCTTTTGAGCAAAGCCCGCTCCGTTTTCGAGGGCAGATCCACCCAGCCAAGGAAGTCATTGCCCCTGCCGGTTTTCTGATAAATCTTTTCGAGGTGCAGGGTAATGTCCGCTTCGAACGAACGGATCTCATCCCCGCTGACAAAAGCAAGCGCCTTGTCAATAGAAAGCTGTAGTCCTGTCATCATGCTATTATTCCAGTTTTCTGGCTATCTCTGTCGTTTCAAATGATTCGATAATGTCGCCCACCTTGATGTCGTTGAAGCGTTCAATGTTAAGTCCGCACTCATAACCGGCACTGACTTCCTTGGCATCATCCTTGAACCGTTTCAACGATCCGAGTGTTCCAGTGTAAACCACAATGCCATCGCGGATCAGCCTGATGTTTGCATTGCGGTGGATCTTCCCGTCCAGTACCATACATCCTGCCACGGTACCAACCTTTGTGATCTTGAACACTTCCCTGACTTCCACATTGGAAACAATTTTTTCTGCAATTTCGGGTGCCAGCATCCCCTCTATGGCCGATTTGATCTCATTGATGGCATTATAGATCACACTGTACAGCCTGATGTCGATCTGTTCCTGTTCGGCCAGCTTCCTGGCCGACACGGAAGGCCTTACCTGGAACCCCACGATAATGGCATTCGAGGCGGAGGCCAGCAGCACGTCGCCTTCGGTAATTGAGCCGACGGCCTTGTGGATGATGTTCACCTGCACCTCTTCGGTGGCCAGCTTCAGCAAGGAGTCTGACAAAGCCTCCACGGAGCCGTCAACATCACCTTTTACGATAATGTTCAACTCCTTGAAGTCGCCAATGGCGATGCGGCGTCCAATCTCGTCGAGAGTGATATGCTTCTGGGTGCGCAGGCCCTGTTCGCGCATCAGCTGTTGCCTTTTGGTGGTGATGGCCCTCGCCTCCTGCTCGCTGCCCATCACATTGAACAGGTCGCCGGCCTGGGGAGCCCCGTCCAAACCAAGCACCAGCACCGGCGTCGACGGCCCGGCCTCGGTGACCCGCTGACCTCGCTCATTGAACATGGCCTTGATCTTGCCATGCATCACACCGGCAATCATGATATCGCCAACACGCACGGTGCCGTTCTGCACCAACACCGTGGCTATATAACCCCTGCCCTTGTCAAGGGAGGATTCAATGACCGTGCCGCTGCCTCTCCTCGCCAGGCTGGCTTTAAGATCCAGCAACTCCGCCTCGAGCAGCACCTTTTCCAGCAAAACATCAATGTTTAAACCCTCTTTCGCAGAGACCTCCTGGCTCTGGTACTTGCCACCCCAGTCTTCTACAAGAATATTGAGCTTCGACAGCTCCTCCTTCACACGTTCAACGTTGGCGGCAGGTTTGTCAATTTTGTTGATGGCAATGACAATCGGTACCCCGGCGGCCTGGGCATGGTTGATCGCTTCAACGGTCTGGGGCATCACATTGTCATCGGCCGCCACCAGGATAATGGCCACGTCGGTAACCTTCGCACCCCTGGCACGCATCGCAGTAAACGCTTCATGGCCCGGTGTGTCAAGAAAAGTGATCCTCTTGCCGTTGTCCAGCACAACGGCATAAGCACCAATGTGCTGGGTGATACCTCCTGCCTCTCCCGCAATGATGTTCGAATGCCTGATCTTGTCAAGCAAAGAGGTCTTGCCATGATCCACGTGACCCATCACCGTAACAATAGGAGCCCTCTCCGTCAATTCTGCAGTATCATCATCAACATCCAGTATCGCCTCCTGCGCATCAATACTTACAAACTCGACATCAAAGCCAAATTCGTCAGCCACAATGGTGATGGTCTCGGCATCAAGGCGCTGGTTGATAGACACAAAAAGCCCGAGGCTCATACAGGTCGAAATGATCTCATTGACCGATACGTTCATCATGGTGGCGATCTCCGAAGCCGAAATGAACTCCGTAACCTGCAGGGTCTTCTGTTCCACAGCAGCCTGCTCCATCTCCTTCTCCTTCTGCTGCTGAATGAGACTGCGCTTCAGCCGGCGGTGCTTTGACGCCTTCGACTTGCCGGTGCCGCTGAGGCTGGCAAGGGTCTCACGTATCTGGCGTGCGATTTCCTCGTCAGAGAGCTCCGGTTTAAATGGTTCCCTTCTCACGGGACGCCGGCCCCTGGCAGTGTCAGGCTTATCCGTCCTGGCTTTTTCCGGTGGCGCAGCGTCAGCCTGCTTGTCGCGCTTAATACGTTTGCGTTTTCTCTTTTTCGATTTGTCGGGGTCAACGGAAGAAGCCACCGGCTTTTTAGATGGCTCCTTCGCCGCAGGCAACTCCATTTTTCCCAGTATGGTCGGTCCCTCCAGTTTCTGAACCTCCCGCTTGAACAGCTTTTCAACAGGCTTTTCCTCCGGAACCTCCTCCTTCGCAGCTTCCGCCACCGCCTGATCATCTGCCACAGGCTTGTCTTCCTCCTTCGGCTGCTCCTCAGCCTTAACAACCGCTTCCCTCTCCTTTTTCGCGGGCTTCTTCTTTTCAAGTTCGATCTTGCCCAGTATCTTTAACCCGCCAGATGCAGGTGCTTCCCCAGCAGACTCAGCAGCCGGCGCATCTTCCGCCTTGCCTTCTTTATCTTCCCCGTGGGATGGCTCAGAAATACCTTCATCAGCTGGCTGCTTCTCAACCACCACCTGCTTGCCGGCCTTCTTCCCGTCCTGGTCAACCTTTCCGGCCGGCCTGGCACTGGAAACAGCAGGCTTTTCCGCCCCTTCAGCAGGCTTCACATCAGCTTCAGCCACCCCCTCAGGCGTGGTTTCAATATGTGTGGAAGTGCCCTTGATGAACAACTCCTGCTCCTCCTCCTTCTGCTTGCGCGCCAACGCCTTCTTCATCTCCTCCTCAGCAGCCTTCTCCCCGTCAATGGAAACCGCTTCACGCTTCAATATATGGAGACCGGCCTTCCTGGTGGCCTCCTTCAGGTTCTTCTCACCCTGAAACTCCTTGAATAGTAAATCATAAGCCTCACCGGTAATCTTGGCGTTCGGGTTGTTTTCAACAGAGAAACCCTTCTTCGAAAGATACTCAACAATGGTATTGGTGCCAATGTTGAATTCTTTGGCAATTTTACTTAATCGCAGGGTTTTTATACCTTCAGTCATAAAGTAATGTAAATTATCAATAATCAAGTTCAGCCTGCATCCGACGCCCTGTCAGGCCGTATGGTGATGGAAAAACCATCATGCTTATTCAAACTCAGCCCTCAGTATCCGCAACACTTCCTGAACCGTTTCCTCTTCAAGATCGGTGCGGTTAACCAAATCCTCCACCGTAAGGTTCAACACACTCTTTGCCGTGTCACAGCCAATGGCCTTCAGCTCATTAAGGATCCACTGGTCAATCTCATCGGCAAACTCTACCAGGTCAACGTCTTCCGCTTCCAGGTCAGTGTCCCTGTAAACATCTATTTCATACCCGGTCAGGCTTCCTGCAAGCTTGATGTTGAAACCGCCCTTGCCAATGGCCAGCGATACCTGGTCAGGCTTCAGGAATACCTCTGCCCTTTTGTTCTTCTCATCCAGGGTGATCGAATTGATCTTTGCCGGACTCAGCGCACGGGTGATAAACAAGTTGGAGTTGTTGGTAAAATTGATCACGTCAATGTTTTCATTCCGAAGTTCCCTGACAATGCCATGAATACGTGATCCCTTCATCCCCACACAGGCACCCACCGGGTCAATCCTGTCGTCATACGACTCCACCGCCACCTTGGCCCGCTCTCCAGGTACCCTCACAATCTTCTTGATGGTGATCAAACCGTCAAACACTTCCGGAACCTCCTGCTCAAAGAGCCGCTCCAGAAAAACAGGGGAAGTGCGCGATAAAATGATCAGGGGATTGTTGTTCTTGATCTCCACCCTCGATACTACGGCACGAACCGTGTCACCCTTGCGGTAAAAATCCGACGGGATCTGCTCTGACTTTGGAAGTATCAATTCTATGTCTTCGTCATCAAGGGCAAGGATCTCCTTCTTCCAAACCTGGTAAACCTCTGCCGTGACAAGGTCTCCGATGCGCTCCTGGTATTTCTTGTAAACACCGTCCTTCTCCAGTTCGAGAATTCTCGACGCCAGGTTCTGTCTGATCGACAATATCTCCCTCCTGCCAAAATCACTCATCTTGACCGGCTCGGATACCTCCTCGCCAATCTCAAAATCCGGTTCTATCCTGATCGCATCCGAATAGGCTATCTCTGAATTCTCATCGGCAACCTCCCCGTCTTCAACAATAACCCTGTTGCGCCAAACCTCAAGGTCACCCTTGTCAATGTTGACAATGATGTCAAAATTGTCCGAAGATCCGAACTTTTTCTGCAACATATTGCGGAAAACGTCTTCGAGGATCAACATCATGGTGGAACGATCGATGTTCTTGAACTCCTTAAATTCGGAAAACGATTCAACCAAATTTATACTTTCCATATCTTCTGTTTAAACATTACAATGATTTCTCAATAAGCCGGTATGATCCTGGCCTCTTTTATACTGTCAAAACTGATGAAGGCAATGTCATGCTGATCGGTGTCAGGATTTTTCTTTTTTTTGCCCTTTTTCTTTATCTCCTTTTCTATGCTGATGCCCTCTTCCGCTACCGCAATGAGTTTACCCCGAAGCTTCGACTCATCGTTCAGCAACAGGGAGATCAGCCGTCCAATGTTGTTGCGGTATTGCCTGATCATGGTTAACGGCGTGCCAATGCCTGCCGACGAAACTTCCAGCTCAAAATCTTCTTTGTCACGGTCGAGAGAACTTTCAATATGCCGGCTCAGAGCAACACAATCAGCTATGGTAACCCCCTTGTCACCGTCGATATTCACCGTGATCTTGTTGCGCGAACTGACCCTGATGTCAACGAGGAACTGATCGCTGCCTCCGAAATACTCCTGGATGATTTCTATTATTTTATGTTTGTTGACCATGGTCACTCACTCCTAATAAAAGAGGGGACACTCCCGCCCCCTCTTCTGATTGCCGTATGCAAATTCTGTGCAAAGGTAATGGTTTTTTTTGACACAGAAAAAAAACAAGCTGTTTTTTAATGCATTAGGTGCAAAATAACCGTAATCGGATCAACAGGAGCGTCAGCAACCTGGAAACAGTTTGGCCTGTCAATGCACGCAATTACATTCAGGGCTTAATAACCACTGATATAGAGATCATAATACCTGTCGAACAATTCCCTTGAACGCGTGCTCAGCTCTTCTGGCCCCGAGTAGCTCGTGATGAGGCGGATGCGCTGCAGAATAGCCAGGGCTTCCTGTTTCCTGCTGTCAAGCTGGTTGGCCCTCCTGCCTGTAAAAGAGAAATAATAGGCCAGGTCTTCTTCATACAGGTCTGTCATCCGTTCAAGGATGGCCCTCCCCTTGTCCATTTCACCGGCATCGTAATACGACTCGGCAATGAACAGCGAGAAATAGTTCAGCGGCACACTGTATTCGGGCATGACCTCCTGCGACCTGTCAAGCACTGTCACGGCTGAATCGATCTTATCTTCCAGGATCAGGGCGTTGGCCAGCCGCTGGAAAATGTTTCTGAAGTTGATGGCCAGCCTGCGGTTATCCTCGTTCATGTAGGTTCTGGGGTCGCTCATATTGCCCCACCTGAACTTGTTCATCATGTTGTCATATAAAATACCGGTGTTGATCCTGCCGGTCTGCCCGTCGAAATTCTCTGTCCTGATGGGTACCAGCCGATAGGCCATCCCCTCAAGCTGGAAGTACTCTTCCAGGCCAATATAGGCCTCACTGCCGGTGGTGATGGAGAAATAAACCGGCCGCTCCCAGTTGTTGGCCTGCAGCATGTCAAGCAGCAACAGGTTGTTTTTCTGCAGTCCGAAATCAGGGAAGGTCCATTCCACGGCGGGAACGATCAGGTGGGCGTCGTCGGGTGCCACGGTGCCGTTGGCCACCACCCTGGCCGGGTCAACAGGCAAACTGAACATCCTTGTGGGGACGTAGTCTTCCATCCCGCGTGTAGTGCGGATGCGGGTTCGCGGGTTGTCGTCGGCAACAAAGTCTATGATGCTCCGCAGATCCTGGTAGCCCGTAATGTTGGGGTTCTCAACGATAAAGACAAAGTCCCTTGTGCCGTCGCGGTACTGATCCGGGCGCAGGGTAAGCGGAATGGGATCGGCCTCATAGGTTTTGCGCCCGACCATGTTGTTCGCATACCAGTCGGCATTCAACAAGCTGAGGTTCACTACCTTGATGTCGGTTCTGATACCCTCCACCTCCTGTGCGTACCAGAGTGGGAAGGTGTCGTTATCTCCCATGGTGAAAATGATGGCATTCGGGGCACAGGATTCAAGGTAGTTGACGGCCACATCCCTGGTGGTATAACGGGTGGACCTGTCGTGGTCATCCCAGTTCTCCCTCGCCATGTTCACCGGCACCAGGCCCAGGGTGAGGGCAAAAGCGAGGATCACTGACAGCAGGGGTTTCAGCCGCGCTTTTTGCGACAGAAACTCAATCACCGACAGCACGCCCAGCCCCACCCATATGGAAAAAGCAAAGAACGACCCGATGTAGGAGTAGTCCCTTTCCCTGGGCTGGAAGGGTGTCTGGTTCAGGTACACGATGATGGCCAGGCCGGTCATGAGAAACAGCAGACCCACCACCAGGGTGTCGTTCGGCCGCCGCTTCAGCTGATACAGAAAACCAACCAGGCCAAGCAGGAAAGGCAGCATGTAATAGCGGTTCATGGCCTTGTTGGTATTCAGGCTCGTGGGATAGTCCTGTGGCCCCAGCCGCATCTCATCGATAAAGCGTATCCCTGTGATCCAGTTGCCTTCAACAGGGCTGCCATGACCCTGAATGTCGTTCTGTCTGCCGGAAAAATTCCACATGAAATAGCGCCAGTACATATGCAGGGCCTGGTAGGAGATGAAAAACCGCAGGTTCTCAGAAAAGGTGGGTTTGTTTATCGTCTCGGTGGTGCCGTCGCGCCGGCTCACCCTTACAGGCCTGCCCTGGACATTGCCCCAGTTCTCGTAGCCGCTGATGTGCGACTGCTGGCGGTTACTCCACATCCTGGGAAAGATGGTGGTGAATTCCGGATCATACACCGGCTCGTTGCCGATGCGCGGGTTGATCACCTCATACTTGCCGGTTTCCCTGTTTTTTCCCCAAACGGGATTGCCATCCTCAAAGTCAATGGTCGGCGCATTGTAATAATTGCCATGCAGCAGCGGCCACGCACCATATTGCTCGCGGCCCAGGTAAGCCTTCATGGCCAGGGCGTCCTTGGGGGCATTTTCGTTGATGGGCACCTGCGCATTGGAACGTATCACCAGCATGAAAAAGGAAGAGTAGCCAATCACGATGAAGGTGAAACAGAGCAGGATGGTGTTGGCCAGAATCTTTTTGTGCTTCTGGGTGTGGTAAAGGCCATATACGATGCCGGAGATGAGCACCACAAAAAAGGCGATGGTGCCACTATGGAATGGCAGACCCAGTGAGTTCACGAAGAAGCGCTCGAACTGCCAGTCGAGGTTCAGCAGCCCGGGGATCAGTATCTCCATGATGAACCCCAGCAACAGTACCGA
>Ga0114946_10001417_pt1 | contig 16573 bp, 7 predicted proteins | sample WalLakDeSediment_FD_88676 | JGI IMG/M metagenome (GOLD analysis project Ga0114946, IMG submission 88676) | Lake sediment microbial communities from Walker lake, Nevada to study Microbial Dark Matter (Phase II) - Walker Lake 11/02/13 Deep Sediment | ecosystem: Environmental > Aquatic > Freshwater... | reverse complement strand
GTCCTGGCCAGGTCCAGACTGACCAGTCGGTTGGTGAAATAAATCAGCTCAAAAAAGACAAGTTTAGGGTTTACAGTCACAAGGGATTGCCCCTTAATGATGACCAGCTTGATCAGTGTATCATCAAGTTCAGTGGGTTTCTTTTTGAAATAATATTTTGGAAAATGAATGGCAAGAAGAAAATTGACCAGCCTCCAAATCAGCCCAAGGATGAGCCGTAGCTTGTTTGCCGGCAATTGTCTGAGATAGAGACGCTGGAACTGGTCAATATTTTCAATGGCTTCGACATTCAGCCCACCACGGTGGCATGCCAGAGCCAGGTTAAAATAATAATGTGCCAGTTTTTCCTTTTCCGCATTTACAGGATGCAGTTTCTGATAGATCTCCAATCCTTTTTTTAAGTGGTTATATGCTTCATGGGAAGCTCCTGACCGCATGGCTTCTTCCCCTGCTTTGACCAGATATTCTTCCGTTTTTTCCAGGTTTTCTGCCTTTTCGTAATGGTATGCAAGCGTGCCGTAAAACTCATGAATGTTATCGCCAAAGACCTTCTCAATTGATTTGGCGATCTTAAGGTGAAGGTCCTTTTTAGAGTTAAAAAGTATGGACTCATAGGTGGCCTGTTGCGCCAGAGCGTGTTTAAACAGGAACTCTATTTCCTCTTTCTTCCTGCTTTCGCTGATCAACTGCACGTCCTTGAGGTATTCCAGCTTGTCGTCCAGCTCGCTGATGGTATCGGTGGCTTCCTGCAACACCTTGTAGTAAAAATTCCTGCCAATGGCCGAAGCTGTTTTAAGCAGGTTTTTGGTTTTCTCGTCCAGCTTTTCAATGCGGGATAAAATCACCTCGTTGATGGTGGCGGGCACATCGGCGGTTTGTATTTTGTCTGTGACCACAAAGTGATTGTCCTTCACTTCGATGATCCCTTCATCAATGAAATTGCGGATCACCTCTTCGATAAAAAACGGGTTGCCTTCGGCTTTGTCAATGATCAGTTGCCTGGTGTTTTCTGGCAGCCCGGTTTTGTGAAGCAGATTTTCTATCAATTCGACGGATTCTCTTTCGGTAAGCGGTTCAATGAAAATATTCTGCCAGAAGTCGCGCAGGTTTTCTTCAAGATATTTCAGCATGTGCTCTCCGGTTTCCATATAACCCGGGCGCATCAGCATGATGAACATAATGGGGTGGTTGCGCACCACTTTGAGCAACGATTCCAATAACGCTATGGTAGAGGCATCAGCCCAGTGCATGTCCTCGATCACAATAATAATTGGCCGGAACATTGAACCTTCCTGGAGTAAATCGCGCAGGTTTTTCAGGATCAGTTTTTCCAGCGGCTCGCCTTCAATCCCTTCCACACGCTGCTTTGCCTTGCCGCTCAGTTTGTAGCCCATCAGCGTGGCGATAAAGGGGAATATCTCATCTGCCTGTTCCGGAAACATGCGCCTGATCTGGTGTTCGAGTTTCCGAACCGCTTCGGCGGCATTGTCTTCTTCGTGAATGCCTGCCCAGGATTTCAAAATCTGGATCAGCGGGAAATAACTCAGGTTCTGGCCTGTTGAAATGGCCCTGCCTTCGTGCAGTGCGGCATTTTTGATGAGCTCCGTTCCTCTCAATTCGGCCATCAGCCTGGATTTGCCGATTCCTGCTTTGCCGGATATGGTAACAATGGAACCTTTGACATCCATCAGGTTCCGGATGCGTTTCTGTATAAGATCGTATTCCGTGCTCCTGCCCACCATTTCCGATACCACCTGTCGCGCCGATTCGGTATGGACGCTTGTTCTTTTGGCAGCGATCATTTCGTACAGGCGCAGCGCTTCCTTTTTTCCGGGTTGGGGAATGGGTTCAAGGGCAACAAAGCTGAATTTGTCTTTTCCGGCTTCAAAGCAACCCAGTCCGGCCAGGATTTTTCCTTCAGCGGCCAGGTCTTTGATACGCATGGCGCTGTCCACCGTTTCGCCCAGCACCGTAAGGTTCTTTTTATCGCCCGCCCCAATGGTGGCCAGTACTACCGGCCCGGCATTCAGCCCCATTTTGATGCCTGACATTTGTTTCAGTTTGTGTTCCGAAACAAATTCATTGAAGTGTTCGCGGATTTCGAGCGCTGCTTCCAGGGCTTTGCCTGTGGTTTTTCCTGCTTTGTTATCAGATCCGAACACGGCAAGCTGGCAGAAGCCGATGTATTTGTCAACCCTGCCGCCTGCAAAGGAGATGATCTTTTCGGCTTTCGCAAAAATGGCGTTGAAGAGTTCGCTGGCCTTTTCGCTGCCAAGCCGGGCAGCAAGCCTGTCGAAACCGGTCAGCTCAACGAGCAGGATGGTGGCGTCGTTTTGTGGGTTGGTTTGGTTTTGCATGGTGAGGGTTATTGCCAGGTTAAGATCAACTTAAAACTACCCCATCTTCTCAAAAAGCTCAAACAGCATGTCCCTTTTACGCGAGGCAACAGGAATCTCCGCACCATTGGTCATGATTACAAACCCGCCGTCTTTTTTATCGAAGTGGTTCATTTTGTTTACATTGACCAGGAATGATTTATGGATCCTGAAAAATCCCTTGTCCACCAGTATTTCTTCAAATTCGCGCAGTGATTTCAGCACCAGCAGTTTTTTGTCTTTTTCGAGGTAAAAGGTGGAATAGTTACTGTAAGCTTCCACGTAAATAATGTCAGTGATTTTCACAAGGTATAACTGATCGCTGGTTTTCAGGGTGATCCGGTCAACCTTTGTAAGCGATTTCATCCGGCCTTCTAAGTGTTTGAATTGCAGCTTTTCCTCGTAGCTGATCTGTTCGGCGGCCTTGTTCACGGCCATCACCAGTTCTTCGGCCTCGAAAGGCTTGACAAGAAAATCGGTTGCATTGAACTTGATGGCTTTTACGGCGTATTCCATGTAAGCCGAAAGGATGATCAGCTTAAAGTCGGGTTGGCCGAAATGTTTGAGCAGGTCAAACCCGCTGCCGTCGGCCAGTTGTATTTCCAGGATCACAATATCGGGCTGCCGGGCATTGATGGCGGCAATTCCCGAGGTGATGCTGTCGCATGTTTCCACCACTTCCACATTTGTGCACATGGAAGCAAGCGTTGCAGTGGTTTGCTGCAGGCTTGCCAGGTCGTGGATGATAACTACGGCCTTAATCATGGTTGCATCCGGCTGCCGGGATTCCTGGTTAATTGCTGGTATTGAATAAGATCCATTCCTTCGGAATAAATCCCTTACAAATATACGCAGCAATGAGCGTTTTTCAGCAATCATGGTGAAATTTGTTTCCGGTTTCGTGTTTCTTGTTTCAGGGTTCCAGGGTTCCAGAGTTCCAGGGTTTCAGGGTTCCAGGGTTCCAGGGTTCCAGGGTTTCAATGGAACCTTTGGAACCATTGGAACCTTGAAACCTTGAAACCTTCATCCAGAAGGGATGCCCGCCAGTAGCCTGCCAATTTATTGGCCGGGAAAAAGGCGGGTGGTGCAATAACACCGTGCCGAAGGTACGGCTGACAGGCCCGGCGGGTTTTAACCCGTCGGATAATCTGCAACATCCACCGGATTGAAATCCTGGCATTTTCGTTCGTCCCTTCAGGACTTGCATTATAGCTGCCATCTTCCTGACCCGCCAATAAATTGGCGGGCTACAGACTTGAAACTCCTCCGGAGTCCGGCTTTTTTTAACCTTATCACAACTTATGACCATCATTGTTTAATTACCTTAACCACTCCGCCATGAATTGTCGATTGCCGATGGTCGATGGTCGATGTTCGAAGGAAATATAATCCGGAGGGCAGGAGTGACATATCCATATTGGTTTGGTGCGTTCCGGCCGGTTTCATCCCTTCATAGAGGTTTCCAACCCTTTGCCCCAGGTGGTTGTAAATCGAAATATTAATATTTACCGGTGATATGAGATCATAGCTTATCCTGAGCAGTTCGGACACAGGATTCGGGAAGCACTGCAGGGATTGCAGCACATATGCCGGCTCTTCCATTCCGACAAATAAAGTGGATACGTATATTGTGCTGGAATTTGGGCCGGGTTCTTCCCCGTCGAACGACCGTAACCGGCAATAGTAAGCGGTTCCCTGGGCAAGGCCGTCGATCTCGTAGCTGTTGGTCAGCCCAACGTCCAGGTTCTCATAACCTTCCAGGAAATTCATAAAAAGCGAGTCGGTCGCAATGTCCAGGTGATATGTAACAGCAGCATAAGCGCTGTCCCAGTTCAGGGTGAAACCGGCATCCGTGATGTCGGTCGTTTCCAGCGGGATAACTATCCGGGCGGCAAAATCGAACAGTTTCATCACAAGAAGAGGTGCATATTGCTCCAGGTTCATAGTAATGACAACACCACTGTTTTCCTCTCTGCAGAATTGCATATGGGCTGCATAGCCTCCCGCAGGGCCTCCGTTATGTCCCCATGTGATCCTGTCACCATATAATCCGGCACCCCTGTACAACCCAAGCCCGTAATCACTGATTTGCAGAGTGGTCATCGAATCAACCGCTGCGCCCGAAAGGATGTTGTTTCCCCCAAAAATTCCGTTGTTCATGAGCATGTTTAAAAAATTGGCCAGTTCCAGGGCTGTGCTTCTCAGCAAAACACCAGGGTATGCCGGATGACCGTAGTGTGGATAGGAATTACCGGAATAGCCATAACCGGTGGCAAGGTTATCCATGTTCAGATCATCAAGGAACCATGCCGAACCGCTCATATTCAGCGGCACAAATAAAGAATCCTTCGCATACTGTTTGAAACTAATGCCTGTCAGCGGTTCCACCAGGTAACCGTTCAATGCCGACCCATAATTGGAATAAGAGTGCATGGTTCCCGGCATGTTGTATAAATAATTGGAAGGGCTATAATAAGCGCCTCCACTGCACAGATAATTTTCCAAAAAGGATTCAAGGGATTCTTCAGGGTCTCCTATTGTCACGGGGCCCCATAAATTATATTCCGCTTTAATGCTTGATGAGTGACACATCAGCATCCGCGGGGAAATGCTGTCGGCATTATTGTTCGGATTTATAATTTGAAACGGCATGAAATCATTGATATTCTGATCCAACCCCAGGACCTGCTGATCCCAGAGCTGCATGATACAGGCTGCGGTAATAGCTTTACTGACAGAAACCACACTGAACAAAGTGGAATCGTGAACAGTTATGCTATCGGCAAGGTTCATATAGCCGTAATTGTTGTTCCAGACCACAGAATCACCGAGTATGATGCACGCTGATAATCCCGGGATGTGAGAATCGGCCATTAACTGAATAATGAAGTCGTCTAAGTCCTCATAAGTCCATGACCCCGTTGTTTTTAACTGCCCTTTCAAAGCAAAGGCAAAACCAAGGCTAAAAGCCAACATCGTAATTACAATTTTTTTCATGACTGCAATATTTTAATTAATAATTCAAAGAATCAGTTTTCACCCAATGTCGCGAGCGAAGCGAGCAAATGACAACCTAAAGATACAATCTCACGGACGGCAAAAGGGAACAAATGTGTGAACGCCGGGTTTTGATGTGTGAACGTATGGATTTTTTGGATTAACGTTTTTCAGGGTGGGCTCTTGTTTTGAAATATTTAGTTCTAAATAACTATCTGCAGGTTGGTTATTTCCCCTCTTTTTTCTACTTTTGCGCTCCCTAACCGGGACTTTTTTTTAATCACTTAGAACATACAGTAAAATGAAGGTTTTTCAAACGAACGAGATCAGGAACATCGCATTGATAGGCGGGGCCAAGACCGGTAAGACCACCCTGGCAGAAGACATGCTTTTTGAAGGTGGGGTCATCAACCGCAGGGGCTCTGTGGATGACAAAAATACAGTATCCGACTATCGCGACATAGAGCTGGAAAGGCAGAATTCTGTCTATTCCTCCGTCATGTACACGATTTATAACAATCATAAGATCAATATTATCGATACTCCCGGTTTCGACGATTTTGTGGGGGAGGTGATCTCGGCACTGAAAGTGGTGGACACCACCGTTTCCGTTGTGAACGCCCAGAACGGAGTTGAGCCCGGAACGGAAACCACCTGGCGGCTTTGTGCAAAACATGAAAAACCGGTCATTTTCGCGATCAATCATCTCGAGCATGACAATTCCAATTTCGATGACACCGTTAACCAGCTCAAACATTCTTTCGGAGGAAGCGTGACGGTGATCCAGTACCCGCTGAATACCGGCCACGGGTTCAATTCGATCATCGACCTGCTGAGGATGAAGATGTATAAATACCCTGATGCGGGCGGTAAGCCTGAGATTCTGGATATTCCTGCAGAGGAAAAAGATAAGGCAGAAGAGATGCAGGTGCAGTTGATCGAAGACCTGGCCGCGGGTGACGAATCGCTGATGGAGATTTTCTTTGAGAATGGCACTTTGACAGAGGAAGAGATGTTTAAGGGGCTTCGCCTGGGTTTGCGCAACCGGGGCATTTTCCCGGTGCTGTGTATCAACGCAAAACAGAACATGGGCGTCGGCAGGCTCCTGGAGTTTATTGTCAACAATGTTTCTTCTCCCGATGAAATGCCTCCGGTTAAAACAGTTTCCGGTCGCGAATTATCTTGTAAAACCTCCGACCCCGCTACGGCATTCGTATTCAAAACATCTATCGAGCAGCACCTGGGCGAGGTGAGCTTTTTCAAGATCTACGGCGGAGAGATCAAGGAAGCCGATGATATGATCAACGGCATCAACGCCACCAAAGAGCGCATCTCGCAGTTGTTCGTTTTCCTGGGCAAAAACCGTGAGAAGGTCGAAAAAATGGTAGCCGGCGATATCGGCGCCACCATCAAAATGAAAAACACCCTGACCAATCATACGTTGAACGTGCCAAAATTCTCAGACGACAGGATTCCCCCGATCGAATTCCCCGATTCTAAGTTCCGGGTGGCGGTCAAGGCTGTGAACCAGGCCGACGACGAAAAGCTGGGCGTGGCGCTGAACGAGCTCCACAAGATGGACCAGACTATTGTATCGGGTTACAAGAAAGAGCTTCGCCAGCTGATCCTGGAAGGGCAGGGCGAGCTGCATCTCAATATTGCCAAGTGGCATCTGGAGAACAACATCAAGATACCGGTCAACTATCTTACGCCGCGCATTCCTTACCGCGAGACCATTACCAGGGTTGCGCAGGCTACCTACCAGCATAAGAAACAGTCGGGTGGCGCCGGCCAGTTTGGCGAGGTGCACATGCTCATCGAGCCGCACGAGGAAGGCAAGCCCGATCCGTCCAGCTTCAAGCTGAAACAAACCATGCGGCAATCTTCTGTTACGCCGCTATCCGTTTCCAAAGGAGATAGCGAAATTTCCGTTTCGATCCGTGGTAAGGAAGAGCACGAGCTGGAATGGGGAGGGAAGCTGGTATTCTACAACTGCATTGTCGGTGGCTCCATCGATACACGTTTTCTGCCGGCCATCATGAAAGGCCTCATGGAAAAGATGGAACAGGGACCACTGACCGGTTCCTACGCCCGGGACATTCGTGTTTTTGTCTATGACGGCAAGATGCACCCGGTTGATTCCAATGAAATCTCATTCAAGCTTGCCGGCCGCACCGCATTCAGCATGGCTTTCAAGGAAGCCGGCCCGAAGATCCTCGAGCCGGTTTATGATGTGGAGGTGTTCGTCCCGGAAGATAAAATGGGCGGTGTGATGACCGACCTGCAGGGCCGCCGCGCCATCATCATGGGGATGGAGGGCGGCATGATCCGCGCCAAAGTGCCCCTGGCAGAACTTAACCGCTATTCTACAGCACTTTCTTCGCTCACCAGCGGCCGTGCCAGTTATAGCATGAAATTCGCCGAATATGCTCCCGTCCCGCCTGATATCCAGGATAAGCTGCTGAAGGAATACGAAGAGATGCAGAAGGAGGAAGACTAACCTACGGAGTGTTGAGGGTTAAGTGTTAAGGTTTAAGTTGAGGATTTATTATATTCTGTGTAACCTGAAAGCTTTCGCTACTCTGATACCTTTGTCCGTAACCTGCAGCGTGCAGCATTCGTTGTAGAGATCGTGCTCAAAAAATAGGATGTAATCATTTTCAATGGCTTCCTTGTAAAATCTTTTCTTATCCTCCAGGGTGATGAGCGGACGGGTATCGTAGGCCATGATCCAGGGCATGGGGATATGCGCCGTGGATGGAAGCAGATCGGCCATAAAAACGATGGTCCTGCCATTATAACGGATATGGGGAATGGCCTGGCCTTCGGTGTGGCCGTGATAAAATTTTATGGTGATGTTTGGCAGGATCTCTCCCTCTTCTTCGATCAGCCTCAGCTTTCCGCTCTCTTCGATGGGGAGGATGTTTTCCTTGAGATAGGATACGCTTTCGCGGTGATTGGGTTCCAGCGCCCAGTCGTACTGCTGCCTGCTGACCCAGTAAGTGGCGTTGGGAAATGCAAGGGCGTAACCTGTGCGCTTCTCGTTCCAGACCACGCTCCCGCCGCAGTGGTCGAAATGCAGGTGCGTCAGGATCACGTCCGTGATATCTTCCATCCCGAAGCCTGCATTTCTCAACGACCCTTCCAGCGTTGCTTCCCCATTGAGATGGTAATGGCGTAGAAAGTTCCAGTCCTGTTTGTCGCCAATGCCGTTATCGATCAGGATGCGCCTGTCGCCATCGACCACCAGCAGGCAGCGCATGGCCCAGTTACAGAGGTTGTTTTCATCGGATGGGTATACTTTCGACCAGAGCGATTTGGGCACCACGCCAAACATGGCGCCGCCGTCGAGCTTCAGGTTGCCGGTTTCGATAGGAAATAATTGCATAGAATATTTTTAGGGATCATACCAAAAACAAAAATTTTGATCAATTGTTCGATTGTTTCAATGCAAATAGATGATCACAGATTATGTTAACCGAGTTCTGCCAGCGCGTATGCGTATGCCCCGACAGATACGGCTTTGGATGTCCCCAACCGGGTGATACCTACCCCGACAAAACGCGTGGGGTTATAAATAACGGTCCGTTCGCTGAATGGCACTTTTATCTCCATTGCTTTATTTTCGAGGAACAAGGCCAGTTCATCCGGGTTTTCGAGGTTCAGGGCGGTTATTTCGAGCCGCGGAAAGCTATGGCCGCTGAGTGATTGGTAGCTGGCATTCATTTCATCGACCAGTCTTTGGAGGTAAACATTCCAGGCGCCGGAGAGGCCTCCCCCGATCACAATGATACCGTCGATCAGGGTGATTGCATTGGCCAGGGTGTCACCGGCAACGATAGCGAACTCTTCCCAGGCTTTTAATGCAGCTTGCCGGTTGCCTTCCGCCAGGCCTAGTGCGATATCCTGGATATCTTTCGGATTGGGGGATTGACCGGTACCAATACCTGCTTCGCGGGCATAGACGCGAACAATGCCGCGGATCGCGGTGCTGTCTTCTGCACTGGTACCGGGGTAAAGCCTGTTTCGCATCCGGTTTACCTCGCCGCCGGCTGAATTATCTCCAATGAACAACCTGCCGTTGCTGACGATACCGCCTCCAAATCCGGTGCCAAAGGTGGCGCCGAAGAGGTTGTTATACCGTTTGGGGTTGCCGGATGCTTCCAGCCTGGCATTTATTTCGGGGAGAATGCCGGCGATCGCTTCGCCGTAAGTGAAAAGGTCTCCGTCATTGTTGAGGAAAACCGGGATCTTAAATCGGTCTTCCAGCATATCTTTTAAGGGCACACCGCCCCTGAATGCGGGAAGGTTTTCGAGGTCGCCGATAATGCCGCGGGGGTAATCGGCCGGTCCGGGAAAACAGAAACTGATGGCTACCGGCTTGTCATCAAGGGCCCCCTGGATTTCTTTAAAACCGTTGATGATTTTTGTCAGGGCCTCTTCCAATGTAGCTGCCCTGGCCTTGACCCGGTAAGGCTCAAACAACTCTTCCCCACCCCTCACTGCGTTGAATACGAAATTGGTACCCCCTGCATCAAGGGTCATAACGGTACGGGCGTCTGCTTTTAGGTCCATAGCAAGTTGTATTGAGGTGTCAAATATAAAAAAAAAGAGCATGGGGGCATGGGGGCATGCCATCAATGCGCTTCCAGCCAGTTCCCCCCGGTATTCATTTCCACTTCTATAGGAACGGTTAAAGGGATGGCATTCACCATCAGGTCGTGGATGATGGGCTTGACGGTTTCGGACTCGGACTTATGCACATCAAAGACGAGTTCGTCATGCACCTGGAGGATCATTTTGCTGCGCAGGCCCTGGCGGATGAAGGCATCGTGGATCCGGATCATGGCGATCTTGATCATGTCGGCCGAGGAGCCCTGGATGGGGGCATTGATGGCGTTGCGCTCGGCAAAGCCGCGGACGGTGGCATTGGCGGAGGTGATGTCACGGAGATAACGGCGGCGTCCGAGGATGGTCTCCACATAGCCGTTTTCGCGGGCAAAGGCAATGGTTTTATCCATATAAGCCTTGATGCCGGGATACTGGGCGAAGTATGCTTCGATGATATCGGCGGCTTCCCGTCGGGGGATGTTGAGGCGTTCCGACAGGCCGAATGCCGAGATGCCATAAATGATGCCGAAATTCACGGTTTTGGCCCTGCGCCGCATCTCGGAGGTGACCTCCTCCAGCGGCAGCCCGTAAACCCTGGAAGCGGTGGCGGCGTGGATGTCGATCCGGTTGCGGAAGGCTTCGATCATGTTTTCGTCTTCGCTGAGGGCCGCGATGATCCGCAGCTCTATCTGGGAGTAGTCGGCCGACAAAAGGATATAATCCTTGTTGCGCGGGACGAAGGCCTTCCTGATCTCCCGCCCGCGCTCGGTGCGGATGGGTATATTTTGCAGGTTGGGGTTGTTGGAGCTGAGCCTGCCGGTGGCGGCAACCGCCTGGTTATAAGAAGTATGTATCCGCCTGTCGCGCGGGCTGATAAGCTCCGGAAGCGTATCGACATAGGTCGATATCAGCTTGGTCAGTGAGCGGTAATCGAGGATGAGCTGGATGATGGGGTGGCGGTAAAGCATTTTAACCAGCACATCTTCGCTGGTGGAATATAGCTTGGTAGGGGTGCGGGGCGGTTTGTCGGTCACCCGAAGCTTTTCATACAGGATCTCTCCCAGCTGCTTGGTGGAAGCGATGTTGAATTCTTCTCCTGCCAGCTTATAGATCTCTTTCTCTACTTCAACCACCTCTTTGCCAAGCTGGACCGAATACTCCCGCAGGGCCGCCGTGTCGAGCATGACCCCTTCGGCCTCCATCGACGCCAGCACCGGCACCAGCGGGATCTCGATCTCTTCAAAGATCCTGCGAAGCCCTCCTTCGTCAAGCATCGGTTCGAAAACCTGCCGCAATCGCAGGGTGATGTCGGCGTCCTCGCAGGCATATTCCGCCAGCCGCTCCGGGGTTACCGATCGCATGCTGAGCTGGTTTTTCCCCTTTTTGCCGATGAGCTCTTCGATATGGATGGTTTTATAATTGAGGTAGGTTTCTGCCAGGTAATCCATGTTGTGCCGCATGTCGGGTTCGATCAGGTAATGGGCCAGCATGGTGTCGAACAGCTTCCCCTTTACCTCCACCTCGTACCACTTCAGGATGGCGATGTCGTATTTCAGGTTCTGCCCCGTCTTGGGAATGTTTTCATCTTCCAGGAAGGGCTTGAACTCCCTGACGATCTCCTGGCACTCGTGGTAATTTTCCGGAAGGTACACGAAGAAGGCCTCGCCCGGCTTGAAGCAAAACGAGATGCCGACCAGCTCCGCGTTGTTCGGGTCGATACCGGTGGTTTCGGTGTCGAAGCAGAAGGTCTTTACCTTCTTAAGCCTTTCGATGAGTGTGGCCCTTATATCCGCGGTGTCGATCAGGTGGTATTGAACCTTGTTATTGTCGAGGGACTCCATCCCGGTGGTACTCTGAGTTCTGAGTTCTGAGTTCTGAGTTCTGAGTTCCGGGTTTTTTGTTCCTGGTTCCTGGCCTGTCCCGAGCGCAGCGAGGGATCTATGGGTTCCTGGTTCGTATAGTGATAGATCAGTAAAAACGCGTTTAGCAAAGGTACGGAATTCGATCTCGTTGAACAGTTCTTTAAGCACCGTGGCATCTGGTTTTTCAATGACCAGCTTATCTTCTTCGAACTCCAACGGGGCGTTGATCATAATGGTAGCGAGCTTTTTGGAGAAAAGGCCCTGCTCGGCATACTCCTCCACATTCTCCTTCATTTTCCCCTTCAGCTTATCTGTATTTTTTAAAAGGTTCTCGATGCTGCCGAACTCCTGGATCAGGTCTTTGGCCCATTTTTCCCCGACGCCGGGTATACCGGGGATATTATCCGACGCATCGCCCCAGAGCCCGAGGATGTCGATCAGTTGTTCCGGGCGGTCAATGTTATATTTTTCACAAATCTCCCTGACGCCCAGGATTTCTGCTTTATTCCCGAATCGTGGCGGTTTGTAAATGAAGATTTTACCGGTGACCAGCTGGCCGAAATCCTTATCCGGTGTGACCATAAATGTAGTAAAACCTTTTTCTTCCGCTTTCCGTGCCAGGGTGCCGATGATATCGTCCGCCTCGTAGCCATCCAATTCGAGGATGGGAATTTTAAACCCCTCGATCAGCCGCCGGATATAAGGCAGGGCGGTGGCAATGTCTTCGGGCATCTTCTCCCGCTGGGCTTTGTATTCCACGTATTCCGCCTCCCGCAGGGTAGGGGCGAAGGAATCGAAAGCGATCCCGATGTGGGTAGGTTTTTCATTCTTCAATATATCATAAAGCGTATTGGCAAAACCCAGAATGGCCGAAGTATTCAGACCGGTTGAAGTGATCCGGGGATTTTTGTTCAGCGCGAAATAAGCCCGGTAGATCAGGGCCATGGCGTCGAGGAGGAAGAGGCGGTTGGCCATATTAGGTGAGTTTTGAGTTTTGAGTTTTGAGTTTTGAGTTTTGAATTTTGAGTTTTGAGTTTTGAGTTTGAAATGTGAGAAATCTTTTTGTAAAAATACGATTATTCATTCAAACGGTTTCCCCAGGTGATCCCGCGTGAAAAGTACATGAGAACGGCCAGTTTTAACCAAAACTGTTTAAAGTTTCGCCAGTTTCTTATCAAATTACAATTTCAACGACTTTATGCTCTTTATCCAGCATTTCCAGGAAGTATTCTGAAGGGATCTTTGCCCCGCCTTCCCGGTATGGATTATCTTCACAGGAAAATTGTATCTCTTTCCCATTGATTATTATTTTTTTCGGGCTGAAGTTCCCATCCCTGACATGGTATTTGAATGTAACCGGGGTTTCCATGAATTCCATGCTCACTTCCAGCCCGTCGAATGACTTTGGCATGACCGGGTCGATGATGATAAAACCGTTTTCGATACGCAGGCCCAGCAGCCTTGTTACAACCAGGCTGATGAAGATACCCGGCCCGCTGGAATAGATGCGCCAGCCGCCGCGCAGGGTAATCTTCCCACTGATCACCTCATCATATTTCTCATCAGCCTCATACCGGCTCTTAAAATGGATATCGGAGCTGCTGTAATAGCAATTCGACTGCCGGATATCGGCACAGGGAACGATTTGGCGATACCCGACCGGGATGGCCTGCCGGAGGGCTTTCACGAAGGCTTCCGCTTTGCCGGTGATGGCCAGGGCTTCAGCATAGCGGATGTGCTCGTGCACATACATCAGCCCGATCTCGCGGCCAAAAAAGGTGCTGCTTTCAGCACGCTGGAAGCTCTCCTGGATGCCGCCTTTGTACTTCAGCGGGCGGTCCATCAGGCGCGCACCGTCGGGGCCTTTCAGGTACTGCTCGATCAACGCCTGGTGATTTTCCGCCTGCTCCCGGGTAAAGATGCCGCTGATGATACCGCGGTTCATGGGCAGGATGCTGTAGCTGATCCCGGTGCTCCGGTCCGAGGGATGCAGCATGACGCTGATGCCGCCGTCGCCATCCACCAGGCCATATCCCGCCACCACGCCATCCCTCACCAGGTAACGGTTAAAGTCATCCCGGATGCGATGGCAGATGTCGCTAAGCTCCCGGGCTTTCCCATGATCCCCGGCCATTTCGCATATGCCGGCATATTCCGAGAAGGCCTGGTAGTTCATTTCCACCGTCCAGCTCGAGATCATTCTTTCGGCGAGTCCTTTGTTCACCGGTTGCAGGGAGTCGTTCCAGTCGCCGCCGCCGAAGGGCACCAGGGCTGTGCCGGGAATAAATGAGCCGGTGATCATTTGAATGAGCCTTTCAACATGCTCGCTGAGCGGCGTTTTTTCTGCATGGGCATTGCCTTTCTCGTGGTAATACGGAAGCGTTTCGCTGAGAATGTCCAGATCGCCTGTAACTTTGATATAACTGGCAAGGGCCATGATGCACCAGTAGAAGATATCGCCATGGGCTTCGTGGGCACGGATATGCCGGTAGCTGTCGAACATCCACCATTGCGGCCAGCCGCCATCGGGATTCTGGTTAGAGAAAATCGTGCAAAGGACCTGGCGTGCCTCCTTGTATTTTCCAAGCGTCAGCAACAGTTCCACCGGCCCCTGTGACACGTCGCGCGTGCCCCAGGCGGCGCCGCCGAACTGCTCCAGGCCGTAGGGGGTAAGGTAGTGGATCAGCGCGTTCAGCCCGTACCAGGGAAGGGTCTCGCGGATGGCGGCGATGTCATCTCCTCCGCCATGCAGCCTGAGCCCCAGTTTCAGGTTTTGCCAATCCGACGTGGCCATCTGGCAATCTGTAATCCACTGCTGGTCGGGGTCTTCGATCCTTACGGGTTTTGCCGGTCCGGTGACCTCGCCGAGGATGCTGAGGCAGAATGAGGTGGTGTTTTGAATTTGGATGGTGAACAGGGACTCCGTCCCAGTCCAGAGGGACTCCATCCCTGTTAGGAGGGACTCCATCCCTGTTCCGAGGGACTCCATCCCTGTTCCGAGGGACTCCATCCCTGTTTTTAACTTTTGATCCTGAACAATGATCCTGAACCGTGCTTCCGGAAACTGAGATGAAATCATACTGTCCGGTCTCGGGAGAGCGATATTCTCTAATGTTGACTTTCCGGGCATTATCTTCCAACCATTGAGGGGATCGAAATGGTGCGTGATGAGCAGGGTTACCGGTTCGCCTTTGATAACCTTGAAATCCATATTTACCTGCGGCAATTGCACCGAGGTCCAGGTGCGGACCTGGAAGAGGTGGCTACCAAACTTATAGATCCACCGGCAGTGGTTCAATCCCATTTCGAAGGCGGAGGGTATACCAAGCAGGTATTTCTTTCCTTTAATTTCAACAAAAATACGCTGCCCTGTCTCGGGCGACTGGTTGAACTGGCTGGTGCAGACCGAAAGCAGCGTATTGAAATTGGTATTGCCCTGGGTGAGGTGCGAATTGAACACACCGAACATGAAAGCGGTGGTTGAAAGGATTTCCTCATCAGGCACAAGGCCGCTGCGGGCCTGCATGATGTGCCCGTGGGGACGGTCGGCCAGGCGTTCTTTTACTTTCAGCACGATGTGGTGGCTGTCGCGGTTGAAAAATGACAGCAGGCGCCCGTCATCGGTTTCCGGGAAACGCCATTCCCGTCCGAAAAAGCGTGTTAGTTCGGATTCTGTCAGGTCATCGACAGGCAGGAGAGGCGATGAAGTAAATAGGGATGGAGTCCCTCGGAACCGGGATGGAGTCCCTCCGGACAGGGATGGAGTCCCTTTGAACAGGGATGGAGTCCCTGTCAGGAATTCTGACATTGCACCATCCAGCATATCAAGGTCTGTTTCCGATGTCGCATCCGGATGATCCGGCATGAATAGCGCAATGAAACCAATGTGCCGGCTTTCCCCGGGCTGAAGCGTAAATGGCTTCTCCTGTAACGCCACCACAGATGATTCGCCGGCATATTCGCCCCTCAGCCGGTCGGAAAGAAGCCCTTCCGGGATGCCGGTTTCACGATAACTTTTGCCAAAGAACTGCATGCCGTCGGTCGATGCCGAAGCTGCACCGGTAATGCTGGCCATCATCAGCCAGGGATGGCCGGTGGATTCCCGTATGTTCTGGCGGCAGCAGATGACCGGACCATGTCTTGGGTCCTCCAGGATGCGCCGCTCCAGGTACTGGGCCACATAGTACTCATTGATCAGCCCGGCATTGTCCGGTTTCAATCCTACGTCCTGCACCCAGATCAGGTCAAGATCAACATCAGCATCTGTTAAATTTTTCACATCAATGCTCCACTGCCAGTTCAGGCTTTTTGCTGACAACTTCAGCATGCAACGGTATTCCAGTCCCTGCCAGCTTCCTTCAGCCAAAAAGAAATCATCACTATATGAAAAACGGCTGCTGCTATCCGGCCCCATAACAGGGGTGTAATCATAGGATTCGTTTCTTTTTCTCAGAAAGATATTGGTCCCTGGCCTTGAAAAGGGCGAGGACTCTTTCAGGCTGATGCGGATAGGAGCTGCATAGATGCTTCGGATGGCTCCATTTTTATGGAATTCAATGGAAAGCCTGTGGTTTGTGATTTTCATTTATAAATATTACATACTACATATTAAATATCAAATCATTTCTAGTTCCAGGCTAATCTCTTTATTGTGAATGTGCTTGTAATGCAACAATATTCGCTTGTTGTCTGAAATAATGTTTGTTATTTCTCCATTGATTTTTCCAG
>Ga0114946_10001416_pt1 | contig 16578 bp, 14 predicted proteins | sample WalLakDeSediment_FD_88676 | JGI IMG/M metagenome (GOLD analysis project Ga0114946, IMG submission 88676) | Lake sediment microbial communities from Walker lake, Nevada to study Microbial Dark Matter (Phase II) - Walker Lake 11/02/13 Deep Sediment | ecosystem: Environmental > Aquatic >... | reverse complement strand
CGCCTGTCTCCGATCTCAGCGGAATATCCTTGATTCTGTAGCCGGCCACCCACGCGTCCGATCGAATACGAACCTCTCTGAATCGAATGGGCCAGTCGATGTTTTTTGACATGAAACCCATCGCGTAGGTCAAAGCGTCGACGGCCTGCTCCGCCGCGTCGGCAAAGGGACGAAAAACGACATGGGCTCCCGCTTGTTCATATTCATCGACCTCCTCCTGAATCGTCGCTGTCACGGCCACTCTGCCAGCGAAACCCCGGCTTTTGAGTTCCTGCAAGAGTGTCAAGTTGAGTTCCTTGGACCTGACCGTGCTGGCCATCCATTGAGCGTGATGCAAGGGTAATTGTTCATGGATTTCCGGATCAGCCATATCTCCATACAGAACATACACGCCACGGGAAGACCATTTCTCCAGGGACACAGGATCGAAATCCACTCCAACGATGCTCTTTTTCCGTCGCAATAGATACTCCGCGACACCGCTCCCATAGTTGCCAAGTCCCATCAAGATCACATCCACTGACGGTTTCGAATCGAGCGTATCGAAAACCGCTTCCCTGTATGGATCTTTCCTCTCGAACATCCTTAAAGGCGTCGAAAGAACCCTGTAAAGAGGACCGGAATAGAGGATAAGATACGTGGAAACGAATATGGTGATCACTCCCACCAAGGTGATCAATCCCATGGTCTCTTCCGTGATATGGCCAAGGCTCAATCCCAAAGAGGCCACGATCAGCGAAAACTCGCTGATCTGGGCCACCGTCAGACCGGCCAGGAAACCTGTACGACGTCGATATCCCATAATACCCATGATCACGAGAACAATAAGAGGATTTCCAACGAGTACAAACAAGGACAACAACAACGAGGAACCCACTTGAGATCCTACAGCCGCGAAATCCAATCTTGCCCCCAGATCGATGAAGAAGAACAACAAAAGAAAATCCCTCAGACTCGTAAGACGCGCGCCAATCGCTTCTCTGTATCCTGTCGATGCAAGAGAGATCCCGGCCACAAATGCTCCCACCTCTTTGCTAAACCCAAGCACTTCACTGCAAGCACCCAGAAGCACAGCCCATGCGATCGCGAAAAGCACAAGCAGTTCCTGGGAGTGAGCAAGCCGACGAGTGAAGTCATGCAAAACATACTTCATCAAGAAAGCCACAAGACCCAAAAAGATCAGCCCCTTGACCACGACACTCAGGGCTAGAACAAGCGAATTCTCTTCTCCCTGAACCGTAGATCCAAACGTGGTCAAGGCCACCAAAGCAAGGATGGCCGCGACATCCTGGACAATCAGAAAACCCACCGCGATTTGCCCATGCAGAGAATCGATTTCCTTTTTGTCCGACAACAGTTTCACAATGATAATTGTGCTGGAAAAAGTGAGCGCCACTGCCACATAGGCCGCGTTGACCCAGGACATTCCCAAGGCCATCGCGATTCCGAATCCAATGGTGGACGTGAAAACGATCTGACCCAACCCGGTAGCCAAGGCCACGGGCCCTGTGGTACGAATCAGATTTAAATCCAGCTTCAAACCCACAATGAAGAGCAACAGAGCAATCCCCATGTGGGCAAACAATTCTATTTGTTGATGGCTCTGGATGATTCCCAGGAACGATGGACCCACCATGATTCCTGTCGCCAGAAACATGATCAACAGAGGTTGGCGAAGCTTCTGTCCCACTATTCCCAGAGCAGTCGCCAAACTCAAAATGACCGCTATCTCGTAGAAAGAATTCCCTTGTATCATCGCCTTGGAATTGCCTCCTCGCTCTTCTGCAATAAAGCGTTCAGGCTTCTTCCCATCTCATGCCTTGGGAACCGAATCTCCGTACTCTATGGAGGCCATTTGGGACAGCAAGCGCCAACGGTTCTGGACATCCCTTCCGGCAGACTGGATGAGTTCAGTCGCCCGTGCCGGATCAGAACGGGTAAGCATCTTGTATCGGGTTTCATTGTAAGCGTATTCCTCAAAAGGAATCGAAGGTTCTTTGCTGTCGATTTGCAGGGGGTTCTCTCCCCTCTCGGCCCGGCGTGGATCGAAACGATAAAGAGGCCAGAAACCGGACTGGACTGCGGCTTTCTGATTGTCGTATCCGGTTTTCATATCAATGCCATGCGCTATACAATGGCTGTACGCAAGGATCAGGGTCGATCCTGGATAGCTTTCCGCTTCCACAAAAGCCTTGACCGTCTGCGCATCGGAGGCCCCCATGGCCACCTGCGCCACGTAGATGGTGCCATAGGTCATGCAGATCATGCCCAGGTCCTTCTTGGGCATGGATTTACCACTCGATGCAAATTTGGCCACCGCGGCCCGTCCCGTCGCCTTGGAACACTGTCCCCCTGTGTTGGAGTAGACCTGTGTATCCAAAACCAAGAGATTGATGTCCCTGCCGCAAGCCAACACATGGTCCAGTCCTCCATACCCGATGTCATAGGCCCATCCATCGCCGCCAAAGCCCCACACACTCCTCTTTACCAGAGAATCAGCCAAAGACGACAATTCACGAGCCTTAAGATCCATGGATTGGGCCAGTTTTTCTTTGAGCTCTGCCACGCGAACCCGCTGTTCCGCGATCCCCTTCTCCGTAGACTGGTCCGCGTTGAGCAGCCCCTCAACCAGAGTATCCCCTATGTGACCAGCCAAGGAGAGAAGCAATTCCCTGGCATACTCGTTTTGCTTGTCTACGGTCAGCCTGAAACCAAAGGCGAATTCCGCGCAATCCTCGAAGAGGGAGTTGTTCCAAGTAGGCCCTCGACCTTCTGCGTTGACGGAATAAGGCGTGGTCGGCAGATTCCCTCCATAAATGCTGGAACACCCTGTCGCGTTCCCAATGAGAGCCCTATCCCCAAAAAGCTGGCTGATGAGTTTGACATATGGAGTCTCGCCACAGCCAGCGCAGGCACCGCTAAACTCGAACAGGGGACGCAGCAACTGGCTTCCCTTGACCGTGTGAACCTTGGCCTGTCCTCGGTCGTAATCCGGGATACTGAGGAAAAATTCGAAATTCTCGCGTTCCTGTTCTCTGAGAGGAATTTGATTCTCCATGTTGATGGCTTTCCTGCTCGGATCTGTCTTGTTCTTGCCGGGACAGACATGAACGCAGGCTCCGCATCCCGTACAATCTTCAGGTGCGATCTGAATCGTCCACTTCATGCCCTTGAACTCTCCCTTTCCGTCCGCGGACTTGAAGCTCTTGGGAGCCAAATCCAACTGAACCGGATCATACACTTTGCCGCGAATCGCCGCATGAGGACAGGCGAGGGAACATTTCGCGCATTGCACGCATACCTCCGGATCCCAAACTGGAATCTCCTGAGCGATATTTCGTTTTTCCCATTTCGTAGTTTCCGTGGGCCAGGTGCCATCCACAGGAAAAGCGGAAACGGGCAGAGAATCCCCTTTGCCAGCCATGATGACAGCGGTGACATCCTTCACGAAACCGGGAGCGTTCTCCGGCACCACGGACGGTCTGTGGATCTTGCTCGTGGGCTCGGGCGGATAAGAGATCTCGTGTAAATGGGCCAACGTGTCGTCCACGGCCTGCCAATTCTGCTTCACGATCTCATCGCCCTTCTTTCCATAGGTCTTTTTGATCGCGTCCTTGATCTTGGCAATGGCTTCATCCTTGGGAAGGACGCCGGATATGGCAAAGAAACAGGTCTGCATGATGGTATTGATACGAGCCCCCATACCCGTTCTTCTGGCAACCTCATATGCGTCGATACAATACAACTTGAGCTTCTTGTCGACAATCTGCCTCTGCACCTCGACAGGCAGTTGATCCCAAACCTCGTCCTGAGAGAAAGGGGCATTCAGAAGAAAAACCGAGCCAGGGATTGAATCCGCCAACATATCGTATCTCTCCAATAGCGGAAAACTATGACATGCGACAAAGTTGGCCTGGTTCACCAAATACTGGCTTTGAATGGGACGTGGCCCGAACCGAAGATGGCTCACCGTGATAGCCCCCGCCTTCTTGCTGTCATAAACGAAATACCCTTGAGCAAAGTTATCTGTCTCTTCGCCAATAATCTTGATGGAGTTCTTATTCGCGCCCACGGTCCCGTCCGAACCCAAACCATAAAACATGGCTCGCACCACATCCGGAGCCTCGGTGCTAAAGCTGTCATCCACCTCAAGACTCGTATGGGTCACATCGTCTTCGATTCCCACCGTGAAATGATTCCTGGGCGTGGTGGCCGCCAGGTTCTCGTACACGGCCTTGATCATGGAAGGAGTGAATTCCTTGCTGCTCAGTCCGTAACGACCTCCCACGACCAGGATGTCCTTCTTTCCTGCCTCGAACATCGCATTGACCACATCCAGATACATGGGCTCGCCCATGGCGCCGGGTTCCTTGGTGCGATCCAATACCGCGATACGCCTCACGGTCTTCGGAATCGCCGCAAGAAGGTGTTGTCCGCTGAAAGGACGGTATAGATGAACCTTGATCGCCCCCACTCTTTCGCCGGCCTTGTTCAGGGCCTCCACGGCTTCAACGGCGGTATCAGCCCCACTGCCCATGAGGAGGATGATCCTTTCCGCATCAGGAGCTCCCACGTAGTCGAACAGTTGATAGGATCTTCCGGTCAATTGGGCGAAGCGATCCATGGTGTTCTGAACGATATTTGCACAAGCCGCATAAAAGGGATTCTGGACTTCACGCCCCTGGAAATAGACATCCGGATTCTGTGCCGTGCCACGAACCACAGGCTTTTCCGGCGTCATGGCCCGGCTTCTATGCGAGAGCACCTGATTCTCATCCATCATGGATCGGATCTGCTCGTCTGTAAGTTGATGGACCTTGGCCACCTCGTGGCTCGTTCTGAACCCATCAAAGAAGTGCAAAAAGGGGATACGGGACTCCAACGTGGCCGCGTGAGCGATCATGGCACAGTCCATGGCTTCCTGAACCGATGAACTGGCCAGAAGGGCAAACCCTGTCTGTCGCACGCTCATGACATCGCTGTGATCGCCAAAGATGGACAGAGCATGACAAGCGAGAGAACGAGCTGAAACATGGAAGACAGTACTGGTCAACTCTCCGGCGATCTTGAACATGGTGGGAATCATGAGCAGCAATCCCTGGCTTGCCGTGAAGGTTGTGGTCAGAGCCCCGGCCTGCATCGCGCCATGAACCGCGGCCGCTGCACCACCCTCGGACTGCATCTCCGCGATCAGGGGAATCGTGTCCCAGATGTTCTTAACCCCTAACGCGGCCCATTCATCAGCCCATTCTCCCATCGGACTCGATGGCGTGATGGGATAAATCGCGATCACATCACTGACCCTATGCGCGACATAGGCCGTTGCCTCGTTGCCATCCATCATGGAATATTTTTCTGCCATACCTAAACCTTTCTAAGAGAAAACACATCAAGATCGATCCATTATGGACCCTCAACACATAAACCGAAAACATTCAGTGAACCCGATCTGGAAGAGGGCTTGATACCAGCAAGGCGAGGCGTGCGTGAATCGCCATGGCTCATGCTCGGGTCGGCCCGCCACTGAACCCACCCTGACGATTCACGCACGCCTCGCCAGCCTGCTATGAACCAAGCCCATTGTCTCGTTCTATTCTGCCTGGAATAGACCCTATTCCTTCTTCGCCTCCTGGATTCTTTCGTGATGTCGTCCCGTCTCCCCCAAAAGCCAACCAAGAAGATCTTTCGCGGACGTGGAATCGGTTTTCATGACAGAGGATATCTTCTGTTCCAGAAGGCTCTTCTCGACATCCATCGCCACAGCAAATACATGGGTCATAGGGACGTTCATGAAAAACAAACGAACCCATCATCATAACACAAAGTCCACTTGAACCGCGTCGCAACTATTGGGAGTTCATGGAAAGCATCACTTCCGCGACGCGCCTGCCAAGGCTGCCCGCAAGATCCTTGCCGAAGGAGTCCTGCTCGATCGTTTCCTGCTGATTCCAAAGGGTCGCACCCAGTCGTCCGAAAGGCTTTCCGGTTCCAACCAGAATCACGTCCTGGGACAAGAGAGCAGCATGGATCGACTGTACAGTAGTTTCCTGTCCACCATTGCGCGCCCCTCCCACGGACAACACCCCTACCACCTTGTCTCGCAGGAGAAAGCCATCCTTTCTCAGCGAGAAACAACGATCCAAAAATGCCTTGCATAACGCCGTCATATTGTTGAAATAGACGGGAGATCCTATCAGGAGTCCTCCCAAAGTGGGATCTCTAAGTTTTTCATCAACCGCGGGAAAATCGTCTATCTCGCCCTCCCGCAAGGGTTGCCCCGCAGCCAGTTGAGACGGAACGCTAAGGTCTCCCAGTTCGATCAGCTCGGTCTCCACGCTAGGGTCCAGTTCTCGCGCCGCCGTCAAACTCAACTGCAGTGCAGCGGAGGTTGTCATCCCTTTCCGCGGACTACCATTGATCGCGATGATTTTTCTCTTTTTGCTTCCTTCCTGAGCGAGAACCTTGCCAGCCAAACCGCTGGCCAAGGCGAAAGCTCCGGCTCCACCCATCCATTCGCGACGTCCCATTCTCTCTCGCATGCTTTCCGCCTTTCATTCCTCCTGCAAAAGGAGATTCCAACACAGTCCTCAATGACCTTCCCCAGCGATCATCTTTCTGGCATGGGGAAGAACAGGCAGGAGCCACTCCGTACACAATCGAGCTCCGTTCACGGATCCGGGAAGATTGATGATCAGTGTGCTTCCCTTTATTCCTGACAGAGCTCGAGACAACATGGCCTGGGGCGTCTGTGTCAAGGAATAAGCGCGAAGCGCCTCCGAAATCCCAGGAATCAAGCGATCGCAGACGCGTTCCGTGATCTCCGGGGTGTGATCCCGGGGACTCAGCCCGGTCCCACCGGTGGTGACAATTACATCACAATCCAGGCTTTCGAGAAAAGCCTGCTCGATATCCCATGGTTCGTCGGAAACAATCTTTCTTGAAACATCAGGATCGTCCAGGCCCTCCCTGAGAACCCTTTCCACTTCCTGTCCGGAAAGATCCTCGTATTCTCCTCGAGAGGCTCGGTCAGAGATCGTAAGCACCCGTATCTTCACGTTCGTATCACCCCTATCACTCGCCCAACCTGAATCCATAGCCATGTTCCGTGTCTTTCTTTCACTTTGACAGAATAACACATCATAAGCGACGTAGCTTCTATGGGTTAGACGTAGCCTTCAGCTTCTGGATCGAGCACTCCACGCCACACGGGATCAGCGGCACCGGCATATCAAGGATTTTCAGAAACATTCTCTTGACGATATTCCAGTCGATAGGCCTTGTCGTGATTTGAACCGGTTCGATGTCAATCACCTGGTCGGTCACCAGGATATGAGCATTCTGTACCAACGCGATGGCGTAATCCCCGGTAGAATTCTCGGAATGCTTCACAAGAAACGCCTCATTTCCCACTCGAGGAATCAAGATCGGCTCATACCGCATGGTCTGTCTGATTCCCTTCCACATCTCCTGGGCGATCTCCTGCGAACCATAAAGGGTCAAGTGGATCGAACAACAACGTCCCGGTGGCCCGTCCTTCCATGTCATGATATAGGTCACTGACAGGCCGCTCAGAGGATTCTTTGCTTTGCTACATTGAACTCCTTGCATTCCGATCTGCTCTCCTGATGGAAAAATCGACCAAATCTGCTCGTCGATGGCGAATCCGCCGAAATACTCCAATGGGTATCCCAAAGAAAGATACCCGCTGAGAATCTCGGCAGGATCGCAACGAAATCCAATCATCCGCTCCAGTTCCTCGCGCTCTTCACGGTTGGCGACATCTTGGAGAAAGGAAGAATTACATCCCTCGACAAATTTCCGCCACCACACCTGAGTCTTGTTTGTCACCTCGGCAGGAGGCAAGTTCCTTCCGTGACTGGAGAGATACTTTTCTATCTGAACCAGATACTGGGTCGAGGCCAGGCAGCACTCGGCCCAGTTGATATAGAGATGATCAATCGCTTCATTGGCAGTGGCGAGGGCTTTTGCCTGCCCTGAGGGCAAAAAACGCTCAATACTGCCCATGGACACAATCTGGTCATCGCTATTCTTGACTTTCAGCCTTCCATCCGGCGTAGACGCGATATCCGAAGGAACGCTCTGGAAGGGACAAGATGGCTGGATCGCCCCAATCTCGTGACCATGGCTGATCGCGTGAATGGCCTCGTGCCACAAAAGACACGAGGAACCTGGGGAAGAGTCGTAGGCAATGGCAAAGCTTCCCGGGGTCTGACACAGCGTGATCGTCTCTGTCCTTGGGTCATACTGCGCCGCCGCGTCGATAGAAGGATCGATCTTGATCTTCACGGAAGGCTGATTCAATCTGGCGCGAAACTTCGCCATATCCCCCACGCACATCCAGTCGTGAAACATCCATTGCTTTGTCTTGGACAGATGGACCATCTTCGAGACAGCAAGCAGATAATCGCTCTTGAGTTGTTCTTGGGCCAGATCCCCCTTGCTGTGGACCGGATAAAGCATTTCGATTGCGGCCACCGCGAGTAACGTTCTCGCCCAATTCGGAAAATCAGATCTCATGACTCTCTCCCTTTTCTCAAGCACAAACAGGATTTATCTATTTTCTATGCATATCAAAATATTCTGTAATCCTGACGTAATCCCTGTCAAGAGAAAGTTGGCCACTAAATATGCAGTGAACCCGATCCAAACGCAGCCCTTGGCGGAGAAGAGACAAAGATGCTGTTTTCGAACGGTTTGAAATCCAAGGTGCGTATCACGGTATTCCAACGCACCGAAGGAAGGAAGTGAGAGAACAGCATCTCTATCTCCTCTTCCCACGACGGTTTGTCTCTGGATCGCTTTCACTGAATATTTACCCTTTTTCTCGGCTTCTCAGACTCACTAAATCTCACTTAGAACATTCCTTGCTATGCCAACGTGCAAGCAGACCCAAAAGGTGACAAGAGAAGAAAACGGTTGAATCGATCACGTCTCGAAAAAAAAACTCGTTTCAAGGTCTTCAATGAACACCCCATGGATAGAAAGCTGCATGGCAGAATAAACAGAAATGAAGTAGACGGTTTATACGTTTCGTTTGGAATCGAGAAAACGTTTCAGCTTATAGAGCCACTGAACCTTACCACATGCGTTTCCACAGGCTGGGCCAACAAAGGCTACAACAGGTATTACTTTGGGTTGTCTGAAGCAGAATGGAATGATGGGCTCTTGTCCCTGGATCTGGAATATGCCTTCTCGGAAGGGATTACCCTTGCGGCCAAAATCTCCTGGTCCTGGCTGTGGCGGGAAGACCTGCGTAGAACGGCGGACCAGCTATATCTCAGCAACTCCGCTCTGTTCGGAGGAATGGGTATGACCATGGCGTTTTAATATGCAGTCAGAGATCGCAAGTACCCGTGTCTTCAGGTTGGATCACTCCGCCCCGAATCACGCGCGCGAAAATTCCACGTGTTGGCATGATACATTCGCCTACCTGCTCCATGATCGCGCACCCTTTGTGGCATTTCTTGCCAATCTGAGTGACTTCCAGCAAAACCTCACCTATACTGATTTGGGTACCTATGGGTAAAGAAGCCAGATCGATCCCCCGGGTCGTGATATTCTCCGCGAAATCCCCGTAAGCCAGCGAAACGCCCTTTTCTCTCATCTTATCGATATCTTCCTCGGCAAGAAGAGATACCTGACGATGCCAATCTCTTGCGTGAGCGTCCCCTTCCACTCCATGTTTTTCCCTGAGGGTAATATATGGAACAGGTACCTTTTTCTCTCCGGCATTCCGAGACACGTTGACAGAAAGGACTTGAAAGGATTTCAAGAGAAAAACTCCCTATTCAACGTATCCAAATTCATACCATCTATCATACTCATTGCTCTGTCCATAAAAAACAAATATATCCACTGCTCGCCACAGGCCACTGGATGACGCGGAAACCTCGAATTCAAAATCCGTCCTGTCTTCCGGACCTGAGAACCTGCGCTATGGCGTCCAAACGAGCGCTACCTTCATGATGCGTGGGACAGATCCAACCTCCCTCGTCAAATTCGTTCCACGCATAGATCAGAATGGAGCGAGCCTCCACCACTCCAGGATGTTGGAGGCACCAATCCATCGCACGGCGCACATGGTCACGCAACTCATCCGGCCGAGGTGCCTCGTAATACTTGAGAATACTGCCCCCTTTGACCCAGGGAACCGGGGTTTCCACCCTGGGTCGCATGTCCCATCCCGCGGTCACGAGAGGAACCACAGGCACCCCAGTCTCTCGAAAAACATCCCACATCTTCTCCGTATGAGCAACCAATCTTTCGTAAGGAGCCGCTTCATCACCTGCTGAGGACGCGTAGGCACCCATGGCGTTCCATCCCAGTTGAAGCGTCTGGTCCTTTAGGGTCTCGGGCGACCAGCCTTGAGCCACAATATATGGATCCCCCAGTTCGGCTTTCACGCAAGCCGTGCGCAATCTGTCGAATGCTATCCGGGCCTCTTTCCAGGTCTCGAAACATCCTGGTCCAACCAGGCCTTCCACCGTGTACAAATACACCAAGGGTCTGTTGTCCAGCACGGTTTGATACGTAGGTTCCAGGAAGAGTTTCACGTATCGAGTCAGCCTTTCTGTCCACGCGTCCATGCCGCCGCGCCCCTCCCATCCGCCCTGAAGATTCAGACAAAACCGAATCTTGTGCTTCTTCTCGCTCGAAAGATAGAGCTTCAACCCATCACTGAGAGCATGTTCTTCCGGATAGACAACAAAAGCCCAGTAGCCGAGTCCCGCCTGGTGTGCGAATTCGATCTCCTGGTCCATGATCTCCTGAGTATTGCCGCGCACTTCAATCGAACTTTCCCCCACCACCTTGGCATAGAAAGGTAGTCTATGATGATAATGTCGCGGTGAAAGGGTTTTCTCCACGGTCAATCCCACTTCAGAGTCCGGACCGTGCCAAGCATCCCAACGGATGGCTCCCACCACGGGGAGTTCGTTTCCACTTGCATGAAGGACAAGGGCCAAGCAAGCCAAGCAAGATGAAAGAAACAACTTTACCCAAGTCGCCATCGTAAAGAACCACCACTCCTCTATTCTCAAAATCCTATGCGTCGCATCACAAACCTGGGAAGAAGGCGGATCACAAACATGACCCAGCGCCAGACACCAGGAACATACACCTGTGGCTTGCCCGAATCGATCGCGCTCAACACCATACGAGCCACAGGTTCAGGCTCCCCAGCGAAAGGTGGCGGCTTCAGCCCGGCGGTCATCCCGGTCTTGACGAACCCGGGTTTAACACAAATCGTCACCAGGCCACGCGAGCGGAACTTGTGATCGAGTCCCTCCAGATAATTCGAGAGTCCAGCCTTGGCTGCACCATATAAAATGACCGGCTTGCGTCCCCGGTCGCCAGCTACCGAACTGAAGACGCAAAGCGTTCCACCGCCGTCCTCCAGCAACCGCTTGCGGGCTTCTTCGCAGAAGAGGATGGTGTTGGTAAAATCGATCGTCAATAGATCCCGCGCGAGATTCGATTCCTTCTCCATCGCTTCTTGCGCGTGAAATATGCCTGCAGTTACGACCACCGAATCCAACCGTCCCAACTTGGACCTGGCCTCATCCAACACCAAGGGAAATTCCTTCGGCTGGCGTAGATCGCACAATGCCATACCAGCCACGGGATAGCCTGAACGCGCTTCCAGATCCCGGGCACACGACTCCAGCTCCTGGCGGTCGTTTCCAAGCAGGAATAGCGCGTCGCCGCGCGAGGATATAAGCCGGGCCAAGGCCTGGCCCATTCCCTGAGTCGCTCCCAAAATAGTGAAATTCATGGCAGATCTCCCAGAAGGCGCACCGATTGCGCGCTTCGAATCTTTCCCTCGGGATTCCACTTTTGACGCACAGCCATCCACGAGTCCAAGCGTGGTTCCATGGCACGAAAATGTTCTGGCCTCATAAAGGAGTCCTTGCTTAGATAAATTCGACCGCCCGCGGAAATGACAAATTTATTGAGCGTATCGATCGTCACCTGGATCCCTGGACGGACAGGGATATCCAAGGCAACGGAAATCCCCGGCATCGGAAAAGAAATCATGCCCCGCCCCTCAGGGCCACAGTCTTTGATGACGCAAAGAAACGACGCGCATCCGAGGCGAGTCAACAAGTCGAAGAAATTCCGAGTGATAGAGCAATCTCCGTTCTCAGGCAATACACACTGATATTGCGTAAAGCCCCGATGCCCATAGATTCGGTTCCATTCCAACACCATGTCGAGTGGATAGAAAAACTTTTCGGGATGCACGATGCCTTGTTTGGATCTCGATCCATGCACCCGGTAATACACCATGTTAAGGAGGCGTACCACCCAATAGTTCAAAGCGATTTGAGGAAAGACAAAAGGCACGGCGATCGAACGAAGAAAAGGCGGGGGATTCGCTGGAGCTTCGTCCGCCGTGGCCCAGCGTCCACACATCAAAATACCACGTCCCATGGCACGATGGCGAGAAAGGCAATCGATCCAACCCACCGTGAACGGCCACTTGCCTGCGGCGACTTTCAGAGCGCCAATAAAGCTTTCGATCCCGCCTATGCGTCGGGTCTCTTGCCAAATCCAAGGCGTTGGAACCCTGCGCAATCTGAACTCAACTTCCAAAACATGGCCCGTCAATCCCATACCACCAATCGTGGCCAGAAAAAGTTCAGTTTCATGATCCATCGAACACTCGATGATTCGGCCGTCTGCGACGCGCATTTTAATCGATTCGACATGGTCTCCGAAGCATCCATCGACATGATGGTTCTTCCCATGAACATCAGCCGCGACCATCCCACCCAGTGTAACGAACTGCGTTCCCGGTGAAACAGGCACAAACCAACCCTGACGCAGAAAAAGACGGTTGAGTTCGTGGAGAGACAATCCAGCCTCGGCTCGAATTAAGCCCGTTTCGCGTTCAAAGAAGCGAATTTTATCGGCCAATGGAGTGGCAACCACAACAGGTTCGGAGGCCGGGGGCAATGCCGAATCACCGTAACTGCGACCCAACCCACGGAAGAGAACCGCTTGACGGGACGCCTTTTCCAAATCGTGTGCATATACACTGTGACCTGGACGGAAAATCCGGCCCCATCCTGACAACATCGAGGTTTTGTTCATGTCTTCTTTCTATACTCTCTTCTTCTCATCTTTCTTCGAGCCAAAGCGTTCAGAGCGCCTTCCGACGACACGAAGCTTGCATTCGAGTCATTCTATCTGAGCCGGCGCAGGATTTCAATTCAAGCTTTCCGTAGCCCAGTGAAACAGACAGTGGGAGGAAGGGCAGAGGGGATCAGAGACACCATGGCCGCCGCAACAGGCCCTGGGCCCGGAGGGCCGCGACTCCCGAGGGAACGATGCCGACCGGGCCAAGGGTGAGGACGAAACCAGATACAGCGGTTTTAGACCTCGGGTTGTTGGAACATACGGTCCGCGGGATACTCAGGACGAAGAGGAAAACCCAGAGGCGCGACTTGCCCACGACGAAGTTGACGGGTTTTACCCAGGGCGTTGCGACACGGACCTTTATTGAGAGTCAGCAGTTCTTCACTGTATTCGTGTCGATCGAAGAAGCCGAAGCGTTGCTTGTAGTACAGGACAACACGACTGACCTGAGGCATCAGACAATCGAGCAGGCGTTCTCTGGATATACCAACGAGCTGGCTATGGTCCATCATACGCAGGAAGATCTGGATAAATGAGTAGGCTTACTCGACGAAGACTACCCGGTTCACTACAAGGTTGATATCGGTAGATCGGAAGTGTGAAAGATCCCAAAAGAGTTTCTAAGGTTTGCCATGCCGCTCTGCCAACACTTTGGCATCTTCCCACAGATCCATGCCGTGCTTGAGGGGAAACAGACAGATCTCCCCCACCATATCCATGTAGTCAAACTGCCCCTTGTTTCGGGGCGCATCTCTCCCTTGTCAACGACAATTACACTTCGCCACAAAGTTCTTGTCTTGTTGAAACGTCACCCACCCCATCATCTCCCTCCCTTCTTCTTGCTCTGGATGCATAGCTTCTCAAATTGATCCATTCCCTCCTGACATGGATACGCCCCACCTTATGGATCTCATGCATGAACTTTTCAAACAACTCCTTGATCTCTCGTCGTGCTCTTTTGAATCTCTTGTGAGCCTTCGTCATCCTGATCACATCTGTCTTCTTGCCCTTGGGGATCACCCGCGTCCGAGACGCTTCGCCTTCCTTATAGGAGACACAGTCCATCTCATGTCGATACTGTCCCTGGGCACACTTGCAGCCAGCCTTACCACATTGGATCCGATGAACATATACACTGGCAGCCAGCAACAAGGAGCGTCCAAGCAATACGCTCATTTGCTTTCCGATCTGCTCGTACAGAAGTCGTAAATATTCAGTGAACCCGATCCAGAGACAAACCGTCGTGGGAAGAGGAGACAGAGATGCTGTTCTCTCACTTCCTTCCTTCGGTGCGTTGGAATGGCGTGATACGCACCCTGGAAGTGAAAGCCCCTCCCAGATGCCGAATGTACATTCGGCGTGGGAGGGGCTTTCAAACCGTTCGAAAACAGCATCTCCGTCTCTTCTCCGCCAAGGGCTGCGTTTGGATCGGGTTCACTGAATATTTAGCCCGCGTTTCCAACAAAGGGTTTACTTCTGAATAGCGTGTATAATCGACCCAAAAGGAGCGATCATGATCATCTCGACTCTCAACAACATTGAAGGCAGAAGATATCCTTCGCGGCGACGAACACAAAATCTCGTGGGCGGCATGGCCCCCATCCAGAGCAAGGCATTTTCCATGGGCTATGTCACTCTGGATCCTCACGGAGGCCAGGTGCCATGGCACAACCAGCAACAAGAGGAGGTCTATTTTGTGATCGACGGAATTGGCGAGATGTGCCTGGGTTCTGAACGACAAACCCTACATTCGGGCCAGGCTGTCTGGATCCCGCCCGGTGTCTTTCACCAGCTCACAAACACTGGCGATACGCCGTTGCACATGATCTACTGCTATGGGCCTGCGGGTGACGTCGCTCACTGGCACCAGGAACTGGCCGGAACATTACCGAGAGCCGGGATCGATGTCCCGCCACTTCCCCAAGGCGCAATACCGCAATACACGGAGAAACCAAAGACTGCACAGGAGTAACATCGCATGCAATCCGTTGAACGCAAAAAAATCGGAATTATCATGAACGGCGTCACCGGCCGCATGGGTACAAATCAGCATCTTCTTCGGTCCATCATGACCATCATTGAGCAAGGCGGCGTACGAATCGATTCCAACACCTATATCGTACCGGACCCGATACTCGTCGGCCGAGATCCTGCCAAGCTGGAAGTCTTGGTGAAACGGACAGGTATCCAGCGCGTTGCCACCAATCTCGAGGAGGCCTTATCCGATCCGTCCAACGCCATCTATTTCGACGCGCAGACGACCCAGCGCAGGATGGAATCGGTGCGTAAGGCGATCGAGGCGGGCAAACACATCTATTGCGAAAAACCAACGGCACTGACATCCGTTGACGCGATGCGCCTGTATGTCGCCGCCGGAAACGCCGGCGTACTCCACGGCGTCGTACAGGACAAGCTTTGGCTTCCAGGAATACTGAAACTCAAAACTCTCTGCGATCAGGGCTTTTTCGGCAGGATCCTGTCGGTCCGAGGCGAGTTCGGCTACTGGGTGTTCGAGGGCGATACCATTCCCACACAACGCCCGGCATGGAACTACAGGGCAGAAGACGGTGGAGGAATCATCTTCGACATGTTTTGCCATTGGCGCTACCTGCTCGACCACCTGTTCGGCGGCGTAAGAGCCGTGTGCGCGCTAGGAGCCACGCATATCCCGAAGCGATGGGACGAAAACGGTCAGCCTTACGAGTGTACCGCGGAGGATGCCGCCTACGCGTTTTTCAAGCTTGGAAACGGCGCAATCGGCCAATTCAATTCGAGTTGGTGCGTAAGGGTTCGGCGCGACGATCTTCTGACACTGCAAGTCGATGGTACTGGCGGCAGCGCCGTAGCTACCCTGCGCAAATGCTTCATTCAACCCCAAGCCGCCACGCCAAAACCCGTCTGGAACCCTGATGTGAACCAGCCAATCGACTTCTTCGACAACTGGATGGAGGTCCCCGATACGCGGATGTATGACAACGCATTCAAGATTCAATGGGAACTCTTCCTCAAGGCTGTAGGGTCAGGATCGAGATCTTTTCAGTGGGATCTGCTCGCCGGAGCCAAGGGAGTGCATTTCGCGGAAAGGGGAATGGAATCCTGGAAAAAGGAATCATGGGTGGATGTCGAACCCGTTCCTCCCATGGAAAGCCAGGCAAATGCGCGCTAATGTAGTGTTGCAACAATATCTTTACAATGAAGCGATGTTGTGATGACATCCCTGGCATGTGGCAAAAAACCGATCCTTTGGAAATGACCAAAGAACAGCAGCGGACTCTTCTGGCCTAGGTGAACACGAGCAGACTTGGCGCTCCACCCCTGATGCGGAGTAGACGTCGCACCGCGGCCCTTTTGGCCAACGATCGCTTTGTGGTCCACGAGATGGATGAGAAAGAGGAGCATGTGAAAGAAACCGTACGT
>Ga0114946_10001415_pt1 | contig 16609 bp, 9 predicted proteins | sample WalLakDeSediment_FD_88676 | JGI IMG/M metagenome (GOLD analysis project Ga0114946, IMG submission 88676) | Lake sediment microbial communities from Walker lake, Nevada to study Microbial Dark Matter (Phase II) - Walker Lake 11/02/13 Deep Sediment | ecosystem: Environmental > Aquatic > Freshwater... | reverse complement strand
GTAACCGGCAAATTCGCCATAAGCAAAGGTGAACAGTTCACCAGCTCCAACGCCGGTTTCCCAAACGCTTACAGTGGGTGCATCGGTCGAGCCGTGGAAAACTAACACATCGGTATTGGTAACTTCAGTGGCTGCTTCGCGGCCAACAGGAAATACATCAAGGCTGAAGCCAGGAGCAGGAGCATATCCGCTTGCACTTACTATACCATTGGCAATGGCAATGTAAGTTTCACCTTCGGTCAGGTTTACCGTTACAGGGCCTACGCCATTGGCAATACCTGCACCGGCGGGAGCAACGATAATGTCAAGGTCAACACCTGCTGGCACACTTACAAACGGTGTGGCAGTGCGGAAAGCAAAATCTTCAAGGAAGAGATCGCCGTTCACATAAATGTCCACTTCTTCTACAACCGCGTCAGCTGAGTTGTGAATGATCTGCAATCTGGCAGTTTCAGACTCGGGCTCATAAACGGGCAGTGCAATAAGTTCGCCACCTGAAGCAATAGCAACAAAAAGACCGAAAGCAGGACCGTCACTGTTGTTCGCAGGATTAAGGAAGCCGCTTGCAACAACAGTTATTGCAGCACCTTCCAGGCCGAGGGTTTCAAGTGGCGCCTGATAAGCGGCCACGGTTGTTATTCCGGTTTCGTCGCGTACTTCAAGCACATAATCTGCAGTGGGAAGTTCAAGACAGCCTGCAACATTGCTGTATGTAAGGTTATTTATAATCTGAACTGCATCACCACTGGTTTCATAAACATCAACTGTTGGGGCATCGGTAGCGCCGTGCACAACCAGAACATCTGTGTTTCCTGGCTGGGAAGCGGTTTCACGACCAATAGGATAAACTTTTACATCGAATGTTGGTGAAGGAGAGTAACCGGATGTACTGGTAATTCCGATAGCAACAGCAATATAAGTTACATCTTCAGTCAATACAACTTGTTTTATGCTAAATGACTGAGTCCAACTGGTGCTGTTTGGCGGAGCAATGCCAATGTTAAGAAGTACACCGGCGGGTGCATCTATAAAGGGTGTAGCTGTTCGGAAAGCAAAGTTGTCGAGCAGCTTGGTCTCGTTCACCCATACATCAACCACTGCAGCAGCAGCATCGGCCGAATTGTGAATAATCTGCAAACGAGCAGTTTGGGCTGAGATGTTTCCTGTAATAAGCAGGAAAATCACTCCAAGAAACATAAAGAGTAAAGTATTCTTTTTCATAATTTAAGGTTTAAAAAGTTTAAAAAAAAATTTGATTTACCCTTTTAAAACACAATGCAATAATGAAATGTTTAGTTTTTGTTTAATTTTTTTTATTCTTTATTAAACATTTTTTTCTGAATTTTGAATTTCAACCAGTTAACATGAAATGCTTGAAAAGAATTTAAATTGGTAATGATTAAAAAAATTACTTACTTGCATAACCAAAACTCATTTGCCATGGTAACCCGCTACAAGATCAAAACCCTGACTGAATTCGTTATTGAAAGACAATCAGAATACCCGCATGCCAAAGGTTCTCTAACAAGATTATTTAATGATATTGGCACTGCCGCCAAGATTGTAAACCGTGAGATCAACGCCGCCGGGTTGGTGGACATTCTGGGTAGTATTGGCTCGACTAACGTTCAGGGCGAAACCCAAAAAAAGCTGGATGTTTTTGCCAACGAAATGTTTATTACCATGCTGAAGGGTGGCGGCGAATGCTGTGCCATAGCTTCAGAAGAAAACGAAAAAGTAATTTCCTTTCAGAACAATATTTCTGAATTGGGAAAATATGTGGTGGCCATCGACCCACTGGATGGAAGCAGCAATATCGAGTCGAACGTGTCTATTGGAACAATTTTCTCTATTTACCGGCGAAAAAGTGAAATTGGGGTTGGCACTCACGAAGACCTTTTGCAACCGGGCGTTAACCAGGTGGCGGCGGGTTATATTATTTATGGCTCGTCCACCATGCTTGTTTACACCACGGGTAAAGGTGTTAACGGCTTTACTCTTGATCCTTCGGTGGGTATCTTTTGTCTGTCGCATCCTGACATGAAATTCCCAATCAACGGAAATATTTACTCCATTAATGAAGGCAATTATGTTTATTTCCCTGACGGGATTAAAAAACACATCAAGTATTTGCAAGAGGAGGATCAATGCACCCGCAGGCCATACACTTCGCGCTACATCGGATCGCTGGTGGCTGATTTTCACCGCAACCTTATTAAGGGAGGCATTTTTCTTTATCCCGGAACCACTAAAAATCCGAACGGGAAATTGCGCCTTTTATATGAATGCAACCCCATTGCTTTCATTGCCGAACAAGCGGGTGGAAAGGCAAGTGATGGCTTCAACCGCATAATGGAGATCCAGCCCAAAACCCTTCATCAGCGTGCTCCCCTGATCACGGGACCTAAGAAAATGGTTGAAATTGCAGAAGAATCCATGCGGACCTACTCGCCTGAAATGGAAAACAGGTCTATTGCGGAGGATGAAGAATAGCAAAGAGCTTCGAAAAAGGTTTTAACGTCAGCATGTAGCAGTAGTCTTGGGCTGTTTGAGCTGGGTGAAGGGTAAATAGGTTCAAATTGGATGCAGGAGATTGTGTCTGTAAAATGCTAATGACCTTTGAATTAGGAAGCGGTTTTAATAACTTTGCAGGTTTTTAATTCTTTTCTGTTCTTGAAGCCTGGGCAATTTATTCAGCACTTCGCCAAAAGCGAAAACGTAATCCGGCTGGCCAATTACGTTAACGAGTCCGGTTACGGGGCCATTGCCTTGCAGGGTATGGCTGGTTCGGCCCCGGCAGTAATAGCCGCTTCTGTAATCAAACAGTCGCGCAAGTCGTTTCTTTTTATCCTGTCGGAAAGGGAATCGGCAGCCTATTTCTTCAACGACCTGGAAAACTTGCTTGGTGAGCGCGACCTCAGCTACGAAAATCGTAACATTTTTCTTTTCCCGGCATCCTTTAAAAAGCCTTACGAGATTGCAGACGTTGACAACGCAAATGTTTTGCTGCGTTCTGAAGTGGTAAACCGCCTGGCAACGCAAAGCACAAAAATCATCATCGTTTCATACCCCGAAGCGCTGTGCGAAAAGGTGGTATCACGTAAAGTGCTGAAAAAGAATGTGATCAATGTGAACAAGGGAGAATCGCTATCAGTCGATTTCCTGCTCGACCTTTTGCTCGAATATGGTTTTGAAAGGGCCGAGTTTGTTGTGGAACCCGGTCAATTCTCGCTACGCGGAGGCATTATTGATGTATTCTCTTTTTCAAACGATTATCCATTTCGCATCGAGATAATGGGCGAGAAGGTGGAGAGTCTGCGCTCATTCGACCCCGAAACTCAGCTTTCGGTTAAAGTGCAGGAAAAGATCAGCATCCTGCCTGACATTGGCCAAATGGAAGTAAAGGCCGAAGGCCGGGAATTTCTGCTCGACTCTATGCCTGCCAATACCGTGGTATGGTGTGAAGACACCAGCCTGGCAGCAGAAAAAATGAAAGCCGGTCTCGAAAAAGCCACCAATATTTTTCATACCCTGCACAAAGACATTAAACACGTGCCACCAGAAGAATTATTTCTGGAAGCAGGAAAATACATTGAAAGATTAAGAGAAACCCGGCTCGTTGAATTCCGCAAGGCATTTTTGGCAAAGGACAACGATCCTATTGCCTTCAGCTTTTCGCCGCAGCCATCTTTCAACAAGAATTTTGAACTACTTATAAAAAACCTGGAAGAAAACACGGCTGAAGGAATCACCAACCTGCTGCTTTCTGATAACCCCAAACAGATTGAACGAATCCATTCCATTTTCGAGACCATCCATGAAAACGCAGGGCAGCAGTTGCGTTTTCAGCACGATGCACTGCTACTGAGCCTTCACGAAGGTTTTGTAGATCATCTGACTAAACTGGCCTGCTACACCGACCACCAAATATTTGAGCGATATCACCGCTTCAAGGTGCGCGACAAGTTTCCCGGAAAGCAGGCCATGACCATAAAGGAGTTCCAAAACCTGAAGCCCGGCGACTTCATTACACATATTGACCACGGCATTGGTATTTTCAGCGGGCTCGAAAAGATTGAGGTGAACGGAAAGTTGCAGGAAGCCATCCGCCTGATTTACAAAGATAATGACGTGCTGTATATCAGCATTCATTCGCTTCATCGCATTTCCCGCTACAGCGGAAAGGAAGGCGCCGCGCCCACCTTGCACCGATTGGGCAGCAACACTTGGGCAAACCTGAAAAACAAGACCAAGAGCAAAGTAAAGGACATAGCCAAGGAACTCATTGAATTGTATGCCCGCCGGAGGGCCCAGCAGGGCTTCAGCTTTTCGCCCGACACCTATCTGCAAAATGAGCTGGAAGCTTCCTTCATTTATGAAGACACTGCCGACCAGGAAAAGGCAACCCTTGATTTTAAAAAGGACATGGAAGCCTCCCACCCTATGGATCGTCTGATTTGCGGCGATGTGGGCTTTGGAAAGACCGAAGTGGCCATCAGGGCGGCCTTCAAAGCCGTGGCCGACTCAAAGCAGGTGGCAGTACTAGTGCCCACCACCATTCTGGCCCTGCAGCATTTCTATACCTTCAGCGACCGCCTGAAAGACCTTCCATGCCGCGTGGATTACATAAGCCGGTTCAGAACAACAAAGGAAAAGAATCAGGTGCTCGATGATCTTAAAACCGGAAAAATAGACATCCTCATTGGCACCCACCGAATTATCAGCAAGGATATTAAATTCAAGGACCTGGGACTGCTCATAATTGATGAAGAGCAAAAATTCGGCGTGGCGGCAAAAGAAAGGCTAAAGCAGATGCGGATTAACGTTGACACCCTGACCCTAACGGCAACACCTATTCCACGTACACTGCAATTTTCAATGATGGGTGCGCGCGACCTTTCGCTCATTAATACTCCCCCGCCAAACAGATACCCCATTGTTACCGAGCTGCATGTTTTTAACCAGGAGCTGATACGCGATGCGGTAATGAATGAAGTAACCCGTGGGGGCCAGGTTTTTTTCATTCACAACAGGGTTCAAAACATCCTTGAAATTGCCGGTATTATTCAGCGGTTGTGCCCTGATGTAAGCATTGCAGTGGGCCATGGGCAAATGGAAGGCGCCAAGCTGGAAAAGGCGATGATCGACTTCATTAACGGCGATTACGATGTATTGGTAGCCACCACTATTGTTGAGTCGGGGCTTGACATTCCAAACGCCAACACCATCATTATTAATAACGCCCATCATTTCGGGCTTAGCGATCTGCATCAAATGCGAGGCCGCGTAGGGCGCACCAATAAAAAGGCCTTCTGTTATCTGTTAACACCTACGCTGAGCAAACTTACCGATGAGGCAAGGAAAAGGTTATGGGCCATAGAAGAGTTTTCTGACCTGGGCAGTGGCTTCAATATTTCCATGCGCGACCTCGACATACGTGGTGCAGGAAATCTCCTGGGAGCTGAGCAGAGCGGATTCATTTCTGAGATAGGATTCGAAATGTACCAGAAAATTTTGGATGAGGCCATCCTTGAATTGAAGGAAAAGGAGTTTAAAAATTTATTCGCCGAAGAATCAGGAGAACGAAAATTCCTTGTGGGTGATTGTCAGCTTGAAACCGATCTGGAACTGATGATCCCGAGCGACTACGTGTCAAATACCGAAGAACGCCTGGCCCTTTACAAAGATCTCGATAGCATTGAAGAAGAAAGAGAGTTGGAGGCCTTTGCAAACCAGTTGACCGACCGTTTCGGACCGCTGCCTGATTCGACAAAAGGCCTGCTTCAGGCAGTCAGGCTGCGCTGGGCCGCAAAAAGAATCGGGTTCGAAAAGGTTATTTTAAAATCGGGGATTATGATCGGATATTTCATAAGCCGGCAAGACTCACCCTACTTCGAAAGCGAAACCTTCAGGCAGGTTTTGCGTTTTGCCCAGGAAAATCACCGAAAGTGCCAGCTAAAAGAAACCAACGAACGATTGAGTATGACCATTAAGCCAGTTAATGAAATAGGTCAGGGGCTTGAAATTGCAGAGGAAATTCTTGAAATGGCAGTTCTCTAATCTTCTTCCTTTTCTTTCAGCATCTCACTGATATCCATGATCATTTTCTTGCCAAGGTGCTCGGCTTTGACCAAGTTGTCACTTTCGCTGTAAATGCGTATAATGGGCTCGGTGTTCGACCTTCGAAGATGAACCCACTCCTTATCGAACATTATCTTGACGCCATCGGTTTGATCCATCGTCTGCTTTGCATATTTGGCAATGATCTTTTGAAAAATTACATCCAGGTCAATTTCATCAGGTAGTTCAATCTTGTTTTTGGAGATGTGGTACTCGGGATATTTTTTCTTGAGCATTGTGCAGCTTTTACCAAATTTAGCAAGGTGGCTCAGGAAAAGGGCCACACCCACCAGGGCATCGCGCCCGTAATGCAAGGCGGGATAAATAACACCGCCGTTACCTTCGCCTCCAATCACAGCATTACACTTTTTCATGACTTCTACCACGTTTACCTCACCTACTGCACTGGAGAAATAATGTTGCCCGTGAGCATGTGTGACTTCGGCCAGCGCCTGGCTCGATGAAAGATTGCTTACGGTATTACCGGGGGTATGCGACAGCACATAGTCGGCAACTGCCACCAGGGTGTATTCTTCGCCAAACATTTCGCCATCTTCACTGATCAGGGCCAAGCGGTCCACATCAGGATCGACTGCTATACCCAGATGAGCATCTTTTTTTATAACGGCAGCTGCCAATTCAACCAGGTTTTCAGGCAGCGGTTCAGGATTATGTGGAAAAAGACCGTTGGGCTCACAATAAATTTCATGAACTTGCTTAACACCTAAAGCTTCAAGCAACATGGGAATAGCCACTCCACCTGCAGAATTTACACCATCTACAACCACTGAAAAATTGGCTGAACTAATGGCTTCAACGTCAACTAAAGGCAAAGCAAGGATTTTTTCAATATGCATTTCAACCATGCATTCTTCCTTTGTGTAGGAACCAAATTTTTCAACCGGAACAAAATCAAACTCCTCCCTGTTCAAGTAATTTTGCATTTCCTCGCCCTGGTTTGCTGTCATAAACTCACCATACTCATTGAGTAGCTTCAACGCATTCCAGTTTTTGGGGTTATGGCTAGCGGTTATAATAACTCCACCCTGGGCTTTGAAAAACTCCACGCCCATTGCCACAGTTGGTGTGGTGGTTACCCCTCCGTCAATAATGTCGACACCCAAAGCCTGCAGAGTGGATGTAACAATTTTATTGATGACCGGCCCGGAAATTCGGGCATCGCGACCAATCACAACTCGAAGTTGCTCATCCGGGAACCGATTCCTGAGCCACATACCATAAGCACCGGAAAATTTAACCACATCAACCGGAGACAAACCCTCACCAGGCTTTCCACCAATAGTACCTCTTATTCCGGAAATAGATTGAATCAATGTCATCTTAATCTGAATTTTTAGCCAGCAAAGTTAAAACTTGAAATGAACTTGGCGAAGCTCCCTGTTAAATTTTATCCAACGCCTTAATAGCCAAGATTATGCGGAAAAATGCGGAAGGCAAAAAGCAAACAAATGTAATTTTTTATTTTTTCATTTCAAAGGCTTTCTTTTTTATTTGAAATTAATTTTTACGTCCGCAAAACAAAAGTGTTAATTTGATAAAAAAACGCCCTGTTTATTTAACTTGAGCCTTTGAAATGTTTCTATAATGGCTAAATTTGTTTTTCAGAAAATACATTGTCTTCGTGTTAAAAAGCATTTCGCAAATTCTGTTCATTTTTATCCCTTTTGCCCTATTGTTTTCAGGGTGCAACCCTGCCCGACGCGTGCCTGAAGGCCAGCACCTGCTGAGTCGAAATCGTATTTCAATTGAAGATGCTGAAATTAAGAGAGACCAGCTCAATCAATACTTAAGGCAAAAGCCAAACCGCCGTATTTTGGGTTTTTACCGTTTTCACTTGCAGGCATACAATCTTGCCGACAGGGGCCGTGACACGGGCATCAAGCGCTGGATGAAGAACACCATTGGCGAACCTCCGGTCATTTTTGATCCTGTTTTGATGCAAAACAGCCAACGACAGTTTGAACTTTTTATGCAGGGCAAGGGCTATTTCAATACAGCAATAGAAACGGATGTTAATTTCAGTGGCCGCAAAGCATGGGTTACATACAGGGTTCAGGGCAATACCCCTTACACTATTCGAAACATTGAGTTCATTATTTCTGATCACCATTTAGCCAGCTTTGTTTTTGCCGATACCACTAATACCCTTATTGAAAGAGGACAACGTTACGATGCTGACCTGCTTCAACAGGAAAGGGAACGCATAAGCCACCAACTCAGAAACCAGGGCTTCTTCGCTTTTTCAAGAGACTTTATCCTTTTCCAGGTCGACAGCGCTCTTGGAAGGCATCAGGTTGATATCGACGTGCTGATTAACAACCCTGAAATAATCAGGTCACAAAGATCAGACAGTATCCAAATGGCACGTCACAAACGTTACATGATCGATCAGGTTTACATTTATCCCGATTTCTCTCCTTTCAGAACGGGTACCATTCCTTTTGACACCACCAGGTTTTCCCCTTCCAGAAAGGAAGGCCGGCCTGAGTATCTGTTTCTGCACAACGAGCCACTCTCAATCAGGCCAAGGGCTATTGTGCACAACACGCTTATTGAGCCGGGAAGATTTTTCAGAGCCAGAAATGTGGAGTTGACATACAATTACTTAAGCAGCCTTCGAAATTTCAGGTTTATTAACATTCAGTTTTCTGAAAACCATCAACCCAGTCTGGGTGCAGCTTCTGATACCCTGGGCTTTCTTGATGCACGTATTCAACTGGCCCGCTCACCATCTAATGCATTTACCATTGAAGCAGAGGGCCTGAACTCGTCAGGCAACCTTGGAGTTGCCGGCAACTTCCTTTTCACCAACAGAAACTTCTTTGGCGGGGCAGAGCGGCTTAACATCAGGCTTAAAGGAGCCCTGGAAGTTACCAGTGAAGCCCTTCGCGACGAAGTCATCGGCCGCCTGCCTTTTAACACCCTTGAGCTTGGGGCAGAAGCCAGCATCGATTTCCCAAAGCTCCTGGTTCCCATCCCAATGGAGCAACTTTCAAAAAATGCCCGACCTAAAAGCACCGTGCTTACCGGTGTCAATTACAGGCAACGCCCCGACTATACCCGCTATATTTTAAATGTTAGCTATGGTTTTGAATGGAGCGAAAACCCTATGAAACGGCACTTCCTTTACCCGCTCGAGATCAGCTCCATAAAGGTTTACAATGATTCCATCCTGCGTTCAAGAATCCCTGAAGGCAACCCTTTGATCCTAAGCCGATACCGCGATCACCTGACAGCCGGAATTAAATACTCCTATGTGTTCAACTCACAGCAGATCGCAAGGAATGTTGACTTCGTGTATTTCCGCGGCAACTTTGAATCGGCCGGAAACATGTTGCAGCTGGCCACCAATATTTTTGAAGGGCAAACCAACGAAGATGGCAATTATACCATTTTCAACATCCCGTTTGCCCAATATTTAAAAGCAGATGTTGACCTGAGATACTACAAGGTTTTTGAGCAAAACAATTCGCTGGTTTTCAGGGTTATGGCAGGAGCCGGCGTTCCTTACGGAAACTCAACGGTTATGCCTTTCGTGAAAAGTTATTTTGCTGGCGGGGCAAACAGCGTGAGAGCATGGCGCATTTATACGCTGGGTCCAGGAGCCTACAACGACAGCCTCGGTGTAAGGTTCGACCGCTATGGTGATATAAAACTTGAAGCCAATATTGAGCATCGTTTCGCCATCTATCGTTTCTGGCATGCAGCCGTGTTTGCTGATGCAGGCAATGTTTGGTTTTTAAATGAAAACCCGCAATTTCCGGGCGGTGAGTTTGCGCTGAAGAATTTTTACCGCGAAATTGCTTTTGGCGCCGGCCTTGGGCTGCGCCTGGATTTCGATTATTTTGTAGTACGTGTTGATGCAGCCTTCTCTTTGCATGACCCCTCATCACCCCCAGGAAGCCGATGGATATCAGGTTTGCCCGGATTCAGAAAATGGAACTTTAACCTTGGCATTGGCTATCCATTCTGATGCAACACAGCATGAAAACAGAATATATCAGTCAGACAATTCTGAATGAATTCCCCTACAATCCCACCGGCGATCAGCAGCAATTGATTGAGAAATTGGCCGGGTTTATTGTGGATGCTGATCCGGCTTCGGTGTTTGTGCTGAAAGGCTATGCCGGAACCGGGAAAACTACCATTGTAAGCAGTTTGGTCAGGGTACTCCCATCCTTAAAGGCAAACTCGGTTTTGCTGGCGCCAACCGGAAGGGCAGCAAAGGTCCTTGCAGGCTATTCAGGCAACCAGGCCTTCACCATTCACAAAAAAATTTACCGCATTTTGCCAGCGTCCGATGGTTCGATCAGCGTGGTGCTTCAGCAAAACAAATACAAAAACGCCTTTTTTATTGTTGATGAAGCATCAATGATTGGTGGCACCCGCAGTGAACAGACTGAGCTTTTTGGCGGAACCAACTTACTTGATGACCTTTTACAATATGCAAACGCTGGGGTGAACTGCAGACTTATCCTGATTGGCGACACGGCCCAGTTGCCTCCGGTGCAAACCATTGAAAGCCCTGCATTGAGTGAGAAATTTCTGATGCAGCGTTACCATTTAAAGGTGTGGAACTTTGAAATACGTGATGTGGTAAGACAAGCCCGCGACAGCGGCATTTTACATAACGCCACACACATAAGACAAATGCTTGGCGAAAAAAAGGCAGGCTACCCCAAGCTTCAACTCGACGGTTTTGCCGATTTTATCAGGCTTACAGGCAATGAAGCAGTTGATGAGATCAATAACGCCTTTATGAGCAATCAAGTTGAACAGTCGCTTGTAGTTTGCCGTAGTAACAAAAGGGCCAATCTCTTCAACCAGCATATCCGTAACAGGGTACTTTTTCGTGAAGATGAGATCAGCGCCGGCGATCTTTTGATGGTGGTAAAAAACAACTACTACTGGCTACCTGAAAACAGCAACGCAGGGTTTATTGCCAACGGCGACATCATCGAGCTGAAGCGCATCCGCAAGGTGGAAGAAATTTTCGGTTTTCGTTTCGCCGATGTCATTGCCAGAATGCTTGACTACCCTGATGAACCTGATATTGAAGTCAGGATTCTGCTCGACACCTTGAATTCTGACGGACCATCCCTTTCAAACACAGAAAACCGGAGACTATTTGATGAAGTGATGGCTGATTATGCTCATATTCCAAATAAGGCAACCAGGCTTGCACATATCAAGAACGACCCTTACTACAATGCCCTGCAGGTTAAGTTTGCCTACGCCCTGACCTGCCACAAAGCTCAGGGCGGCCAATGGGCAAATGTATTTGTGGAAATGGGATACATACCAACCCAGGAACCCGACACTGAATACCTCCGCTGGCTTTACACCGCTATTACGCGTGCCACCGAAAAGGTATTTTTGCTCAACTTCACTGATTCTTTTTTCTCTTGAATTGGTTTTCAGGAAGAAATAACAGAAAATAACACGCTTATGAAGCCCGTAATTTATCAACTGCTGGTAAGGCTTGCAGGAAACCGAAACCATAGCGCAAAGCCATTTGGAACCATCGATGAAAACGGTTGCGGCAAGTTCAATGACCTTGATGATCATTTTCTGCAAAGCCTTCGCCATTTTGGCATAACTCATTTGTGGCTTACCGGTGTTATTGAACACGCCAGCTGTACCGATTATTCAAAATTTGGCATTGAGCCAGACAACCCGCTTGTTGTAAAAGGTTTGGCCGGATCGCCATACGCCATAAAAGATTACTATGATGTTTGCCCCGACCTGGCCGAGTCAGTTGATAACCGGATGCAGGAGTTTGCAGCGCTTATTGCCCGGTGCCACGATGCCGGCCTTAAGCCCATTATCGATTTTGTTCCGAACCATGTGGCCAGGCAATACCAATCAGACCAGAAACCGGCTGGAGTCGAAGACCTGGGGCAGAATGACGACAAAGCAAAGGCTTTCAGCCCACAAAATAACTTTTATTACATTCCCGATCAGCCGCTTAATCTCCCACGGGAGGTTTTCGATCTTCAGCATGTTAAAAAAACCAAGCCTGCCCTATTTATAGAAAATCCAGCCAAAGTAACCGGCAACGACCAGTTCAGTAATTCACCGGCTATAAGCGATTGGTACGAAACCGTAAAACTGAATTATGGTGTTGATTACCTTGGCGGGAAAACCAAACATTTTGACCCCTTGCCTGATACCTGGAAAAAGATGCTCGACATTTTATTCTTCTGGGCATCGAAAGGCATAAGCGGCTTCCGATGCGACATGGCCGAGATGGTGCCGGTTGAGTTTTGGGAATGGGCCATTCAAAGGGTAAAAAACAAATACCCTGAAATCCTTTTCATTGCCGAGATATACAACCCCCGGGCTTACCAGATTTATTTCGAAAAAGGCGGGTTCGATTATTTGTACGACAAAGACGGTATGTATGACACCATGCGGGAGATCATGACCGGCCGAAAGCCAGCCAGCGAGTTGACAGAGGTTTGGCAAAACCTTCAAGGGCTTGATCGTTACATGCTAAGGTTTCTCGAAAACCATGACGAGCAGCGAGTTGCCTCACCTCAGTTTGCAGGAAATCCAATGGCGGGTATTCCGGCAATGGCAGTAGCAGCTACAATGCATAAAGGGCCTGTAATGATTTATTTCGGGCAAGAACTGGGAGAATCCGCCCCTGACGCACCCGGTTTCAGTGGCGATGATGGCCGTACAACCATATTCGATTATTATCATGTGCCAACTTTCCAAAAATGGTTCAATAATGGAAAATGTAACGAAGAACTCCTTTCTGAAGAACAAAAGAATTTACGAAAGCAATACGAAAGGCTGCTGAAGCTATGCCAGGAACAGGTAATCAGAAACGGAGAGTTTTATGATCTAATGTGGTTCAATCAGTCTTTCAATGATTTTGAAAAAAATAAAATATTTGCCTTTCTCAGATGGGATGATTCAGTATTTTGGCTTGTTGTAGCCAACTTCAGCCATTACGAATCACAGCAAATAAGAATCAGGGTCCCAAAACATTTTGGCGAACTAGCCCGAATTCAACCTGATATAAAGCTTACCACGATAGCGATTGTTTATCAAACACCCCTGCCCGAAAACATTCCTTTTTATGTTCTTGCAGAATCCGGACTCGAGGTAGTGGTAAATCCATTAAATTATACTGTGATTGGCCTGAAAAAAAATTAAAATGACCTTTTTTGGTTAGAATCATATCTTTAAGTATTGATTAACAAAATTTGCAAAATACTGATTAAAAGCATTTTTATGATTTTTTATGAATTCGAGCTAAAAAAAAAGGCCCATTTTTTGTTCTAAGTAAAATACTTAAAAAAATCTTGGGCTGTTTTTCCCTTTTTTTTTACATTTGTCAGCTTTTTAACCTAAACCTGAAAAATTATGAATCGCAATCTTCTTATTGGTAAGTCTTTTTCAGCGACTTATCTGGCAATTTTTCTCCTTGCCACTCTTTTTGCCGTAACTCCGGCAATATCTTTTGCACAAGAAACCGAAGAACCAAAAAAAGAATTCAAATTCTCTGATGAGGAATTACTGAAGTTTTTTGATGCAAATCAGGAATTGAGCGTTCTTCAGCGCGAAACCCATGAGCGCATCAACGAAGTTGTTGAATCCAATGGTCTTACTATGGATCGTTTTAATCAGATTGTCAGGGCTTCGCAGATTGGCGCACTTGATGCAGGTCTTTATTCTGAAGATGAATTGAATGCCTTTAATTCAACTGCTCCGCAGGTTACCTCCGTGCAACGCGACATGCAGGCCATGATCCAGGCCACTTTGATGGAAGCAGGGCTTACAACCGATATTTATCAGGAAATCTTGGGTGAGTTCCGGGCCAACCAGGAGTTGCAGGAGCATGTTCGTGAATTGCTGCGCGAGAGGGCCCGCCAAGCTGCCCGTGAAGCTCGCCAGCGAGAAAGGGAACAAAACCAGGAACAGAACTAACAATATAAAAGAGCCGGGAAAGACCCGGTTTTTTTATACCACTTCGGCCACTACAAAGGTGCTGCCACCAACAAAGATCAGGTCGCGTGCACCAGCTTCAGCCTTCGCAGCTTTAAGGGCTTGCTTAACTGATGAAAACACTTCTCCTTGAAGACCAATGGAACTGGCTAACTCGGACAGCTTAGTTGCATCAAGTCCCCTTGGTACATCAGGCTTACAGAAGTAATATTTAGCCCTTTCGGGGAAAAGCTTCAATATGCCTTGCGCATCCTTATCGTCAACCATGCCAAGTACAATTCTTAGCTGGTCGTAATCAACACCAGCCAGTTGCTGAAGCACCATTTTAAGACCATCAGCATTATGCCCGGTATCACAAATGATCCGGGGCCTTTTGCCCAACTGATGCCAGCGGCCTTTAAAACCCGTATTTTCCTTTACTAAAGCAAGACCTTCAGCAATGGAATGCTCTGATATGCTGAACCTACCCTGCTTATTCAGTATTTCAAAGGTGGCAAGTGCAATTTTTGCATTTTCCTGCTGGTAAATCCCGGTCAAATCGGTGTAGTATGATTTCATTTCCCCGGAAGGGGTATTAAAAAGCAGTTGCTGAAAAATACTTCCTTCTACTTGCTTGGTTTCCGCGAAAGCGAAAGGGAAAAGATCGTTTGCCAGAAAAAGCTCAGCGCCCATTTCTGAAGCCTTTGTAGCAAAAATATGGTGAATTTCGGGTTGGTATTTTCCAATGACAACCGGCACGTTTTTCTTTATGATTCCCGCTTTTTCGCCTGCAATCCTTTCAAGGGTATCGCCCAGAAGGTTCATGTGGTCCATACCAATATTGGTGATAACCGAAATCTCGGGCGTTATAATATTTGTTGAATCGAGCCTGCCCCCAAGGCCAGTCTCGATCACGGCTATGTCAAGGTGTTCGCTGGCAAAGTAATCAAAAGTAAGTGCAATGGTAATCTCGAAAAACGATGGGTTCAGCTTTTCAAAAAAGTGCCGGTGCTTTTTAACAAATTCAACCACAGCCCGCTTGGGTATCATTTTCCCGTTTATGCGTATTCTTTCGCGAAAATCTTTCAAGTGTGGCGAAGTGGCCAGCCCGGTTTTATAGCCCTGCTGCTGAAGGATAGATGCCAGCATGCTGGCCACCGAGCCTTTGCCATTTGTGCCGGCAATATGGATGCTCCTGAATTTTGTTTCAGGCCTGCCGAGGTATTCGCTTAGCAAAAGGGTATTATCGAGGTTGGCCTTGTATGCGGCCGGACCTATGCGGTGAAACATGGGCAACTGACTTTGCAGGTACCCAATGGTTTCGTGGTAGTTCATATCCTAATTCAGGATAAAATTGTAGGTAATGGTGCCTCTTTGTTCTGGGGAAGCATCAAGGTTTTCATTAAAGCGTGCTTTCATCGCAGCTTCTTCAGCCAGTTTCCAAAGTGTAGCATTGGTGGTTGTGGAACCTGCTAACACGGCAGTTGCCTGGATAACCCTTCCCTGCCTGTTTACCGTAATGGAGACCGCTACCTTGCCTCCCACCTGTGTTGTATTCGTAGGTTTTGGTAACTCAATTGGCCTACGGCCAGTAAGGTCATAGCTCACGTCACCCTGCCCCACGCCATCGCCACTGCCGCCGGGTGCGCCGGTAGGGCTGCCCTGCGATCCGGGCTGACCGGTAGTGCCTTGTGTCTGGCTGGTAGTGGTACGCTGGTCGGCTCCCGGAAACAATGCCCTGGGGTCAACCGTTGGGCGGGGCTCCTCTGGCGGAGGCTGCTGAGTTGGAGGCTGCTGGGTGGTCGACTGCTGCGTCTGCTGAGATTCAGGACGAGGCTGCTGAGGCTGTGGTCGAGAAGTGGTTTGCGGTATGGCAACTGACTCATCGGTTGTCTGCGTGGCAACATCTTCCTGGGCAGGCGATGGAGAAGCAGGTGCAGAAACAGGAATGGGAGGAGAACCAAACAATGGAATAAACTCACCGGTACCCTGATCGGTATAACCCAAGGCAACCAGCACACCCTGCTCTTCGGGCAATGGCAAGGGAGTCCGCAACCCAAAAAGGAGGAATAGCACCAGCAACACAGCATGAAATGCTATGGTGCCAATTAGCGCCTTTTTATTGTCCTTTCTGGTAAATTCGTCCATCTTATCGAGAGGGTTGCGTTGCCAAAATAACTCTGTGTCTGGTTTGATTCATGTTGTTGATGTTATTCACCACATCAATAACGTTTACAATAAATTGCACGGGAACACTCTGGTCGGCCCTGAGCACCACCGAGCCTTCCTGCTCATTGGCCAGCATTTGAAGCAGCCCGTTATGAAGCCCATCGGTATCTACCGGAGTTTCTTCCAGAAAAAGCTGAAAATCTTCATTCAAGTATACCGTAACCGTTTGCTTTGCCATGGTACGGCTATCGCTCGAGGGCAGCAACAACTTAATTGCGTTGGGTGCAACGAGCGTAGAGGTAAGCATGAAAAAAATCAGCAACAGAAACACCAGGTCAGCCATGGAAGCCATGTTGAACTG
>Ga0114946_10001413_pt1 | contig 16611 bp, 31 predicted proteins | sample WalLakDeSediment_FD_88676 | JGI IMG/M metagenome (GOLD analysis project Ga0114946, IMG submission 88676) | Lake sediment microbial communities from Walker lake, Nevada to study Microbial Dark Matter (Phase II) - Walker Lake 11/02/13 Deep Sediment | ecosystem: Environmental > Aquatic >... | reverse complement strand
CCGTAGTTCCCGCCCAGGTCGAACACGCACTTCAGCACGTTCAGAGCCAGCGAGTTGGTATGCTTGCCAGACGGTATTCCCTGCATCGCCGTTATCTCCGTGAACTGTAGCGTCAGTTCCTGCCCGTCCTCCGTCTTCGCGAAGAACTCGACCTCGCAGTCTGCGAGATTCCTGGCGATGCTTATCTCGGCCCCGCCGTCAATGTAGCAGAGCGGTCTGACACCATTGCCCAGGTTATGCACGATGACCGTGCCATCCGGTCTCGCGGACACCAGCACCTTGGCCTCAAACTCCTTCGTGATGCTGGCGTTGGCATAGACGCCCTTGCACTGGCCCACGATGATGACATTCTGCAAGTTCATCTCCTGCTCTTTCGGGACTGCCATATCAGTGCCTCCATTTCCCCAAAGGCAGGTCGAACACCCAGTGCCCGTTGTCACTGTTGTCGCCATCCGTTCCGTCTTTGCCGAGGTAGTAATTGCTCGCTATCCTCTGCTCGTCCTTGGTCAGCCACCGGATGAAGTCCACCATCACGGTCGCCGCTTCCATTCGATCCAAAGGATAACACGATCCTTTGCCCTTCTGTTCCTGCTCTTCTTTCAGCTCGGCTATGTATTCATCCACCAACTCGCGGAAGCCACGGCCTCCCCAATGGCTGAACAGAGCCACGCTTTCTCCGCACTCGTCCGCGAACGATATGCTTATTCTGTCTCCCATGTTTTTCACCTCTCTTTCTATTCTTTCTGTCTTTCATTACCCCGCATCACCACGAACTGCTGTAGTAGAAGGACAGTGCGTTGAAGTTCGCATCCGTATCGTGCTTGTGTATCAGGTCTTCCAGGACTTCCAGCGTTACCTTCAGGTCCTGCCAGTAGTACTGATCGTAGTTCGTGCCTCCGAAAAAGAACCCGCTCTGTGTCGGTAACAGTTCCTCCGCGAGTCCAGGGTCCTCCACGACTTCGCCGTCCTCCATCACCGGGACCATTTCTCCATCCTTCATCGTGTAGCCATTGCAGACTTTCCCCGGCACGGTCTTGGTCGATTCCAGCACTCGCTTGATGGTATCACGGAGTGCGACAAGCGAATTCATTGGCACCCAGTACCTACCGCAATCGTCCACGCCATTCTGGACATACTCAACGAACCAGGCGTGTATCGCGTTCGCCTTCCGCCAGTACATCACCTCGAACACGACCTTGCGGGGTCGCAATCCGAATGAGAACAAGTCCTCTATCTCTCTCGCAGTTTCTTCTGAGTTAAAGCCAATGAATTTCTCGGCTTCCAGCATCATGTCTAATCCCATTACATTTCACCTCTCTTATCACGGGGTCAGTTATTCCCGCCTCACTCTGTCTGACTGCTCAGCATGATCGACAACAATGTGCTCGGGCCCATCTTTCCCAGCATGAAGTACGCGCTCTTTCCATCGTGTATGTGCGTTCCCAGCACGCCTTCTATCTCGATGCCGAAGCGTTCCTTGAAGAACTCTTTCACGGGTGTCCAGTCGTCGTTTTTCTTATCCGCCATTGCGGGCTCGGTCTGCTGTGCGATTTCTTCGCTCTTGTTTTCCTCATCCATTTCTTTCATCTCCTTTCTCTTTTTCTTTCTGTTCTTTCTGTCTTTCCTCTTCTTTTTTCCATTCCGTGCCGCCAACACAATCCCAGCAGCACAGCAAGTTAAGCCTGAAGTCGATACCGCCATAGACGGTGTCGGGCTCGGGATTGGGACTGATTTTACGATTGCAGAAGTGGCAGCGAGTTTCAGTCATGGCTACCACGCAACCACGCTCTCACCTTCTCAGGCGACCCCCAGCACGCCGATGGTATCTCGTTGTAGCAGTAGCACACGATGTCGTAAAGGTTGGCTCTGTTCTGGTTATCGGCTCTCCCGAAGGACTGGGCGAGATTGTTCTCAAGCACCGCCTGTAAGAAGTCGCCAGTCGGGATGCGCCTCTGGACATAACGATCCAGGGCTTCCCTGATTCTCGGTTCTACGGTCATTCGCTCACTTCCACCAGTTCCACAATACTCGTGACTTCCCGGTCTCCGTTGATTACCTGGTTCACTCTTTCGAGGTTGCAATAGAAGGACACGAAGTCACGACCATCGCCCGCCTTGAAGCGTTGAGCTTCCGCGATGGCTTCCACGGACAGGCTGATACGCAACTTGCCTTTGCCCACGTCCTTTCTCACGTAGCCGACCAGACGGCTTCGAGCTGGGTCCGCTATCATTTGCTCGCCTCCATCGGTCGCTGTCTTCGGGGCACCACGGACACCCGATACACAGGGTCCTGATACTTGTCCCGCGTTTTGAAGGGCGTGTCCACGACAACAGTCCTGCACCTCGCGTTTCGCTTGGGCACGGGGGCACGACCTCTCCGCCTCCGCTCTGGCTTCTCGTTCCTCGCTTTCTCTTTCAGCACGCAACGGTTCGGACCAGCATAGGCACAACCGTTACACTCATACTTGTCGTATTCCATCCTTTACGCCTCCTATCTATTCTATCTATTCTATATAGTGATATGGATATATGTGTGAATATCAGAACATCTCATAGTACGCTTCCGCGATGTCCCTATCGCGATCTCGCTTGCAGTCGAGGCATATCTCCCCGCCGTTCCAACCGTCAGGGCTGACGAATCGCTCGCAGAGCCCGCACCAGTATGAACCACAAGCGGGGCACTCGGTCTCGAACTCATCGTCGATTGCTACACCGCACACGTCGCACTTGTCGGGCAATCACTCACCGCCCTTCAGGTAATGTGGGCATACTTCAGGATTGGGTCTGTGCGCCGCATATATCATACACACGGGCTTATGAATACAGTCTTCTTTTTCACAATAACGAGTCATCACGCATCACCGCCCAACGCTATCAGTGAATCTATATGACACTTTATAATTACACCCAAAGCGATGCCATTGTACGCGGTGCCCATCGCTTGACCCAGTGCCACGCCAATGCCCAACAATGACCCGAAAACTATCAGCGCTGAGCCCGTGAACCAAAAGTATATTTCATCATCTCTCATTCACATCGCCCCCTTTCACGTCGCCCCAAAGCCCAGGATACTTCGATCCAGACTTCTCGCCACACCGCTCGCACTCCCTGTCCATGCCGTGACCCTTCCACGCATGACCGCGGATGCCTCGCTTGTGGTCGTTCCCGCTACTGTGCGAATCGCCCCTCTTTCGCACCCTTCGATGCTTCGGGCTCAGCTTGCACTTTCCCATCGCTTCTCACCTCTTACACTCCGTTCGCTCTGCTTTCTCCTTCATGCGGTCCAGGAACTCTAACAGTTCCTTGTCTGACGCCCCGCCCTTCATGGTATTGATGTACAGCCAGCAGATACTCGGGGAACCAGCAGGACCTATGATGCAATTGTAACATTCGCTCCTCGCTTTTACACAGCACGGGCACTCGTCATTGCTGTCGAGATGGCTTCGCTTCCTCTCGATGGATTCCAGTAGAACCCGCTTCCAGCTCTCAGTCCATTCCACTCTCTTATTGAACGCCATGTTCTTCGTCACTTTTTTCACATCTTTCATATAATCACTCCTGATTCTTAACCGTTTCGCTCTCCCAGGGCTCGCTGTACACGTCCTCCACCGCGAGTAGCATAGACTTCCAAGCGGAAGACGCGATGTGCTGGTAATGATAGCCCCTCGCATCGTTCAGTACCCTGTCTACACGCTTCAGTAAAAAGATAGTCGTGTCGTGATCCAGCCCCGACTTCCTCAACGACCACGCAAGGCGGTGGTACCTGTCATACCAGACTGTCTCGCGTCTCTGCTGTTTCTGTTGCTCTGTTTCTGGTTCGTTTCTCATTCCTTTCACCTCCTAACCGCTCGAATCGATTGATTGAATGTGAAGGCACTTGGTACATTCCAAGACGTGATAGCAATTCCCAAAGTGGGAAACACCACGCTCTCGCGACTCGGACATGCTCAGTTCCCGATACTTGTGATGGCAGCCCATCTGGTAATAGCGGATGGTCTCACGGTCGAATACCACGCCAATGCCCCGATTGTAAAGCCAGAATATGCGAATGGTCATGAACCGCCCATCGATAAGGTCGGTGACTTGCTTGTAGTCCATGTATTGGATGGACTCACTCCGCAGATAGCGAATGTATTCCGCTTCCGTGATCTCGCGAAAGGGGCGGGGCATCTCATTGTAAGAGCCATACGATTCCAGCCACTTCCACCCGCTCACGATTTCATCTCGCTCTTTCTGACTCGCTATGTATGTGATCCGTTCCATTCGTTTCACCTCACTTCTCCAGCATATCGAATATGAAACAAAGCGATTCGGGAACTTGCCTGTGCTTTATTATCAATTCCAATATCTTGTCTGAGTTGTCGTAATAATCAGATTTCACTCCGTATGGATTGCTCGGGATGTAAGTTTTCATTCGTTCACCATTCCTCCTTCAGGGGCTCTTGCTGGATGCGTGCCAGCATTCGTTCCGCCAGCCTCAGCGCGTGCTCGTAATCTCTTCCTATGAACGCACTGTCAAACTGCCAGAACAGAACATTGGGGCTTGTGAAATTCTCACAGTATCCGTCAGCGAAGAGCGGGCACTCAGCACAGCCGCAATCCAAAGAGTTATTGAACTCATGGCAATACCCACACCTGCTGAGGTATTCTACATCATACGAAAGTCGCTCCTGCTTTTCACTGTTGGGCTCTTCGAGTATGAATCTCAACTTTTCAATGATGCCCTTCCACTTGTCCACGCTCAATTCCTTGTTCGCTCTCGTTATCATCCGTGACCCTCCTCCCAGCCCGACCGTCTCATCGCTGGGTAGAAAGTTTGAAGAGTATGAGGAGATACTCATCCTTCTCTTCCTGCGATAGCGAGAGAAGCCACTCCGCGGTCTCGGAAACTTTGTCGCACGCGAAGTATTCTTTCTTCATTCTATCCAGAAGTTCCTGTGCTCTCTCCATCGGTAGGCCAACCGCGTCACTCCATGTTGTTGCGGTGTGGTCGAACACCCTGGTCGCCGTGGCAACCGCGCTCTCCTGCTCTGCACTTCCTGTCTTGCTGTCGGTTTTCATGTCTTATCACTCCTTCCTCTTCTTTCTACTGAGGTCGAGTCGCGACCCCGCCACCCCATAACAGTCGGGGCACTTACCATAAGCCTGCGGATACCAGAACACACCGCACCTCCCGCAATGGGAAAGGCGTGTGATGTCACGTTCCGCTGTTTCACGCTGTACCGCTATCATAGTTCCACGCTCTTGTGCTATCTCACTATCTCAAAGTAAAGCGACCAGACTGATAGACTGGTCGCAAGGACAGTAAAGGGTGTGGCGATTAATTAAAGACCTCGCCACTGGTCTGATCCGTTGGTGGGTATGGATGCACCTTTGGATGGTTATAAGGGCTGATAATAAAAAATAGGGCACGACCACGGCTGAACGAACCACGCTCTCAAAGCGGATTCCTCAACCCGCGACTGTGCCCAAAGGGGGGAGTTGTTTAATGCTCATTCCTCTCTTACGCTCTCACGCGTCCTCGCAGTTGCAGTCGTAATGCTGCTCGAACCAGTCGATGTCCAAAGTGACGCGACAGGCAAGGCACACGAACTGCCCGCTGATCTCGTCCACTTCCGCGTGGTCCAGGATGTAATTCAGGAAACGGTGGTATGCCGCGTTCCTTGGGTCGGGCTTCGCGTCTCCTTCCATCAGTATCATACTGGCTGGTGGCGTCATGCGTTCTCGTCTCCTTTCTTGCTATTCACGGGTACACCTTCATTTATCAAGATGCCCTCGGTCGCCAGCGCCGTGACCTCATCCAGCGAGCCACTGGGCACGATGGGGAAGAAGTCGTCTGGTTCCTCAAGGATGTATTCCATGTCTACACGACCGTGCGGACTGCTGTAATACCCCTGGGCCATGAAACGGTTCATGAACTCCAAACGCCACGCCTTCGCCTCCTCTATGGTCGCGAAGGTGTCAGGGTGGGCTGGGAACCCGTCTATGTCGTTGAACACGATAAACGGGCTCATGCTCTCACCGCCCTTCCACGATTGGGCTTCTTCACGGTCACACGCTTGGGATTCCGCCTCCGCTGGACCTTGCCACAGATGGAACACTTCTTGCGACCAAACGGTTGCTTGGCCCACTGATGCGTGTGGCGTGGCACAGACCACGGCTTCTTGCGGTGCTGATACACGGGCTTCTTCTTGGCTGTCATGTGTATCACTCATCCCCGAAGGTCTGCTCTTCGGCTCTCCTGCGTTCCTCTACCAGCATGGCAAAGGCCATCTCCTCTCCGCACATCCCAAGCCCATCCGGTTCGACCTCGTAGACCTCACCGCACTGGGCGTTCTGGCACTCGACCTCCACGGTGTCACCGTAGAAGCCAGTACCGATGATGCGGAGGCGACCTATCTCGCACTCCCTGCACTTCGCCACGCGCTCACACTCCTCTCAACTCATCCGAGAACTCGATCTCGAAGCGCTGGCGGAGTTCCTCACGGGTCTCCGGCTCCAGCATCATCCAGACGGTCCTCTTGCACTTCAGTTTCGCCATTTCACTTTTCACACTCCCGCACCGCCACGCCCTCTAAAGCGACCAGCGGTGTTTCTGATTCGGTTAATGTGAACTCGCACTCTCGGTAAGCGACTCTACTCACCATCAGCCCGTGCCCTACACCAAGGACACCGGCTGAAACGACTGCTATACTCATGCCCACATGACCAGCAGAACTGACTGCTATACTGAACTGGCACACCGTATTCCATTTAAATATACCCCCAAATGTACTGGGCTATCACCATTATGATAGAAACCATAATGAGAACTATCAACCCTGTGTTAAAATAGAGCTTGATGATCTCGTCCACCTTTCTGTCCTGCTCAAGCATCTGTGATCTCCACTCGTCCCAAGGTATCTGGGGAGGGCGCGTTCCGCCCATCCCCATCGCTATTCTTGTTCCTCGCATACCCTCACCTCACGCATGCCCTTCCAACTTGCGCCAGTCGACCCTGATGAACCCTATCATCTGGTTCTCCAAAAGCCCAAGGATGATGCTGTGCTCTAACTGAAGCAACTCACTCTTCTTCTCTATCCGCTGCTTCACCAGATCAAAGACATCCTCCACGCTTACTGGCTCGCGTTCAAACTCCCTGGCCCTCTTCACTATTCCGCTGTCTGCTTTCATGTCCTACAACTCCTGCATGGTTTTATAGTCGCCATCGCTACGACTCCCGCTGATAGCATGACTTGAACACGCTCACCAGCATATCGCTATGGTGCCGATAGTAAAAAGTGTTCGCCGCTTTCATGGCTGAGTACCAGATCTCTCCTTTGCTTCCTTCACCGCTTCTCAACAACTCTGAATAAAAAAGCCCAGCTTTCGCTGGGCGAAGGGTCTCGGTTTACCTCTTTCAAGGTTTTATGGTCTTCTCTACATATTGGGCATGGCTGAGTAAGTTCCCATGTATTGGGCAGAATACTGACTTGTTCCTGCTTTGGTTGTGCCACTCATCGCAGTGGTAACAGTAGGCGACTACCTCGCCTTTCAGAACCTCGAACTTGAGAGCCTTCTGAAAAATCCTGTCCACCCTGCTTTGGGCTTCGCGTCCTCTATCCTCAACCAGCCTCTTTACATAACCGACCATTTGACCACCTTCTGTTTAAAAGGGCAGTGGCGGAGTTAAACCGCCACTGCATTCGACCTCAGTCGGACTCCGCTTCGGAGCCGTCTTCCTCTACGCCATCGTCCTCGGCCTCTTCCTCTTCGGGAAGGAGCTTCTCAAGGGCTTCCTCGGTCAGCATGTCTGCTGTTACAAGGAAGAAGTCGGGTGCTCTTCCGTTGGGGCTCAGACCGATTATTACGTCCATGAGCCCAGGGCGAGCCTTGTGGGTGAACCCGTTGTTGTTCCCCGCTTCCAGCTCGTCGGTAGCGTCGAACAGCCTTCCGAGTGCGTCATAGAACTCCTTGTACTCACCCATTGGCCTCTCGCCCGCTGCCGTTGACTGACCCGCCAGCCATGTGGCTTGCTTGGTCTTGCCGTTCTTTGTCTTGGCTTCCCTTTTCGGCTTTACGCCGATAGCGTCGAATACTGTTGGCATTCTTTTACCTCCTGAGGCAGTCGCTACTGCCCATAAAATTAGGTGGTAAGGTTCAGCTATTAAGGGCTGAAGATCTCGATTTAACGTGACCATCCACGAGGTCTAAAAAAGCTGAGGCTACGCTGGTTGCACGAGTGACTTGTAGGTAGTCTACTACCCTCGCCCCTAAGCCGAGCTTACGCTGGCTATCCTGGTTGGGCTTTTGGTGGCTTACTGGCTATCGCTCAAGGACCACTAACCCCTTGGCGGTACGCCTGCCTTTCCTGGCTATCGCTGCTTTGTATCACCTCCTGCCCAGCCTCGCACTGGCTAACGCTGGACCGTTGCGGAGTTGCCTTAACCCTCGCAATACTAAGATAACGAGGAAAGTATATATAAAGTAGTTACGAAAATGTTAAAAAAACCCATGTGAAAATAAGGATAAACGAATAGAATTAAAGCATTATGCTTTAAAAATACTATATAACGAATACCCCCACACATTCTTTTATATATGCCTTTTGGAAGCAGTATATAAAGGATACTATATACAAGTTACCGAGTAGGCGACAAGCCAACTTGTAGAAACCTTTATATAGGGCGGGGACTATATAAGGTCTAAGGGGTAGCGGACCCCGGGAACGAAAGGAACGTGCGGAAATGCAGGGAACATTCGGAACAGCGACAAAAAGGAAGTCGCGGGAAAAGGAAGTGAGGTGAATGCTTAGAGGACTATTGTTATCCGACATCCACAGTGGGTCGGTGTATTCGCCAGCCGTGAAGAGGGCGCGGACTGATCTGACGGGCGGGACTATCGGGCTGAACCCGTTCCAGGCTCGCACGCTCTTGCCCTATTGGAATGAGATGTGCGCCAGCGGTCCATACGACTTCGTGGTGGTCAATGGCGACCTGGTGGACGGTCTTAATCGCAAGTCGCGCGGGACGGGGCTGTGGACATACCAGCTGGACCTTCAGGCAGAAAATTGCGCCCGCCTGCTCGATCTCATCAGCACGCAACCGGACGCGCCGTTCTTCGTGATTGGCGGCACCCCGTACCATGTGGAAGAGAACCCGGGCATAGACCAGTACACAGCCGAGCTCTTGGCTCGCATGGGCAGGAACGCGCAGTATAAGGGCCAGGAGCACATCTTTCAGCACGGCAGGCAGAAGTTCCACTTCTCACACTACTCAGGCGACGCTATCTACGAGGGCACCACACTGAGCAAGGAAATCCTGTTCAGCTACAAGCACGAGATAGACATCACTGGCTTGGTTCGCGGGCACCGCCATCACTACTGGCTGGACACGGACGGCTTCCGATTCGCAGTGAAACTGCCAGCGTGGAAGGGGCGCGATGAATACGTGGCGAACAAGGGCATGCGATACGCTCGCACACAAATAGGCTGGGTCGAGCTCTTGCTCACCGACACAACCTGGCAATTAATACCGCACCTGCGCAACCTCAAGGATCAGATACCAGTGACGCGCATCGCGGGAAAGACCGAAACATTTATAACCGAAGAGGGCGAGAAATCGAAACAGAGAAAAGGAAAGGTGAAGTAGCATGGCATCGGTGAAGAAACTACAGAAGATAGTGAAAGAGATATACGAACAGCTGTACCGGGAGTCCGACCCGCCCGGGGACCTCAAGCAAATCGCGGAGAGCGGTGAGGGGCAACGCGATAATTGGTTCCTTGCGTACTACCTGCCAGTAGAGCGCCAGCAGGAAATCATCGAAGAAGCATGCGCCAAGGCCAAACTGACCAAGCGCGACAAGCAGCACGTATCAATCGCGATACACCTCGGGTACGCACCGCGCGGTCACAAGACAGCCAAGGAGAGTGAATAGATTGCCCCGCGTTTCAGACTCGGACATGAAGAAACTCATGGAACACTGGGAAACCCTGGAATTCGTGCACGAAGGCATGCTCGTCCACAGCCTGCGCTTTACAGGAACTGCTGACGAGTTCGAGGACTGGCGAAAGAGCTGGTATCAAATCGTGCCGCGCTGCCCGGACTTCTCGTGCTGCCATGAACTCATGTCCTGCGGTATCGGGCACGCTTGCGGGGACGCTTCCTTGCATTACACGATGACCCGGGGCGCGGCTTCCGACATCTGCACGGACGCGGAATGTATCGACTGCACCAGCCGACACCAGTGCATATTCGGACTGCTCGAACCCGATAAGCGCAAGGAGTACTCTCTATCCTTTGTGCCAGCCCCCGAAACAGACGAAGGAGAGTGAAAGAGGTGAGAAAGTGAAGACAGGAAAAGCAATAGGAACAGATAAAGAAATAGTGGTGCCAGAACTCGAAGCGCACGCCAAGACCTACAAACCGCGCAATCGCCCCTGGAGCCAGCGCGAGATCGCAATCGTGAAGAAATACTACGGGCGGGTCCCCATCGCTGAACTCTTGAAGCACCTGGACGATAGAACCATAAACGCGCTGGACGGTATGTGGAAGCGCCTCAAGCAGGGGGGCGAAACCCAATGAAACCCATGACCAGCCGGGACCTGGGCACGGGACCGAAACGACAGTGCCTTGGCATAGTCGTGGACACGGGAGACCGGTGCAAGCGCATGACGTTTGACAGTTCAGGGTTCTGCCAACTACACCGGGACCAGTTCACCGCAGAGTCCGAGTTTGGCATCCTCCGCTGTCGCCATTGCGCGGTTCGCGAGTGCCAGTACCGTGACAAATCGCCCAAAGGAATGTGCTACTTCGAGCTCACAGACGACACCCGGGACTTCGACACCCGCGACAAGACCCTGAAGGCCATGCGCGAGGTTCTGCGTTCCGAGTACACCATGAAGAACCGCCTGGAACGAGAACTGAGTCGCGTAAACCTGGAACTCGCGGGCACCGAAGAGGGCGAGCGCATCCGCGAACTGTTCCACATGTACCAGAACGTCAGCAACAGCATCTCCGCGCACCTTGAGCGCTTTGGGAAATTCATGGGGTACGAGGCCGCTGAAAACATAGACGACGCCACCCAAAAGCGCATGCAGAAGGTAGAGCGCGTACTCACCGCATCCCGCAAGAAGCGAGACGCGGAAAAGGAAACCGAGAAAATGATAGAAGTGGTGGTGACCGAATGACCGCCAAGCCACCCAGGACAGAGTTCGACTCATACTGTAAATGCGATAAGTGCCGATACCGGAACACGCCCAAGTGCAAGGTCATAGACGGCACGTTCGACAAGATCGCATACTGTCGCGGTCCTTACAAGTCAGACGAGGTAGCGTGAACACATGAGGAAAATACCCAAGGAAGTACTGGAAACAGTAACAGACGAAGCATCGACAGGGTTTCACGTCGCCCAGGGAGAACTGACCCCCGACACACTCTACGACTTCGTGCTGGCCGCCACGACTTACGGCCAGTGGAAAAAGCCCCTCGAACTGCGCGACTACCAGATGAAACCCGCCTGGGACACCGTGAACAGCGTCACCTCAAAGTTGGGAAACGAAATCACCGCGATGTTCTCCCGCCAGTCCGGGAAGACGACATCAATCGCAGGCGCGACTAACTTCTTCCTCAACGCACTCCCGTCCTTCTACGAGCCGTACAGGGGCGTAGGGGTCAGATCAGGCATATTCGGTCCCAAGAAAGAACAGGCAGACTACGCCTTCGACATGTACAAGCAATTCGTTGACACCGGCTTTCTCCAGGACTACTTCGGCACGCGCGTCGTGCTCAGTAACAGTCGCGAACTCCGACTCACGAATGGCAGTAGATGCCATTGCGAATCCGCTTCGAAGAACGCGGCCATTGAGAGATACACCCTGGACCTCGCCATCCTCGAAGAAGCCCAAAACATAGATGACTCGCGCATCCTCAACTCTATCTACCCGATGTGCGCGTCCACGAACGGCACGCGCATCCTGATCGGCACCCCGACACCAGATCGAAGCGGGTACTTCGCGAAACTCACAGGCAGGCGCGGTCCGCACAACCATCGAGCAGACTGGAGAGAGTGCGCCCGCTACTCGAAGCACTATGAATCGTTCGTCCAGAAAGAAATGAAACGACACGGGCCGACCAGCGATTATTTCAAAACACAGTACGAACTCCAGTGGTCCAGCAACGTCATCAACTTCTGCACCCTGGAAGAACTGACGGACATGCGCCACGGCTCTCTCGTGTTCGAGACCACGCTCCCTGTCGTGGCAGGACTCGATACAGCCCGCATAACCGACTCCACCGTGCTCACCGTGGTCCAGTCTCCCTTCGGCAACACGAAGCCGCACATCTGCATGTGGGCGGAATGGCAGGGTGACGACTCGAAAGTGCAAGCCAAAGAAATAGACCAAATACTTTCGCATTTCCCATCGTTGCAACTCATGAACATAGACACGCTGCACGGTATCGGGCACGGCATCGCGGACATGCTACCGACTAACCTGCCAATCGCCCGCTACCCAATGGAACCGCACCGTCAAGCCTGGATGTGGCAAATACTCCGCGAAGCCATCGTGAACCGTTCCTTCACATACCCCGACGTCCAGGAAACAGAACGATACCGATTCGAGGAACAGATGACTGGCCTCCACACGAAATACGTGGGCGACAAGCTCAAAGTCGAAGCACCGTCCGGTCGCAACGACGACTTCGCGGACTCATTCGCACTCGCGTGGGCGGCAATAGCGGAACTTTATTATATTAGTTCCGACAATATCCCTTCACATATAAACCCTAACGCTAACAGCGACAACGAGGAAAGCGAAAAGAAAGACGACACGCCACCCCGAATCACACGCCACGATTCGATCAGACCGACAGCGTACAAGAAACCGAAACCCCGCTTTGTCGCAAGGAACAGGTGAAGACCCATGTCAATATTAGATATGTTCAGAAAGAAAGAAGAGTTCGAAGTATTAGAGCCGTCCAGCGGTAAAATCAAGGAACCGCACATGCACGCCCCCCCGACATCGCTGCTCGATAAAGACCGGATAGACCCGATACTCCTGGAGAATATGATGGCCAGTGAGCCCATCCTGTGCGCGGGCACGATGACCTGGCAGATGCTAATCGAGGACGCGGACTTCCGTGTGTTCGTGAACGACGAGTACACGCAACAGCAAATCGATGATATCTTTATGTACACCAGCCTCAAAGCGGAAATGCTGGAGAAACTCCCGCTACACTTCTGCACCTTCGGTGGCTGGTCCTGCGAGTTCATCAAGGACAAGCGCGGCAAGATTGTAGACTTCATCACCCTGGACGGAAAGCACATGTACAATGCGGACGCTGGCTTCATGAAGTACGGCATGTACCCTGAGAAGCGGTACGGTGGCAAGATCGGCGCCACCACGGACCAGGTAATCGTGAACAACCTGGGGCGACCAATCGGCATCCGCAAGTGCACGTCATACGGCAACAAGGTAGACTACCTGTTCCCTTACGACATCGCGTACCTGCCATTCATGCAAGTGGCGCACACGCAACTGGGCTATGGCATGGTCGAAGCCGCGTACCGGGACTCCGAGATAAAAGAAAACCTCGAGCAAGGCCGTGTGCAGGCATCAATGGACGCCGCGTACCCAAAGCCCATCATCGGTTACGGCTCCCAGTTCTACCGCCCCAACGCGGAGATGAAGAAGCGTGCTGAATCCCTGGCCCGCGATATGGCAGACCCCGCAGTGGACTGGGTCACGTATTCCAAAGCGGAATTCGACTTCGCATGGAAGCAAACGCCCGAGGTCGCGAAAGACCTGGTGGGGCAGGTCATGTACTCGACCAAGCTGCAAGCCGCAGTCCTGCGCATCCCGCTCGCCTTCCTGTTGCAGACAGGCATGGACGAAGGCGGGAAAGCCACCCTGGACGACCTCATCGACTTCTTCGAGTACTCGTTCCGGGGCTTCCAGCGCAAGATGAAACCACACTATCTCGTCAAGACCGTGCTGGAAAACAATTCGAAGTTCTGGCCAGAAGCGGAACAAAAGAAGCTGGACTTCACCGGTCTCCGCACAGAATACGGTGTGCTCACACACAAAGCGAAGAAAGAATTCGTCATGGCGATCCAAAGGCTCGGCAAGGAAACTGTCGGGCTGGTAGACAAGGACGATGAGGAAGTCAAGCGAGCCGTGAGAAAAGCCCTCGGCCTGCGGGACCTTCAGGACATCGAGCCCGTCAAGCCGATAAACGTAAACACGGAAGGTGATTAGATATGAAACGATTCACGAAAGAATACGTGCTGTACTATGACGCCAGCACTAAAACAAAACAGGAACTGAGACGCGACGTGCGCGTGTGCTCGACCATGCTGAGAGAGTGGGAGAACCTGAACCCGGACGCCGCAGACCAGCTGTACTCAGTAGGAAGGAAAGCCACCGAGGAACTGTTCAAGCGCTATGGCGATTACGCGGTGTGGAGTACCGCATACGTGAACGCACTCCCCGACTCCGCGTTCGCTTGGGTCGCACCGGGCGGAAAGAAAGACGCGGAAGGAAAGACAATTCCGCGAACGCTCCGCAAGTTACCGTACAAGGACAAGGACGGTAAGATAGACTTACCGCACGTCCGCAACGCGCTTGCACGCCTCAACCAGGTGAAAGACAGCGAAGGCAAAGTGATACCGAAGTCGCTCCAGGACCGATTGCGGAAAACACTGGAAGCCGCGCTCGCCTCCGCCAAGAAAGACATGGAAGAAGAATTCGAGACGGAAGAGTTCGCGGTGGCACGAGTGTTCGGGCACCCGACCGGCAAGATGTGGCTACTGAAGACGCTCATCGAAATCATACCAGAGCACAAGAAATTCGTAGAGCCCTTCGCTGGTTCCGCCACCGTCTACTTCGGCAAGAAGCCGGAGGAAAGCGCGGTCCTGAATGACCTTGGTAAATATGCAGAGGCACTTGAAACCATTAAAACACTTACGGATGCGGAGATAAAAGCACTCTCCCGCAAGAACTGGAAGTCGACACCCGCACTCTTCAAGAAAATGCTCAAGTGGAAACCGACCACACGCCTGGACAGACTGTATAGATTCACATGGATTCAACGATTCTCTTATGGTTGTATGGGTCAGGGTTACGACTGGACCTCAGAAGGTATGACGTCCACCCTGCGCAACGAGGAGAAATGGAAGCGAGCCCGCGAGAGGCTACAAAACGCGACCATCACCAAAGAGGACTACAAGGAATGCATCAAGAAGCACGATAGCCCCGATACCGTGTTCTACCTGGACCCGCCATACTACGACCTCAAGGATAGCAGGACACGGAACATGGGCATCGGGCAGGTCACCATAGACGACTTCATCGAGGGTTGCAAGCTCGTCAAGCAGGGCAAGTTCTTCGCCACCGTGGGCTATGGCAACGATTGGGCGAAGAAACTCAAGGACGCGGGGTTCTATGTGTTCTCAGTACAGGCAGGACGACAGGTTACGACCCGCTATTACAAGACTCACAAGAAAAATATGACGGTGCCCATCATCTCGAACTACCCGATAACCGGGAAGCAGAAGAAGCACGCGGAAGAGCTGGCTCGTCTGAAAGCGGAGAGCGAGTCGAAACAGAAAGACATGGAATTCACACGCCACGATTACAGCGAAACGGTCGAAGTACACTCCGTGGACCACATGGAAATGTCATCGGAACACCCGCAATGGCTGGAACTCAGTGGCATCCTGTTCCACCGGGGCATGCACAAGAACGTCTACTACGAGGACGAAGCCCTGAAGTCCGCTCGCCTGGTGCCGCGCCAGGGCGAGAAACTGTGCTATGTGAACTTTTACCACCGCAAGGACGAAGGACACCGCGTGGGCATACTCGCGGAAATATGGTGGGACGATAAAGTCGCATGGTACTGCCCAACGAATAACGAGCACGGCAAGGGCGCTCTCATGTACCGTTCCTTCATCACCGACAAGGACGCGATCGCTGAAATACAGGCCGGGAAAGTGGGCAACGTGTCCGCTGAGCTCCACTTCGACACCTACGTGAAACCGAGCACCGGGGAGTCGAAAGAATACGCGGCGCACGTCGAAGTGAACGGGGAAGCCATCACAGCCAGCCCCGCCCTGAAAGCCGCGGACATAGCAACCGTCTGCACGGTAGACAAGGACGGAAATCGCAGTTGCAAAGACATGAAAAAAGGACAAATAAAATAGTCTGCGAAAGGGTTAAATAGTAGAAAAAACATAAACCCCCTCACAGACCCAACTAAAGAATGGAGGAAAAAGAATGACAAGTGAAAAAGATGTCGGTCTTGAGGACGTCGAAGTTCTGGACTTCGTGGATAGCGGAGAACAGGATAAGAAACCCGAGGCCGAGAAGAAAACAGAGAAACTGGAACAGGTGGCATCGTTCGCCTGGAAGGATGTTTCTCATGTGCTGATCGGACCCCAGGGCGTGTCCCTCGTGCCTGTCGGAGTCGTTGCGAACTATAGCAAGCTCGCGATTGCCGACAACACAACGCACCCGACACCGGGTCTGGCACCGAAAGTCTACGAATATGACATAGACAAGATTTTCGGTTCTGTGAACGCCGCCAGCGAACTCGAAAGAGAGCTGGCTAATGCTCGGGCAGAGTTAGAGAAAGTG
>Ga0114946_10001411_pt1 | contig 16618 bp, 18 predicted proteins | sample WalLakDeSediment_FD_88676 | JGI IMG/M metagenome (GOLD analysis project Ga0114946, IMG submission 88676) | Lake sediment microbial communities from Walker lake, Nevada to study Microbial Dark Matter (Phase II) - Walker Lake 11/02/13 Deep Sediment | ecosystem: Environmental > Aquatic >... | reverse complement strand
GGGTTCAAAGCTCACCCCTCCATGTACAAAAATTTCAAGATTAGGCCAAATATCATGAATGGTTTGAAGTTGATAGCGTTCAATAATTTTTTCCAAAAGAATCTGTAGCCAGGCAGGCACCCCCACTATGATTCCTATATCCCATTTTGGGGCCATATCGACAATCTGATCCAATTTATCGCCCCAGTTTTTGTTTTTGGAAATCGTTTTGCCAGGCTTATAAAAACGTTGAAACCAAATCGGTAATCTTCCTGTGGTAATTCCGCTGAGATCGCCGGAAAAGTAGGTGCCATTGAATTCAAGATCAGTGCTGCCTCCCAGCATTAAAATTCCCTTCGTGAAAAGAGAATCAGGTAACTCGTATTTTGATAAGGACAAGATCTGTCTAACTCCTGTTTTTCTAATTGCTTTTACCATTTCCTTTGAAATGGGTATATATTTTGAGGAGGCGCCTGATGTGCCAGAGGTCAGTGCAAAATACCGGATAGCACCCGGCCAGGTGATATTTTTTTCACCTGCCTTTAATCGATACCACCACTCATTGTATATTTTTTCATAGTTGTAAATGGGGACCATGCTGCTGAATGCACGGTAAAAGTCCTTATTTGGCTTTTTAAATTCTTTCAAAATAAGATCAAAGCGGTGTTTTTTACCAAATTCAGTATCCTTTGCCTGAATTAACAGTTTTTTAAGCTCAAGCTTTTGAAGCTCAAGAGGGCTGCTGTATTCCTGCTCCAAAGAATCCCTTAATCGGATCCCTTTTTTTAGTAATGTACCTAATAACGCCATATCTTTGTCTACCTGGATTTAACTCTTAGATATCAAATTTAAAAGAATGCCCGTTAAAGAAAATTTAATTAATCTAAAAAATACATTTATCAATCCCTCCTGCTTATTGATTGCTGTCAGTAAAACAAATCCTGCTTCTGTCATAAAGGAAGCATATGAAGCTGGAATCCGCGATTTTGGAGAAAATAAAGTGCAGGAATTGGTTGAAAAACATACTCAATTGCCAAAAGATATCAAATGGCATATGATTGGGCATTTACAGCGGAATAAAGTAAAATATATTGCCCCTTTTATTCATATGATCCATTCAGTGGATTCCTTAAGATTACTTCAGGAAATAGATAAACAATCAGAAAAAAACAAAAGGATTATTTCATGCTTACTCCAGGTACATATAGCCAAGGAAGATACTAAATTTGGTTTTAATGAGGAAGAACTTGAATCTTTGTTGGTCTCAGAAGATATCCATCAGCTCAAACATGTGAAAATTTGCGGACTCATGGGAATGGCCACTTTTACCGAGGATGAAAACCAGATTAGAACCGAATTTTCTTTCCTTAAATCCATTTTTGATGAATTAAAAAAAAGAAATCTTCCCGATAATTTTAATTTAAAAGAACTTTCATTGGGAATGAGCGGGGATTATTTGATTGCCCAGGAAGAAGGAAGTACCATGGTAAGAATCGGTACTGCTATTTTTGGAGAAAGAAACTATAACTAAAATGAAAAATCATAAGTATATACAATTGGCAGGAATTTTAGGAGCCTTGGCAGTTGGCATTGGCGCTTTTGGTGCCCATGGCCTTCAGCCCCTACTGGAAGTCAATGCCAGAACTGAAACTTTCGAAACAGCGGTAAAGTATCATTTTTATCATGCTGTTGCCATTTTGGTATTGGCAGTTTGGCTCAATATCCAACCGGAAAGAAAATTCCTAAAAAGGGTAATTTGGTCGCTACTCCTTGGCATTGTTATTTTTTCAGGTTCCCTATATATACTTGCCTTATCGGGCATCGCTTGGTTTGGCGCCATCACACCCATAGGCGGTGTGGCCTTTATTTATGGTTGGTTATCATTGATATGGTATTCAAAAAATTGAAAATTCATGAGATTAAAAATTTTATTAGCCAGTGTAATAATATTATTCAGTGTTCAATTATTTGGTCAATCTACCGAAATAAGGAGCAGATTTGAATTGCTCGATGAGCTTTTAGGAGCAAATTCATTTTTTGACAACCATTTAACAGGATTCATGCTTTATGATCTGGACAGTCAGTGGGTACAATATGAAAAAAACAGTCATATGAACTTTATTCCTGCATCGACTACCAAACTTTTAACTTTTTACGCTTCTGTATTGGTACTTAGGGACAGTACGGTTTCTTTCCGTTATGTAAATAAAGGAAATGAAATCACCATTTGGGGATCAGGAGATCCTTCTTGGAAATATACCTCCGTCCCCCAGCCAAAACTGGTTGAGTTTTTCAAACCTTACCAAAAAATTAATTTTTCCATAGAAAACTGGAAGGACACTCCTTTTGGCTATGGTTGGCAATGGGATGATTATTATTTCTCCTACTCAGCAGAACGGTCCCCGTTCCCTGTCTATGGCAATATTGTTACTTTCACCAATACCAACAAAATCCCGGTTCCTAATATTCCCTCATTCAAAAACATGTTATCCAGAAGTGAGTTACAGGTACGGGGGGTTCAAAGGGATTTCAATTCCAATACTTTCTATTACAATCCACCTTTATATATCAACCAATTTTCCACCCTTCCATTTATCACAAACCCGGATTTAATGGCAAAATTAATGGAAGAAAGTATTGGCAAACCTGTAGTCCTTAGTAAAGAGCGGATTCCAGGCAATGCCAAGGTGTTTAAAGGGGGTTCAATCAGACCATTGTGGAAAGAAATGTTGCAGGAAAGTGATAATTTCATAGCTGAACAAATTTTGCTTATGGTTTCCGATGTGTTAATAGGTGAGTTGAACAGTGAAAGAGCAATTGATTACATAAAAAAAAATCACATGTCAGATTTTCCTGATTCACCCCAGTGGGTGGATGGTTCTGGCCTTTCGAGACACAATTTAGTCACTCCCCGTTCTATGATCACGCTTATGAGCAAGTTGGATAAATTATTACCAAGAAACGAACTGATGCAATTGCTACCTCAGGGTGGAATCAATGGAACGATAAAAAATAATTACAAGGCTCCAAGACCCTATGTATTTGCCAAAACTGGAACTATCAGTAACCATCATTCCCTGGTTGGATTGGTAAAGGGTAACTCAGGTAAACTTTATGCTTTTGCCTTTATGAACAACAATTACCTTAACAAGGCATCCGAAATCAGAAGAGAAATGGAAAAAGTGATGTTATTTATTAAAGAAAACTATTAATTAGGATTCCAAAAATCTACTGTTAGAGTAAAAATAATGAGTTCAGGAATTTAATTGATAAGGACAACAAATCCCTAAAACCCTGAAAAATCATAATTTAGGGATTCGCTTAGCGGAAGATTGTGGGTCTTTCAAAATTTCCTCTTCAATTCTCCTACCCAAATCAAATATTTACCCTACCTTTACAACCCATAAGAATCAAAACAAAATAATATCCCACCATTCTTATGGCTTCATCCACCAAATACATCTTTATTACCGGAGGCGTAACTTCATCGCTTGGTAAAGGAATCATTGCGGCTTCCTTAGCAAAATTGCTTCAGGCAAGAGGAATAAGTGTCACTATCCAGAAATTTGACCCCTACTTGAATATTGACCCAGGAACGCTGAATCCATATGAACATGGAGAGTGTTATGTCACAGAAGATGGGGCAGAGACTGATTTGGATTTAGGGCATTACGAACGTTTTCTAAATTCCCCGACTTCTCAGGCCAATAATGTGACTACTGGCAGGATATACAACAATGTGATCACAAAAGAACGTAGGGGAGAATATTTAGGTAAAACGGTTCAGGTAATCCCCCATATTACCGATGAAATCAAAAGAAATTTTTTCAAATTGGGAGAAGAGGGAAAATTTGATGTCATCATTACAGAAATTGGAGGCTGTGTCGGTGATATTGAATCCTTACCTTTTATTGAAGCAGTCAGACAAGTAAAATGGGACATAGGAGTGAATAATTTTTTGGTAGTTCATCTTACCCTGATACCTTATCTTGCTGCTGCGAAAGAATTGAAAACAAAACCTACACAACATTCCGTAAAACAATTGCTGGAGGCTGGGATTCAACCTGATATTTTGGTGTGTAGGACTGAGCACCCTCTCCCACTCGAGGTAAAGAAAAAATTGTCGCTTTTCTGCAATGTCCAACTCAATAGTGTAATTGAAGCAATGGATGCTGAGACAATTTATGATGTTCCATTATTGATGAAAAAGGAAAAGCTGGATGAAAGGGTGATGACCAAGCTCAAATTGAGTTCAAAGAACAATGCGGATCTGGAGCAATGGAAAGATTTTCTAGGAAAACTGAAGAATCCAACCTCAGAAGTTAAAATCGGGTTAATCGGGAAATATGTTTCACTTCCAGATGCCTATAAATCGATTATTGAAGCTTTTGTCCATGCAGGAGCAGCATGTGAATGCAAGGTTAACTTAACACTTATTTCATCCGAGGAATTACATCCTGAAAATATTGCCAAAAAACTGGAAGACCTTGATGGTATTGTAGTTGCCCCAGGTTTTGGGGAGAGGGGACTTGAGGGAAAAATAGAAACTGTTAAATTTGCCCGGGAAAACAAGATGCCTTTCTTTGGAATTTGCCTTGGAATGCAGGTAGCAGTAATTGAGTTTGCCAGAAATGTGTTAAAGTTAAAGTCCGCCAGCAGTACAGAAATGGATCCGAAAACTCAAAACCCTGTGATAGCTTTGATGGAGGAACAAAAAAATCTTGAATTAATGGGAGGAACCATGAGATTAGGTTCGTATCCTTGTGAACTCAGAAAGGGCAGTAAAGCAGCTATTGCTTATGGTAAGCTTAAAATAAATGAAAGGCACAGGCACCGTTACGAATTCAACAACAAGTACCTCTCAGCCATAGAAGAAAAAGGAATGATACCTTCTGGAATCAATCCGGAAACCAATTTGGTGGAGATTGTAGAAATAAAAGACCATCCGTGGTTTATTGGAACGCAATTCCATCCTGAATATAAAAGTACAGTATTGAATCCACATCCATTATTTGTGCGATTTATTGCTGCAACCATTGAAAATAAAAAATTAAAGTAATTTTGGACCTTGGATAAAAAAGGTTAAAAGAAAGAAAGCCGGATTTGGAATTATTTCAACCACCTTTTTAAAGTATGGGCCAATAAAATTAACCTTATGGATAGAAACCAAGCGACAGGATTAATCCTTTTCGCAGCAGTATTGCTGGTGTATTCGCTTTTCTTTGCAAGTACACCTGAACCACAACCTGTTGAGCAGGCTGAAGACTTAGAAAATGTTATTGCTGAAGATTCAGAGGAAATAATTCCTGCCCAGGAATTAATTGAACAGGATAGTATACAGGATCTTTTGGCCCAAATACAGTATGGCGTTTTCGCTGCAATGACAAAAGGTTCAGAAGAGGAAGTAAGCCTTGAAAATGATAAAATGATTGTCTCTTTCTCCACTAAAGGTGCAGAAATTACCAAGGTGGAATTAAAGGGATACAAAACCTGGGACCAAAGGCCACTTCTAATATTGGATGAAAAAAGTTCAGATATTGATTATATTATCCAAACAAATAAAGGCCCTTTAAGTCTCAATCTGTTTTATTTTAACCCTACCCTATCCACTACAGAAATAGATGGGGAAAAAGTAAGTATTTTAACATTTACAGCCCAAACAGGTTCTGGTAGAGTAAGCAGAACCTATTCTTTACGTGAAGGGCAGTACACCTTGGAAAAATACCTGGAGTTTTCCGGGTTTTCCGGAAATTTAACAGATTCCAATATTCAGATCAATTGGGAGGATAGATTGCTAAGACAGGAGGAGGACATTGAAGAATCGCGAAGAAAAACAAACATCAATTTCTTCAAGTCCTCGGGTTCGCATGATGATTTAAGCCTTACTTCTTCCTCTGACAATGCTGAGATCAAAGAGCCACTGAAATGGGTCAGTTTCAGCCAGAGGTTCTTTACCTCTGCCCTCATTGCGGGCAATAGTTTTAGTTCAGGATTGGTTCAACAGGATACTCCTGATGATACCCTTTCCATCAAAAACATGAAAGCCAGCTTAATACTTCCTTTGGAAAACGGGAAAGCTGAGTTGAGTTATTATTTCGGGCCTAACAATTATAATATCCTGAAGAGGGTAACTGAAGGGTTTGAAAATAATGTGGATATGGGGTATTTCTTTGTGAGCTGGGTAAACAAGTACATTATTGTAAACCTGTTTCAGTTTCTTGAAAAATACTTCACAAATTATGGCGTGATCATCATTCTCATCGTGCTGATTATCAAATTGGCTTTATTCCCACTGACCTATAAATCCTATATTGGAATGGCCAAAATGAGGGTAATAAAGCCTGAAATCGATGAATTGAAGCAAAAGTACGGAGAAGATCCGACAAAAATGCAACAGGAACAGATGAAGCTGTTCGGTCAATTAGGAGTAAGTCCTATTTCGGGCTGTCTTCCTATGGTGCTTCAAATGCCCTTTTTGTTTGCTATGTTCTTTTTCTTTCCCAATTCTATAGAGTTGCGACAGGAATCATTTCTTTGGGCACATGACTTGTCCACCTATGATTCCATTTTAAGATTGCCATTCACTATTCCTTTCTATGGATCACATGTCAGTTTGTTTACCTTACTGATGACCGTTTCCCAAATAGCTTACACCCATTTCAACAATCAGCTGACGGCACAAACGGGACCCATGAAAAACCTGGGTTACATCATGCCGGTGGTATTTATGTTTGTCTTGAATTCATTCCCAGCTGCATTAAGTTTTTATTATTTTGTTTCCAACATGGTAACCTTTGGACAACAGGCATTGATCAAGTTGTTTGTTGATGACTCCAAAATCAGAGAAAAAATCGAGGAGCATAAAAAGAAAAATGTCAATAAGAAAAAGTCAAAATTCCAGCAAAAGCTGGAAGATGCCATGAAAGCAGCCGAGGCAAGCAAAAAGAATAAATAGATAAAGGAACCTTCAGGGTTCCTTTATCTATTATTGCAGGCTTAAAATCAGCATATTCAAATTATCCACAATGGGATGTGGAAAAGAATTAATTTAAGGACTGGATATAAATCCTATATTTGTATGCGAAGAGAACCAAGAAACTGAATACAATTATGACTGAAATTACTTATTTTGGACATTCTTCCTTTTTGGTAAAAATTGGGGATAAAAATTTAGTTTTTGATCCTTTTATCAGTCCAAATAACAAAGCTTCCCAAATAGAAGTATCAAAAATCAAGGCAGATTATGTGCTTTTGAGCCACGGTCACGAAGACCATGTTGCAGACGCAGAAACCATTACCAAGGAATCAGGTGCCATGTTGATTTCAAATTATGAAATTGCGGTATGGTTCGCTGAAAAAGGGGTTGAAAAATATCATCCTATGAATCATGGTGGAACTAAGGTATTTGATTTTGGAAAGGTGAAATATGTGAATGCAATTCACAGTAGTACGCTTCCGGATGGTTCTCCGGGAGGTAATCCAGGTGGTTTTGTGATCAAGCACAGTGAGGGTTGTTTTTATTATGCCGGAGACACTGCCCTGACCTATGATATGAAATTGATTGGTGAAGAGTTTAAGATTGATTTTGCCTTTTTACCCATTGGGGATAATTTTACAATGGGAATTGATGATGCCATAAAAGCAGCCGATTTTGTTGGAACGCGTAAAATAATTGCCATGCATTTCAACACGTTCCCCTTTATTGAAATTGACTTGGAGGCCTCAAAAAAAGCTGCTTTAAAAGCAGGAAAAGAATTGATTTTACTTAATATTGGAGAATCTATTACCCTATAAATAAACAAATGGGAAAAGTAATTGCCATTGCTAATCAAAAAGGCGGAGTAGGAAAAACAACAACCGCTATGAATTTGGCCGCTAGTCTTGCCGTTTTGGAGTTTAAAACTCTTGTAATTGATGCAGACCCTCAGGCCAATACTACCTCTGGATTAGGCCAAGACCCCAAGGGAATAGATACCAGTATCTATGAGTGTATGGTTGATGGGATAGATATAGAAACCATCACCATTCAAACTGAAATAGAGCATTTGGATCTGATTCCTTCCCACATTGACCTTGTGGGTGCTGAGGTTGAAATGATCAACCTTGAAAACAGGGAAGAAAAAATGAAAGGGGTTATAGCTAAAATCAGAAACAACTATGATTTTGTAATCATCGATTGTTCTCCTTCTTTAGGTCTTATCACTATCAACGCCTTAACAGCAGCAGATTCTGTAATTATCCCTGTTCAATGCGAATATTTTGCACTTGAAGGTTTAGGAAAATTACTAAATACCATCAAAATCATCCAAACCCGATTAAATCCCAACCTTGAAATTGAGGGGATATTACTCACCATGTATGATGTCAGGCTGAGGCTGAGTAACCAGGTGGTTGATGAAGTGAAAATGCATTTTAAGAATTTAGTATTTGATACCATTATCCCCAGAAATGTGAGGCTCAGTGAGTCTCCTAGTTTTGGCTTACCGGCGATAGCTTTTGACGCAGATGGAAAAGGCGCATTGGCTTATCTTAACCTTGCCAATGAAATTGCCACCAAAAATGGTAAGGAAAAAGTTAAATGATAAATAAAATTATGGCAAACAGTAAACCTACACCTAAGAAAAGTGCACTTGGAAGAGGATTGGGGGCTTTGTTGGAAGATTCTCCTCAAAAAAACAAAAGTCAGGAGCTGATGCCTGCACAACCGGTAGTAGGGATTAATGAAATTGCATTATCTGAAATACAGGTAAATCCTTTTCAGCCCAGAACTCATTTTGATAAGGAAACACTTAAGGAATTATCAGAATCCATCAAAGTACAGGGGATTATCCAGCCAATTACGGTCAGAAAGCTCACAGAAGGTGAATACCAATTGATCTCTGGAGAAAGACGGTTTCAGGCTTCCAAAATGGCAGGTTTGGAAACCATCCCCGCCTATGTCCGTACGGCAAATGACCAGCAGATGCTGGAAATGGCCCTGATCGAAAACATTCAAAGGGAAAATCTTAATTCTCTTGAAATAGCGCATTCCTATCAAAGGCTACTCTCAGAATGTAACTTAAAACAGGAACAATTGGGAGATAGGGTAGGGAAAAACAGAACTACAGTCAATAATTACCTTCGGTTACTAAAACTGCCCCCTGATATTCAGGCAGGCTTGAGGGATAGCCTTATTTCTATGGGACATGCGCGGGCCATCATCAACGTGGAAGACGTGGATAAGCAGCTCGCTATTTACAAAAGGACCATTGCTGAGGAATTGAGCGTTAGGAAAGTAGAAGCTTTGGTAAAAGCCATTAACAGTGGGCCTGAGGAAAAAATCATAGACAAAGCACAGGGGATGGACCCTGTTAAGAAATATGAGATTGGAAAAATCCAACAAAGACTTGCATCTCATTTTGGTACTAAAGTACAGCTTAAGGCAGACGGTAAGAATAAAGGGGATATCAAAATTCCTTTTGGATCTGCTGAAGACCTGAACAGAATTTTGGAAATACTGGATATTATTTAAGCCTTGAACCCGGCAATTTTCATTTCAACAAAAAGAATTTTGAAAAAGGCAATGATTCCACCCGGTATCATTGCTGTTTTTGTTTTATCGCTTTTATTAAACACTTCCCAAGCGCAAACTGATTCAGAAGATTCGGACACTTTTTATTTTGATGAAAGTAATATCAAAAATCCCAAAAAAGCGACAATTATGTCTGCCCTGTTGCCCGGCTCTGGTCAGGTTTATAATGGTAAGTCATGGAAAGTTCCATTGATTTATGGGGGTTTTGCCACCAATATCTACTTTATTGAGTTCAATGACAGGAGATACAAAGCCCTGAGGGATGCACTGTTCCAGTTTGATGCAGGTGAACCCAATGATTTCCCTAATTTAAACAGGGACGGATTGGTCAGGCAAGTCAATTATTGGAGAAGAAACAGGGATTTGAATTATTTCTTATTTATAGGTATTTATGCTTTGAATATCATAGATGCACAGGTTGATGCCCATCTTTCCAGTTTTGATGTAAGTGAAAACTTGACTTTCAGATTTGAGCCGAGTTATGAAAATTTAACAGCAGGAGGAAATATATTTGGTCTATCTTTGAAAATTAATTTCTGAACATGAATATATTATTACTTGGTTATGGGAAAATGGGAAAAATAATCGGTGAAATAGCCGAATCCCGTGGACACCTTATAGCAGGCAAAATTAACATCGAAAATAGTGAGGAATTGAACAGTTTGGATCCTAAGTCCATTGATGTGGCCATTGAATTCAGCCAACCTGATGCTGCATTTGAAAATATCAGTTGGGCAATCAACAGGAAAATCCCTGTGGTCTCAGGTACCACTGGATGGTTGGACAAAAAACCTTCAATTGAGGCACTTGCCTTGGAAAAAAAGACTGCATTTTTCTATGCTTCAAATTTCAGTGTCGGAGTCAATATTTTCTTCAGGATCAATCGTTTTCTTGCAGGTCTTATGAAAGACCAAAATGATTATAGTGTAAGTATGGAAGAAATCCATCATACTGAAAAAAAAGATAACCCAAGTGGTACAGCCATTACTTTGGCTGAGGCCATCATTGAAGAAAACCCGAATATCAGGAATTGGAAAAGTGCCGATGAATCTTCAAAAGTTGAAAATTCATTAGTGATTACCTCAAAGCGTATTGACCCTGCTCCTGGCACTCACATTGTCCGATATCAGTCAGAAATTGATGATATAGAAATCAGCCATACTGCATATAGCCGCAAGGGTTTCGCTCTTGGTGCCGTATTAGTGGCAGAGTGGATTAAAGATAAAAATGGTGTATTAACAATGGATGAATTCCTATCTTTCTAAAAACTTTTGAGTAAAATGACCGAAGAAAAAAAGAAAAAATCTGCCACCCGTGAATGGGCTGACGCTCTCATATTTGCAGTTATTGCAGCTTCATTAATCAGATGGTTACTCCTGGAACCATTTACGATTCCCACGGCTTCCATGGAAAAATCACTTTTGGTAGGGGATTTCCTGTTTGTCAGTAAAATGCACTATGGAACCAGGATTCCAAGAACACCACTTCAAATTCCCTTAACCCATCAAAAAATATGGGGGACCAATATGAATTCCTACGTGGACTGGATAGAACTTCCCTATTTCAGATTGCCTGGATTCTCATCCGTAAAAAGAAACGATGTGGTGGTTTTCAACTATCCCTCGGAGTTTGAATATCCCATTGATTTAAAAACCAACTACATAAAAAGAGCTGTAGCCATTGCAGGTGATGAAATTGAAATTACCCAAACGTTGGTATTTGTCAACGGCGAGCCGGCATTGAAACCTGAAGAAATGCAATTTTCTTATGATGTGCTTACAAATAGAAATTTAAGTGCTGATTTTTTCAGTGATTATGGAATCAATCCGGACAGCTATATGCCATTTACCAATGGTTCAGGATATTTGGTAATGGCAACTGAGGAGAGCATTAACCGCCTGAAAAATTCACCTGCAGTTGGTTCGGTCACATTACGAATGGACAAAGGAGATTTAGGTGATCCAAGAGTTTTTCCGGATGGTGCCTATTTCGGCTGGAATAAAGATAATTTTGGCCCGTTGACAATACCTGCAAAAGGATGGACAATTGAAATGAACGCAGACAATATTGCAAAATACGCCTTTACCATTGAGAAATTTGAAGGGCTCAAGGACGTGAAAGTACAGGATAACCAACTCTTCATTGACGGGCAAAAAGTAGATTCCTACACTTTCAGGCAGGATTACTATTTCATGATGGGTGACAACAGGCATGATTCCTTGGATTCCCGCTACTGGGGTTTTGTACCGGAAGACCATATAGTGGGTAAGGCGTGGTTCTTATGGCTTTCACTTGACAAACACAAATCCATGTTCAATAAAATAAGATGGAACAGATTCTTCAATGGAATCAATTAAATGATAAAAAAATAGCAATTTGAGAAAGCCGTCAGAATTGAATTCTGACGGCTTTCTCATTAATCACCAATCAATTTCCTTCAACCCCTTTTCTCTAAGGTACTCATTGGCCTTTGAAAAATGGCCGCAACCCAAAAAACCCCTATGGGCAGAAAGCGGGCTTGGGTGCGGTGCATGCAACTTGAGATGTTTATCAGGAGAAATAAAGGCTCCTTTTTTTTGTGCATAGGCACCCCACAACATAAACACAATATGTTCTTTTTCAAAGGCTATTTTTTGAATTACTGCATCTGAAAATTCTTCCCAACCCTTATTTTGATGGGAACCTGCCTGATGGGCTCTCACTGTCAGTGTAGCATTCAATAACAAAACACCTTGATCCGCCCACCTTGACAGATTACCGTTGGATGGGATAGGTAAGCCTAAATCGCGGTTTAATTCCTTAAAAATATTCAATAAACTTGGAGGAAAGGGAATACCTTCCCTCACCGAAAATGAAAGCCCGTGAGCCTGATCAGGACCATGATATGGGTCCTGACCTAATATTACAACCTTAGTATTCTCAAAGGGACAATGGTAAAACGCATTAAATATTTCTTTGCCTTTTGGAAAAATAATCCGGTTATGATATTCATCTTTTACAAAAGACGCCAAACCGGTAAAATACGGTTTACCAAACTCAGATTCCAGTCTTTTTTTCCAACTCTCTTCAATTTTGACATCCATTTTCAAATTAATTCGTTGATATTGAATAATAAAATTTTATTTTTAATCCTCAATATAGGTTAGTCCCTACATATTCTATGGTTACATCCATTACTGAAGGAATAAAGGTCAGTGTTGAAACTACATATCAGGCGGAATTTTCCAGCCCACATCAACATCATTTTGTGTTTACTTACAAGGTAAAGATAGAAAACAACAGTAGCCATACCATACAATTAATGAGGAGAAAATGGGAAATTTTTGATGCAGGGGATAAAACCAAATATGTAGAAGGTGATGGAGTGGTGGGCCAGCAGCCAATTCTCGAACCCGGAAATATTCATGAATACGTATCAGGATGTAACTTAAGGTCTGGATTGGGAAAAATGAGGGGTTCTTATACTATGGAAAAACTTTTTGATGGGCAGTTAATTGAGGTAAAAATTCCAGAATTCCAATTGATTTCAGATATTTTCGACAATTGAATTGAAAAGATATCTTTTTCCGGTTTATTCGTCTATAGTTTATTGGTTAAAAAAAGAAGACAGGTATTCCCTTCAGGGTCCTTTCATTTCCGGTCTTTATAAAAATCTTCACTCTTTCTTCCTCCAATCCAAGATGAAAGACTTAGAATTAGAGGGTTTTAGGAAAAAATTATTAAGGGATCAAGAAATCCTTGAAATCGAAGATTTTGGTGCTGGATCCAAAAAACTCAAAAAAAACAAGTTCCGGAAAACATCAAGCATAACTAAATACAGTACTACAGGCAGAAAATATTCTCAGGTCTATCAATTTTTCTGTAGTCTTACCCCGGCAAAACATGTACTTGAATTAGGTACCTGCGTTGGTATAAATACAAAATACCTTGAAAAAGTAACTAAAGGGGAATTGTACACCCTGGAAGGTTCCGAGGCCTTATGGCGCAAAGCCCAGGAAAATCATCCAGGAAAAAATACCCATTTTCTTTTGGGGAATATAAAAAACACCTTACCCAAACATTTGAGTCAAATGGATCAAGTTGATTTTGTCTTAATAGATGCAACCCATAATTATAAAGGTACCCTCACCTACTTCAATAATTTACTTCCCTATCTGCATACTGGTTCCATAGTCATAATTGCTGATATTCATTGGTCCGGGGAAATGGAACAGGCATGGACAGAAATCATAGAAAGTCAGGCCATTTCAATATCCATAGACCTATATGAGTGTGGGGTCTTATTTTTCAGGAGAGACTTACCTAAAGCAAATTATATTTTATCTATTTGATTTTTTGAAATTTGATGAATAACTCAGCTCCTGAGCGGGGAGGAATGGAATTATAACAATCTTCCATATAAACATGGTCAAAAACCCTTTGGAAGTATTGCTCATATTCTTTTTTATGGCCGCCAAATGGAGGACCGGGTTGTTCAAAATCCCTGGAAAACAATACCCCTACCAACTTGCCTCCTTTTTTGAGAAGCTGATACATTTTTTTTGCATATAAAGACCTTTTTTGGGGATTCAGGGCACAGAAAAAGGTCTGTTCCAAAATTAAATCATATTGCCCTTCATGTTCAAAAAAATCCTGACAAAAAATATTTTCATCAGGAAAAGAAGGACAAGATTGTCTGAAGTTTTGTATAGGTATGGGTGAAAAGTCAAGAACATGGACATTTCTAAACCCCAATTCAAAGGCATAGTGTGCTTCGTGTGCATTCCCTGCGCCAGGAATTAAAATCTTTATATCTTTGTGAAAAATTTGGTCTAAATATTGTATAATCGGTGTTGAAGCTGTTCCTACATCCCAACCTGTCTTTTTTTCAAGATATTTGTTGGTCCAATAAGCTTCATTCAAGGAAAATGACATAAAATTTACTATTTTAACAAAAATACTATCAAATTAACATGGAATCCAACCTTCAAGAAAAACCGAAAAGGAGCGACAACAGTAAAAATATACTGATCATCGTATTAATTATTTTGGTTGTCATCAGTGGCATTAAACTTTATACCGACCATGTTGACAAAACAAAAAAGTCTGAAGAGATTCTGATCCTATCTGAGGAAAACAATGATTTGAACAGAAGAATAGATTCCATGACTTTCCAATTGGATCTTAGGATTCAGGAGATTGAGAAGTTGGGAGGGGATATTCAGGCATTGGAAGAAATCCGGGACCAACTTATTGCAGAGCGTAACTCCGACAAGAAAAGAACTTCTCAGGAGATTGCTGCTTTGAATCAGAGAATCAACGGGTATACAAAAACATTACAGGAAAAAGACCAGGAAATTATTAGACTTAGGGAAATCAATCAACAACTTTTTTCGGAAAATCAGGACCTGAAAACTACTCAAGCCCAAATAGAGGAGGAAGTAGTCAAACTCAATTTAAAACAACAGGAATTACAGGAAAAAGTAAACATTGCCTCTACGCTAAAAGCGGAGAATATTGTAGTCGCAGCAGTAAATTCCAGAGGTAGGGAAAGAGAAGATGGATTCAGGAACCGACAGATTGAGAAATTGAAAGTCTCTTTTAACATTGCGGACAATAAGGTTGCCGAGCATGGTAATAAAGACATTTATGTACAGGTCATTGCACCAAATAACCAGCCTATTTTTGATGTAGCCAAAGGAAGTGGGACATTCACCATCGATGGTAGAGAAGAATTTTATACCGCACATCAGGACTTATTTTTCAATAATACGAAGCAAGTGTTGACTTATTATTATGAAAAAGGCAGTAAATATGTAGCAGGGATATACGAAGTCAGAGTATATGCTGAAGGATATCAAATAGGCAGCCAAACGTTCGAGGTAAAATAAATTGGCTTTTGAACTCTGTATCTAAGTGTAGGTTAGGTTATCGTTTTGACCGGAGCCTACACTTTTTATTCTTTTGTTTACAAGGGAAAAACAGGGCTTGATCCATTCAACCGCCTCCAGTAATGGCCCGATTAAATTGGAAACTTTCCATCTATTCAAAAAGATATAAGTCATTTTTAGACATTTGAGTGAAATGAACCAAAAGTCCTAAAAAAACCTAAGACTTTTGGTACATCCTCTTTGAAAAACCCAAATAATATTCTAATTTTGCGTCCTGTTTAAATAAAAATAAATAAACCAATACAAACATGTTCCAAAAGAATTATGAAACGGTATTCATATTAACTCCCGTTTTGTCTGAAGTTCAGATGAAGGATACCGTAGACAAGTTTGTAAACTTGTTAAAAGAAGAGGGGGCAGACATTGTAAATGTTGAAAATTGGGGTCTTAAAAAGATGGCCTATCCAATTCAGAAAAAAAGTACCGGTTTCTACGTTTTGGTTGAATTCAAATCCCTTCCAAACCTTATCAACAAATTGGAAATCGAATTCAGAAGAGACGAGAAAGTAATGCGCTTCCTGACTACTGTTCTAGACAAGCATTCAATTATTTATGCGGAAAGAAGAAGAAAAGGTGAATTTAACAAAAAAGTTGAAGCTAAGGAGGAGCAAGCCGGATGACACTTAAAAACGAACCCATCAACAGAGTAGAGAATAGAAAAAAATACTGCCGTTTCAAAAAACACGGTATCAAGTATATTGACTACAAAGATCCTAACTTCCTTTTGAAGTTTGTGAATGAGCAGGGAAAAATTCTTCCAAGAAGGTTGACCGGTAACTCTGCCAAGTATCAAAGGAAAGTGGCTAATGCCATCAAAAAGGCAAGACATTTGGCATTATTGCCTTTCGTGACCGACGGTTTGAAATAATCCGTTCTTGTTCGATTCATTCACATTTAAAATTGTACGAAAATGGAAGTTATTCTTAAAACAGACATAAAAGGACTTGGTTATAAAAATGACAAGGTGGAAGTGAAGCCAGGCTATGGAAGAAACTACCTTATTCCGCAAGGATATGCCGTTTTGGCAACCGATTCCAATAAAAAAATCTTAGCTGAAAACATCAAGCAAGCTGCGCACAAAGCAGAAAAAATAAAAACTGAAGCTGAAGAATTAGCAGGTAAATTGTCCAATTTAACT
>Ga0114946_10001410_pt1 | contig 16619 bp, 13 predicted proteins | sample WalLakDeSediment_FD_88676 | JGI IMG/M metagenome (GOLD analysis project Ga0114946, IMG submission 88676) | Lake sediment microbial communities from Walker lake, Nevada to study Microbial Dark Matter (Phase II) - Walker Lake 11/02/13 Deep Sediment | ecosystem: Environmental > Aquatic >... | reverse complement strand
CGATCCTGACCTCGGTTCGCTCGACGAGGCTCTCGGTCGCGACGATGACGGCGGTGGCGGCGGCGGCCTCGGTGCCGGACTCGTCGACGGCGACAAAGGCCTGGTGGATGACGTCCGAGATAAAGAGGTCGTGTGTGTCATCGATAGCGGAGAAATCCGCGTCCTCGCTAAAGGCGAGCGGCATGCCCAATGCCGATAGGGCGTCGGCCAAGGTGAATGTGGAGGACAGCTCGAAGCGCGGCATCGTCAGGTCGATCGGCCGGAAGCTGAGGCTGTCGAGAATCGACGCCAACTGCGCCTGATCGAGGCCGCGCTCGAAAGTCTCAAACTCGCCGGTGCCGGGCAGGAGGATGACCATCGAGAGCTCGCCGCCATCGTAGGGGAGCTCGATCGCCTGATAGTTTGCTCCGCCGGCGTAGCGAAAGGCCGCGGCCTGTCGCATGAGCGGGACGCGGACCGACCGACCGTCGAGGAGGAAAAAGTCGCCATCGCGCGTCGCTTCTTCCATGAAGGTCTCGGCCCAGGCTGCGTTGAAGTAGATGGCGTTCGTCAGCACCAGGCGTGTCAGGTCATTGAGGGCACCCTGCGGGATGAGGTCCTCGATCCGACCCTCGGTGGCTTCGCCGACCCAGTCGTTGATCGCGATGCGCGCAGCCTCTGCATCGCTGACAAAGTCGACGAGACGGAGGCCGGCGCCGTAGTTGCGGGCCAGGGTATCGAGGTAGGCCTCGCGGAAGGGGTATTCCTGCTGGCCCCAGAGGGCGTTGACGACGTGCAGGCGAAAGCCCTCGTCATCCTTGCCCTCGGCTCCCTCGCCACGCCGGCTGAGGGCGAGGTCGATCTGGTTGAACGCGGGGTGCAGCCGGTCCTGGGTCAAGGTGAAATGGAGCGCCTCCGCCATCTCGGTTTCGGTCATCCCGCGGGCGCCGGCGTAGGTCATGGCGAGGGCGACGGAAATGCTGTGGGGCGAGAGAAAGAGGTTGCCGTCAGCGTGGTCGGCCAGATAGCGGTAGAGGTTGAGGGCAAAGGCCTGGTTTCCCGCCATCAGCTGCTCCTGATGGGCGGCGCTGACCGAGGGCGCGGTGACCCGCGGTGTATCGGACTGCGCGAAGGCAATGCGGGCGTGAGGCTGTTGGCCGTCGGGGGGGGCGGCCGTGCATCCGAGCAGGGTGGTCAGGAGCGCGGCTAACAGGATCAGGCCGGTCAACTGTCGCAAGGTTTGTTTGGGTTTCATTTCGGTTCTCCTCCGCAAAGAAACGGTGTCGTGTCATCTGGTATCTAGACGCGGATCGAGCGCCGAAGGTTCCGGCCGGTGACGGCCGCCAGTAGCAGGATCCCTACCAGGATGGTGACCCGCGCCGATGACGGCCGCGCGCGGTGTTCATCCCTGCGAATCGCCCAAATCCAGCAGCCGTTGTCGCATCAGGCGCGGCGGAAGGCTCCCGGACGCCAGGATCGCGTCGTGCACCTCGCGCATCGACGCCTCGGGGTGAGCGCTGCGATAGTCATCGACCAGTTTCAGGATCGCCAGCTTGCCCATGAGGTACGACTGGGGCTGGGTCGGCGAGTTGGTATAGCGACGCACCTCGGCCACGGCGTTCGTGCGCTCGAGCTGGCACTCGTCGACCAAAAAGTCGACCGCATCTTCCACGCTCATGCCTTGCGTGTGAAGTGAGACGTCCAGGACGATGCGTGCGGCGCGCCAGAGCTGGTCTGAGAGCCGTCCCAGCCGCTGCAACGGCTCGCCGATGTAGCCGAGCTGCTCCATCAGCTCTTCGCAGTAGAACGCCCAACCCTCGATGAACAGAGTGGACAGGAAGGATCCCATCCGGCGCGGGATGCTCGACTGCCGGTTACCCCACACCAGTTGTAGGTGATGGCCCGGGTATGCCTCGTGCAGCGCCGTGATCGGCAGCTTGATCGAATAGTGGCCCTTGAGCTTTTGCTCCTGTTCCTCGGCCGGCGCGTTGGGATCGACCGGGGTGACGAAAAAGAGGCCCTCCTGCTTTTCTTCGAGGATACCGGGCGGCATGTAGGCAGCATAGGGGATGATCGGCCGCAGGTATGGCGGTGTCTCGACGATGCGCAGCGTCTCGCCCTCGGGGATGGTGGCGATCTGGTGGTCGATGACGTACTGGCGGGCGGATTCCATCGCTTCCTGGTAGGCCGCCATCAGCCCCTCGGCGGTAGGATGGTCGGCCTTGGCCGCCTCCATCATCTCTTTAACCGTCTTGTTGGGGTCGATCTGGCGCGCGGTCTCTTCCATCAACGTCCGCGTCAACCGAATCTGTTCCCAGCCGATGTCGATCAACTCGTCGGCGCTGTAATCGACCATGTGCATCTCGCGCAGCATCTCGTCGAACAGCTCCTTTCCGGTGGCGAAGTCGCCCTGGGCGTGGGGGAGGACGTCGTTCTCGATGAACGCCATATACTCCTGGATCGCCTGTATGGTGACCTGCCCGGCCTCGCCGAGCTGCTGCTGGAGATCGGGGTCGTCGGCTGCCATCATGGGCAGCAGAAAGCCAAATAGGCCGGGTGCCTGGCGGACCTGCTCCAGCGCCACCTCGGCCCACACGCGCGGCACGCGCTCGACGACGATATTCTTGCGCCCATCCTCCAGCACGCGCGGGATCTGGCGCGTCCGTCCCAGCGCTGAACGGAGCCGTTCGGGCAGGGGGGCAAAGTCCTTGATGATCAGCAGGAACACGCCGCCCAGCGCCTGGTCCAGATAGAAGCCGGGGTCGCGCAGGTGGCCCTCGCCCTTTTCGTGCTGCCGGACAAACGACCTGAATATGTGGTCGACCAGGGTATGGTCGATACGGGCGTCTGGGCTAAAGCCGTTCAGGTCCATCGCCGCGAACTCGTCGATGGCGGTCAGGATTTCTTGATGTTGATCCTCGATCGCTGCAAGTGACAAATCGCCCAGTTGATCGTCCCAGCGATGCTCTCCCATCTGGGTCGCCGCCACCGGGTTCATCTCGAGCAGGCGGTACAACCACGCCTCGGCGCGTTCGTAGAATCTAGCCTCGTTGTCCATTCGTATGCTCCTTTCGTGTCAATGCTGCCTGGCTGTATCTTGAGCAATCGTCGTTCATCACGATAACGCAAAAAACCGAGCGTTCAATCCAGGATCAACCGCGCGCGCCGAAACCTCCCCGTCGCCGCCGCCAGCAGCCCGACATTGAGCGCGACCAGCAACAGGCTCGCGATCACGATCACGCGCGTGACAGCAAGATTCACAAACTGCTCGGCCAGATGCATCTTCCACTCGTCCGGCAGCGCCTGGAACCCAAAGACCGGCACAAAGAGCAGCAGCATGATCGCTATACTGAGCGTCTGCTGTGCCTGCCGCACTGTGCTGGCCCGCAAAGAGACCAGCACCCCGGCCCCGGCCGATAGGCCCGCCCCCAAAAGCGTGAGCGCGACGATACCGACTGCCACGTTCAGCGGGTAGAGCAAGAGCTCGCCCGCACCGTGAACCAGGTTCACTATGACCAGCCCCAACAGCAGGCAGAGCCAGGCGATGCTGACGCCATAGGCCACCGCGGCGGCGAACTTGCCCAGCAGGATGGCGCGGTCGGAGAGACGACTGGCCAACAGCGTCTCCAGCGTGTGCCGCTCCCGCTCACCGGCGAATGCGTCGGCAATCACCGAGCTGACCAAAAAGAGCGGCACCCACGTCCAGTAGATGAGCACGGCCGGCGTCTCCACCCAGCCCCGTCCGCTCTGCAAGGGCAAAAAGATCCCAAAGACGCCCGCGAGCAGCAGGATACCCAGTTTGCCGCGCGCGCCGCCCCAGACCATGATCTCTTGCCACTCTTTCCAGAAAACCGTCTTGATGTCGCCGATCATCTCTCTTGCTCCATCAAAGCGAGGAACACTTCCTCCAGGCTGGCGTTCTCCCGACGCACCTCTTCAACCTGCGCACCGGCCCCCACGATCAGGCTGACCAGCGCCGCGGTCTCTGCGCCTTCCCGTAACTGGAGCGCCAGGTGGTCTGGCCGCTGATCGACGCCGAGCACCTCGGGCCGCGCGCACAGCGCGTCCAGGAGGGGCTGCGAGAAACCGCGCCCACGAATCTCCACCCGTGGCGTACCCCGCTGCGCCCGCAGGGCCTCCGGGCTGCCCACTGCGATCAGATGGCCCTGGCGAATGACCCCCACCTGCTGGCACAGTTTTTCCGCTTCGGCCAGGTTGTGGGTGGTGAGAAAGACCGTCACCCCCTCGCGGGCGGCCAGACCGGCCAAATCGTCGCGCAACGCCGCCGCCGCAATGGGGTCGAGGCCGGCCGTCGGCTCGTCGAGAAAGATCAGCTGCGGGCGATGGAGCAGGGTGCGGGCGATGGCCAGTTTTTGCTTCATCCCCCGGCTCCACGTTCCCACCGTCTCCTTTCGGCGCTCCCACAGGTCCAGGTGGGTCAAGAGCTCCTCGATCCGCGCCTGCCGGTCGGCGTTGGGGAGATGCGAGATGCGCCCGTAGAACTCGAGGTTGTGCTCGGCGCTCAGACGCTCGTAGAGCCCCGCGTGCTCGAGCAGCGCCCCCGCGTAGTGGCGAATCTCGTCGGCCTGCGTGCGGGTGTCGAATCCCAATACCTCGGCCCGGCCCGCCGTCGGCTCCAACAGGCCGAGCAGCAGGCGGATGGTGGTGGTCTTGCCGGCGCCGTTCGGGCCCAGGAAGCCAAAGACTATTCCACCCGGCACCTCAAGCGTCAAACGCTCGACCGCGTGCACTGCGCCGAAATGACGGCTCAGGTCATTCGTGCGAATGGCATAGTGTGTCATGATCCTTCCTCACCTGGTCTCTTTGCCGGCGGCTCGACGTAGAGCATCTCGGATTGTTCTCCCTTCCGGGTAGATTGTGTCTGAATGATCGTATCTATCCAGTCTTCGCGGTCAGTACCTATTGCATTCGTCGCCTATTCCTGTCAAGACCATCTAACTCACCATCATAATCGCGAAGCCCGTTTTGCAGGCCTGGAGGCAGCGGTGGTATTCGCAGTTGACCAGCGCGGCTGATGCACACGCTTTCTACCTGCAGTTTTGCCACCAGGGTGCACCACTCCAGCGTGGTCTCGGTCACCGCTCCGTAGGAAGGCCAGAATCCCTGTCCGCTGGTCATCCGGAAAGGTAATCGTAATGATGGGATCTATGATCCACAGATTGCCTCAGATGTCAACAAAACCGGTCTACAGGTCAGCATGTGATTTCCTCAATCAAAGCCCTGTTTCAGGATGCCGCGTTTTGTCAGTTTTCAGGGACTGTGCTCCTGGGTAAGACGTAGAACCGGGACGATCCCGGCGTTACTCCCAGCGACAGGTCTTGGCCGAGATCAGGATCCCCACTACAAGCATAGCGGCCAGCACGAGCACATCGGCGGTGTGCTGACTCCAGGCCGCGCCAGTCCAACAGAAGGCGGCCATCGTGATGGTGATTGACATCAACCCACCGGTGGCGATGATCATGGCGGTATGGGCTGGCATAGAGAGGTCGACCGTCCCGTAACCGCCCAACAGGGGCGTGGGCTCGTTGCCATAAACGCTGCCGAACAAGAACAGCATCATCAGTGGATGATCTCGTTCAGCATCGCCACAGCCCCACCACCTAGAGCGGATGTACAGGCCAAGGGCGATCATACCGCCACCTCCCAGGGCCGTCATCCACAGGTAGAAGATCCCGGGCAGCAAAAGGTTACCCACCAACGCCAGGAGGGAAAACGCCAGTCCCCACCAGACGGAAGCGATGGAGAGCAATATGCCTTCGCCACCCAGCCGACCCTGGCAAACAGGATGATCAACATGACAAGTTGTTCTCCATCGATGGGTAGGTTGACAGCGACGGCGGCAGCGCAGTACAAGACCAGCAAGAGCCAGAAGATGCCGATGCGCTTACCCGACGCGGGAAGGCGGTGTTGCGCAACCCGGGGGGCGATCCAGTCTTCCCAGAGGCTTTTGATCTCGTCGATTCCTTCTGTCAATTTACGGACGTAAGTGCACCGGCATCCGGCAACCCCAAATGCAGCTCTTACATTGAGTGTCGTAGGTACGCGCTGCCAGGCGGCGATGACCACGAGCACGATAGGTCTCCAGGTCAGGAGGTACCCCCTGCCAGGGAGGTGGTGAAGCAACCGTTCCAGAATCCCGGATCAGGACCTTCAGTTTGCTGGCCCGATAGAGCTCAACCGACTCCCTTGACGGATCCGCAACTGGAACCGCCTCTCCGGAGACTTGGTCACCAAACCGGAACTCGTGTTTCGCCTGTGCAACTCTACCTACCCCTACCGAAAACTCGCGTTCTTCATCACCAATCAGTCCCTCGATGCGCAGACAGTAACCAGCATAACTATGATGACGTTCGTCGAATGAGCGAGTGAGATGTATGCGGGGCTGAACAGAGATAATGTGGCCAAGATACTGAGACGCATTCACGTTGATGCCCATGAGGCCATTGACGGCTAGGAGACACTCCCGCGTGCCGGCCGCCCTTCCCTGTGGCATCATTCTCCACAGGCCGGGGTGAGCGGCTCAACGGTCTGACAATGGTCACTCCCCGGCCGCGGCCGGTTACGCTCGCGTCAGCGGCGGGCCGGGCTAGCGAGATGGCTGGTCGATCCCGACCCAGATCCGCAGCCTCTGCGACGAGGCCAACCGCGAGGGCTTTTTCGTGCGCTATATCTTTGTTGATTTCATGTCCGGCGGCACCGACGACCGTCCCCAGTTCCAGAGGATGATCGACTATGCCGGTCAGCGCGAGTTTGAGAGGCTGTACGCCTTTCATACCTCCCGCTTCGCCCGGGAAGCGATACGCCACTGGCCAGTTCTCCGATCGCGAGATCGCCGACATCCTGAATGCGGCCGGTCACAAGACCCGCAATGGGACGCTGTTCACCAAGGATAGTGTCCGTAGCATCCTCAAGAACCCCTTCTACACCGGCCAGATCACCTACTGCGGCGAAACGTTCCCGGGCCGGCAGCCCCCGATCATCAGCGAGGAGCTCTTTGAACAGGTACAGGCGGCTCGTCGTCATCGCCGTCGTCTAAACTCGCACGCCTTCACCAACAAGCCCACCTATCGCATCTACCTGCTCAACACCCGCATCCACTGCGCCATCTGCGGCCGGAAGCCCCAGAAGAAAAGTTTGGCAAGAGAGCCTCTTTAGGCTAGGATTCTTGCGTAGGACGGAAAAGCGAAACGGACCAGCTCGTACCTGGTCCGTTTCACAAGCTTTACCGTATTAACAATTGACCACAAAAGGGTTCCAAGCACCCCTTTGAAGCCAAAGGTTGGCTTCGAGAGGGAGCGATCCCCGTCGCTCCCTCTGACATCACCTGGGAGACGCCGCGACCAGAGGATCCGGCTGAGCTACGGCTCGGGCCACCGTCGGAATTGTTCAGAGGAGCCGATGGCCCGTGGGCGCTGGTTCCGGCCCGCGTACCTGCGCCAGCGGCGGACCAGCGTGCCGAGCCAGTACAGCCACGGGAGCCCGAGCGTAGCCAGGGTGATCCGCCACTCCCGCCAGATCCGCGGCGGCAGCTTGCCCCCCGGCGTGATCAGCCAGTCGAAGGCTGGCATCTTCAGCAGGAAGGCGTAGGAGACCACTAGGCTCCCTCCCTGCAGGGCCCCGCACGGCACCAGCGGGGCCAGGGCCACCAGCCACAGGGCGTACCAGGGCTGAACCCAAGGGCAGCTCACCAGCAGGTAGAACGTCAGTATCGAGAGGCCGGCTGTCACCGGTGCGGTCGCGTCTTGGCTCCGCCACAGAGCGCGCAACTGCCAGGCCTGCCACGCGATCAGTGTGCCGAGCGCCACCCCGATCGCCAGTGCCTGGGCCGCCTCCGCCCCCACGGAGGGCTCCAGAGTCCATCGGATCAGGCTCGGCAGCGAGGTAGTGAACAGACCACTGCGCCGCCCCACCCCTAGCGGATCGCCGCCACGCCAGAAGGGCGCATAGGACCCTACCACAAGTAGGCAGCAGGCCAACCCGGTCACGATCAGGGCTCGCGTGCGGGCGCGCCTGCCCGGCAGGCGCCTGAGCGCGACGACGACCACGATCGGCAGCAGCAGCGCGGGGACAAACTTGACAAGTACGCCTGCCGTGAGGGCGAGGGCGGCGAGAGTCAGTCTTCCGCGCTCCAGCCAGACAAAGCCCAACACGATCAAGAAGGCCATCAGCGCATCGTTGTGGCCGTTGCCCGCCGTCACATACAGCACCAGCGGATTCCAGGCAAAGAACAGCACACCGCGCAGAGCGCGCTCCGGGGCTGTGCGCCGCAGATGCAGGCCGATGAGCACCACGATGCCGGCGTAGGCCAGCACACCCACCAGCTTGAAGGCCAGCACGTTCCCGATGACCGGTGAGGCGGGGCTCCACACGTCCGCCAGCCAGGCCGCACCGGCGGCGGTCATCTCCCACAGCGGGCCGTAGGCCGAGGCAGAGCCCCGCCAGGCCGCATAGGCATAGAAGGGATCCTCGGGGAACTCACCGGGTGTGTGCAGGAAAGGATTGGCGCCATACAAGGCTAGCATGCGGCCGCGTATGATGTTGTCGAACACGTCGGCTGAATCCACCGGGTAGAGCCACACCAGCGCCGCGCTGAACGCCGCAGCAAAGACCAGCACGACCCCCCATGTCCCACCGCGATGGGGTCCGCTTGCCAGGCGGATTGCCGTACTGTATAGGAGGATAAGAGCCAGGAACGCCAACAGGTAAGCGATCGCAGCTTCGGGGGCCATGGTAGCGATCTTGGCGATGGTCTGCTGTGGCACGGCTGCCCATCGACCCAGGCTGTACGGCCGGACAAAGGCAACAAGATAGACGCCCAAGCTGGCAATGCCCAGCAGCGTCAGAGAGACGGCTGGATCACGCGCTGCGCGCCGCACGCCATCGCCTCCAGCCATTCCAGGCATCCCCCAGCAGCGCGCCGTAGAGAGGCAGGAACTGGGCAGCCAGGGCCCAGGGGACTGGTTGCCAGTCGATGAAGAAGGTGTAGGCCAGCACGACCAGGCCGCTGAACAGGAACCAGCCGCCCCACGAGAGAGACCGCGAGATCTCTCGTCGGCCTACGTACAGCGCCAGCAATGGGATCAGCCACAGCATGTACCAGGGGAATAGGTTCTGAGTCAGCAGGGTGAATGCCCCAATGGGCCAGATGCAGCGGCGGATGGCGACCTCGGCATCTGTCGCCGGCCGCAGCAACAGGACCGCCGCAACTGCCGCCCAGGCAGCGAGAAGCAGCCCGTTCACCACGGTTTGTGGGTGCCCACCCATTGCCTCGACCAACCAGGTCACCCCGGCCGCCAGCCCCATATTGAAGCGTTCCTGGAAGTAGCGCGGCAGGAAGCCGATCGCCGCTTGGCCCTCGGCAAGGTAAGGTACGTAGGTGAGTGCAAACACCCCGGCAAAGGCTAGGGGCATGCCCCAAGCCGGCACCGTCCGTCCGGCCTCGTCCCGCGGCCGCCATAGGGCGGGCAGCAGCAGCGCCGGGTAGAGCTTGAGCGAGGCTGCGGCGCCCAGCAGCACCCCCGTCAGCACGTCCCGCCTCCGCGCACGGGCCAGCCATGCCCCCACGAGCAGGGGTAGCACCAGACCGTCAACGTGTGCGGCATGGGCGGTCTCGAAGGCAAGGAGTGGGCTCCACCAATAGATCAGCGCCCGGTGCGCCGGCCGTCCTAGGGCACGCAGGAGGGGCAGCAGCAGCAAGCCGGCCAGCAGTGCCCCGGTCGACATCACCGCCTGGGTCCAGCGGATGCTGTCCGGCGAGATGCGCCACAGGAGCCGGTAGGCCAGCTCTGCGCCCGCAGGATAGACCGTCACCGAGGACTTGCGGTTGATGGACGGCCAGATATCCTCATCGCGGAGGGGACGCAACTCGGCAGCATCCGGCGGATAGGCGTACGGGCTGAACCCATGCGCCTGGACGCGCCCATCCCAGACGTAGCGGTATGCATCGTCCGACAAGGTGGGCGGAGAAACGATCAGCAGGGCATGGTAGACAAGGGCAAAGGCCGCGACGACCAGCAACGCCGGCCGCGAGGTGCACTCCTCGCGGAGGACGAGCCACGCCGCCAGGGCATACAGGGCGAAGGCAACGCCAAAGGCGATCGCGAAGTCAATGGTGTGGCGGCGCAGGTCCGCGAGGGTCAGTGCCCACGCATAGGGTCCCACCCCTGCCAATCCCAGGGCGATCAACCTGACGGTGAGACGATCAGGTCTCGGGATCCACCGGCTGCGCATGGCCGACCGGCGCCAGGTCAGGACACGAGGTAGAACAGGCGCGCCAACAGCTTCCGCTCCCTTGCCGCCCGGGTAGCGCGGCGCAGCACGGCATCAAGGCCCAGGGCGCGGCCGGACGGGACCCCCAGAAGCACAAGCGACATCAGCACCATCAGGTTGTAGCCCCATTCCCATTCGTAGGGGTTGCTGATGCCCGCCAGGCCGACCATCAGTTGGGCCGAGACCGCGAGCGAGGCCAACGCTCCCGCACGGGTGAACAACCCCAGGAATAGGCTGACCACGACGAACGCCTCCGCGCCCCAGACCAACCAGCCCGTCCAGCGGATGTTGGGCTGGATCATGTTTTCCAGGAACCAGCCGTTCAACCGCGCAATTGGCCCGATATCAATCGCCAGGCGCGGACCGCCGATCGGGCTCGTGTCGGCCACCAGCCAGGGCCGGTCGCGGGTTGACCAGACCTGCTCCACGCCGATCCAGTCGCACAGGCCGCTAGTGCGCGCCAGCCGCCCGTCGGCCGTAGCCGTCGTGAATGCATAGTCAGGCGGGCAGCCGAAGGTCGGCGGCATCTTCCAGAAGAGTTGGGCGAAGAACAGATAGGCCAATCCGAGCCGGCCTATCACCAGGCAAGCCCCATAGATCCACCGTTCCCAGCGACCAGAGTGCTCCATGATCCCTACCTCCTATTCGGTTCTTTCAGGCTGGGCACAATCCTACTACGTCTTGCGCGGATAGGCAAGACAGACGCCATGCACCAAGGAGGGCGAACGCATTGCCCACCGCCGCCGATCCGTGCTACAATCCACTCTGCGCTGTATCTGAAGGGGGCAGGCCTTGAGGCCGCCCCGGGGATGGGAGAGAGATGACAAGCATGGACGGTACCGCTGCCCGGTTCGACGCCGGTGCGGCGGCGTGGGCAAGCTACAACCAGGCACCGCTGGGGCGGATCCGCCACGAGATCACCTGGCACAACCTGTTGCCCTGCCTGCCGGCCGTCGCCGACGCCCAACGCCCACCGCACATCCTCGATGCCGGCGGCGGCTCAGGCGAGATGGCGCTGCGGTTGGTGGGGTGCGGCTACCGCGTCTGGCTGCTCGACAGCGGCCCGGCCATGCTTGAGCAGGCGATGAAGTCGGCGCGCTCGTTGCCGACCGAGGCCCGCGGGCGGCTGATCCCCTGCGTTATGGCGGTGGAGGACGCTGCGCAAGCTTTTGCCCCACGCACCTTCGACGCCATCTTCTGCCATACGCTGATCGAGTACCTGCCCGAACCCCGCGCGGCGTTGGGTGCCCTGGTTCCCTTGCTCCAGGCAGGCGGGCTGTTGTCGGTCTCGTTCGTGAACAGCCATGCCCAAGTGCTGCGCCATATCTGGTCGGAGCACGATCTGGCTGCGGCCGAGGTGAGCCTGCGGGGCAGTACAGCTTTCTGTGCCCCGCTGTTTGGCATCCAGGGTGAGGCGCACACAGCCGAGGAGGTGGCGGCATGGCTGGATGCACTGGGCTTGGCGGTGGTGGCGGCGCGCGGCGTGCGCGCCTTCGCGGACTTTGTCCCGGCCGATCACCTGGCCGACCCGGCGTTCTTGGACGCGCTGCTGGAGTTGGAGCGGGCAGCCGCGGAGCGGCCGCCCTACAAGCAGATAGCCCGGTATGTTCAGCTCCTGGCTCGCGCGCCGGTAGAGAAGAGTGACATTCCATCTTTCCCCTGAAAGGCAACCACCATGAAGACATCGGTAGGTATCGGACTGACCAATGACTGCAACCTGGGCTGCGCCCACTGTTACCGCCCGCAAGGCCAGATCTACCGGCTCGGCCTGAACGACGTGCGCAACATCTGCAGCCGGCTCGACGTCGCGTCCTTTAACCTGGGCACGGGCGAAAGCTGGCTGCATCCCGAGTTCACCGCCATCGTAGAATTCCTGGCAGAGCGCGGTATCCCCGTAAGCATGGCCTCCAACGGCTATAGCCTTGCGGAGATGCCGGCCAGCCTGCTGCCTGCGTTCCACGACGTCGAGGTGTCGATCGATTACGCCTCGCCAGAAGGTCAAGATGGCTTCCGGGGTGAGGGCAACTGGGTGTGCGTGATGGCGGCCATCGACCGTTGCCGTGACCACGGCATCGAGGTGACGATCCTGGCGACGATGATGGCGACGAACTACCAGGAGATGGACGGGTTGGTGGCGCTGGCGCGGGCCGTGGGTACCAACCTGCGAGTGAACATCTACCAGCCGGTTCGCAGCGACGGCTTTACGCTGAGCTACGAGCAGTTCTGGGAGGGCTTTCGGCGGCTGCTCGGCGCAGGGCGGCTGCTGAGCACCAGCGAGCCCATTGTGCATGCGATGCTGGACCTCCACCGCCTGGCAGGATCGCCCTGTGGCCGGCGGAGCATCCGCTTCACGCCTCAGGGCCACATCACGCCGTGTGTGTACTGGCCCCAGCCTGATCTGACCCTGGCGAGTCTGGACGGTCTGACCGCAGAAGGGATTCTGGAAAGCCGGCAGTTCCGCCTGGCACGCCGTGTACCCGATCCCTGCCGGGGCTGCCCCCACGTGGAGAGCTGCGGCGGGGGCTGCGCCAGCCGGCGGGCGCTGCTCGGCGACCTGGACCGGCCGGACGTTTACTGCCCGCTGGTGCGCGGCGAGACGGTGGAGCTTGCCTTCACGGCCGCACCCCAAAAGGATCTGCCACGGGGCGGGAATGTGTGCACGACGCTCATCCTGCCCTGAGGCCTGCCCTCAGCAGAAAGGCTGCGCTGCGGGGCGCGGCGGTCGAGTCCCGGTCCAGCTCGCGGCGCAGTCGATCCAGGTCGGCGGCGACGTCGACATCATACCACTCGGGCAGGAGGTGCACCTGTAGCTGGAGATCCCGGCAAGTGGTGAGCGTCTGAGGCACAACCTGCTCGGTACTCCACGCGATCCCCTCGAACAGCGCCGGATGGAGGCGATTCATGCCGATCAGATAGTAGCCCCCGTCGTGCCCGGCCCCGAGCGTGACATCGGCCCCCCCAAGCGCCGAAAAAGCCTCCTCGAGATAGCATAGCGGGAGCGTCGGTCCATCGCTGTTCATGATGACTGCCCGCTGGTAACCGCGATCGAATTGTTGGGCCAAGGCATTGGCCAGCCGCTCCCCCAGCCCGGCTCCCTGCTGAGGCAGAAGGCGGAACAGGCGCGGCGCCAGCCCGCGGAAATAGGCGCGCGCGCCCAGCGGGGTGTAGGCCAGGACCAGATCGGCGGCGTCGAGCCGTGCCGCCAGGGCCAGCGTATCCAACAGCAGGCAGCGGTACAGGTCGGCGGCCTGCTCAGGAGAGAGCGGGGGACAGAGACGGGTCTTGGTCTGGCCCGGCACCGGCTGCTTGGCAACGACGATCAGGGCATCGTTCATCCGGACCTCGAGAGGGATTCACAGGCTCCAGCACGCGCCGCAGCGGTCACAGGCCTCCGGCGGCTCCTCGCTCTGAAGGGCCGCGCGAAAGCGCCGGTAAGCCGCCCCCTGCCAGATCTCGGCCAGCGGGGACTGGAAGGCGTTGCCCAGAATCAGCCCGGCGTAGTCGCGCGCCGTAAAGGGCGAGAAGCAGCAGGGAAGCACGTTGCCATTGGCGGTGATGTACATGAGAGTGTGAGGCCGGCGGCAGCGCGCCCAGGGCCGGTCGCCATCAATCGCCTCCAGGCTGTCACGAGGGGAGGTGGCCCCCGAGGCCTGGAGGGCGACGCCGAGCTCCGCCGCCAGCGCTTCCGCCTGGGCCAGGTAGCCCGCCTCGGCTGCGTGAAGCGCCTGGAAGAGCGACTGCTCAGGGCGGGCCAAACCCTGCCCATAGAACACAAGGCGCTGGACGTAGATCTCGCCGACGCCCAGGCGCCGGGCCAGGCGCACCAGTTCCGGCAAGTCGGGCAAGTTCTCGCGCAGGGCGGTGATCCACAGCGAGAGGCGCGGGCCGCGGCGGGCTGCCTCGATGCGTCGCACAAAGGCCGCAACGTTCTCCACCACCCGATCGAAGGCATCCACCCCCCGGATGTGGGAATAGAGCTGTGCATGGGCGGCATCGGCGGAAACGCGGAACTCGTCGAGCCCTGCTTCGATGAGCGCAGCCTGTAGCAGCGGCGTGAGGGCCAGTGCGTTGGAGTTGAAGAGCACCCGAGGCGGGCACGGCCGGCCCTTGAGGTACGCGACCATGACCGGCAGATGAGAGTTCAGCAGCGGCTCGCCGACGCCGTGAAGCACAACCCGCTGTAGACAGGGCACCTGGTCCACCAGGCCGCGGAATTCGTCGAGGGTGAGATCGCGGGGCGGTTCCAACGCCGTAAAGGTCCGCACGCAGGTCTGGCAGCGAGAGTTGCAGCGGTTGGTGGGTTCGACGTAGAGCTCAGTTGGCAGCACGTTTCACCGCATACTTGAGCGTGACGAACAGGATCGCCTTGGTGGCCAACAGCGTCCCGCGCAGGGTTCCGCTGACCTTGGACCGTCCGCCGCGACGGGCACGGTAGCGCACCGGCACCTCGATCACACGGGCGCCCCGGCGGGCTGCCTTGATCATCATCTCGGCCGGCCAGCCGTAGGTCATCTCCTGCATCTCGAGCCCGTCCAGGAGGTCGGCGCGAATGGCTCGGAAGGGACCCAGGTCGGTAACGTGCAGGCCATACAGGCAGCCCATGAGCTGGGCCACGAGCCAATTGCCAAAGCGGGCGTGGGCCGGCATCGCTCCCCGTTCGATCCCGCCGGCAGGACGCGATCCCAGGACCAGGTCGGCCTCCCCCGCCAGGAGAGGTGCCAACAGGACCGGGATCTGGCTTGGGTCAAAGCTGCCGTCGGCGTCCAGGAAGACCAGCGCCTCAGCGCCGCCCGCACGGGACTCCCGGACGCCTGCAGCGCAGGCGTAGCCGTAGCCAGGCCGAGGCTCAACGACGACCTGGGCGCCGGCCCGGCGGGCAACTTCGGCCGTGGCGTCGGTTGAGCTATTGTCGACGACAATCACCACCTGCCCGGCGCCTGGTGGGATCGCGGACAGGACGCCAGGCAGCGGCGCTGCCTCGTTTCTGGCTGGGATGACAATAGCCGTTCTCACCGGGTGGCAGTATACTGCGAATCGGCGACGCTCGCAAGCGCCCAACGACAACGACAACTGGAAGATACTGTTGGCGAATGCTATGTCAAGTGAGGCCTGGTCATAATTCAGGCCGGCCTCAAGAGAGGCTTAATGCCCTTGCCGAGAGGCATGTCGTGCTCAAATTGATGAAGCAGAACCAGTTGATAGAGCAACACGGCCCCCAGTACAATCAACTGGGTGCGGTTCAGACCTTTGACAGGGACTTGACCTCTCCACTAAGACGTTCTTGAACAAGCCATTGAAGGGCTCAATGGCCTGATGACGCAGCTTGTGGAACATCTTGCGTACCGGTGCCCCGGGGTCAGTGCGTGGGTACGGACCACATCCCGAGGCGACCAACAGGCGATTGTGGTGCTCACATTGCTCATACAGCTCAGGTGCGTGGCAATGATTATCGCCCAGCACGTAGCGCACTTTAAACGGCAGCTGACGGATGAGCGCCGGGGCTGGCAGGCTGTCGTGAACATTGGCGGCGGTCAACTCGGCCGCCAGGGGAATCCAAGTGGCTGCCACCGTGGATACCAGATGAAGCTTCCAGCCATACCACCAGCCATGATGCCCGGATTTCGACCAGTGGGCCTCGGTGTCGATGCTGGTGTGCGGCACCACACCTTGTTCCCGATGCTTCTTGTGCCACACGCCGCCGTTGGCGCGCAATGCGGTGCTGTCGAAGGCCGCCGCTCATCCCTGTTGCGCCCAAGGCTGGATCAGACTTAACAGATAGCGTCCCAACGCGCCGATCATACTCGGCAACTCATCAGGCAACGCTTGGAGCCGCCGTTCCCAGGTCCGGCGACAAGGGAAACGCCCGTGCTCGTCAGAGAGCAGAACGCGTAGCTGCTGAGTCAAGCGAGTCTCCTGTTCCAGAAAGGCTAACAAGCTGTAGGCGGTGTAAAGACGGCGAATGATCATGACGATCAGAGCTTTGACCATCAAGCGGTCTGGATACAGCTTGGGTCACCCTCGCTTTCTGGGCGGAGGGGGCATCGGGATACGATCGACCAGCATGACCAAGATGACAAGTAACGGTTTTTGGTGTAGCATTCAGTTGCCTCCCGGTTTTGAAGTGTCGCAACTGAAATACTACGGAGGTTACCGCGCTTTGGCTAGGCCTCTGCGCGGTATTTTTCGATCTGTATGTCCTGCTGTGATCAGTCATGATTTATGACCACGTCTCAGCTATCTCCTCTTTCGAATAGCTCGCGCGCCTGTTCCATCAACTCGAGCCCTTTCGCGACCTCTCCAGCAATCACGCGGTTCGTGCCGTTGGACATCAGGCTGCGAGCCAACGTGAT
>Ga0114946_10001409_pt1 | contig 16620 bp, 9 predicted proteins | sample WalLakDeSediment_FD_88676 | JGI IMG/M metagenome (GOLD analysis project Ga0114946, IMG submission 88676) | Lake sediment microbial communities from Walker lake, Nevada to study Microbial Dark Matter (Phase II) - Walker Lake 11/02/13 Deep Sediment | ecosystem: Environmental > Aquatic > Freshwater... | reverse complement strand
TGGAGGTGGGTGCTGATGCATATGTTGAGAAACCTTTCGAAATTAAATACCTGCGCACAGTTGTAAACAATCTGTTGAAACAACGGGCAGCCATGAAAGAGAAATACCTGCTGGATAATATATACTCAACAGGCAACAACCATAATTCTCCTGATTCCAGGTTCCTGGAAAAGGTGGAGAAAATCATGGCGAATCATTTTTCTGACCCCGAGTTTTCCATTATCACCCTTAGCGAAAAGCTGAATGTTAGTCGTAGCCAGCTCTTCAGAAAGTTTAAATCTGTGACAGGAAAGTCACCCAGCGATTTTATCAGGATTATACGCCTTAAGAAAGCCGCAGAGATCATCTTAAAGGAGGATATGGGGATAAATGAAGTAGCCTATGAGGTCGGATTTAACTCGCCATCACATTTTATCTCCTGTTTCAAAAAGTATTTTGGCAAAACTCCAAAAGAATATGCCATGAGTAATCGGTAAAAAGTTTTGGAATACCGCGTAAGTTTATCGTTTTGAAAACTTTGCTATTCTATCCCCTATTTAATATACCCCAGGGATACCAGAAATCTTTCAGTCTCCGCCAATGTTTCAAGGTAACTTTCGGTATGCCTGAAATTGAAGAATCCATGGCCTTTTCCCTCATATAAAAATAACTGGCAAATATTTCCGGCATTAATCATTTTATCTCTGTAATTTTCTGCTGTTGATACCGGTATAAGCCGGTCATTGGTGCCCAGAAAAACGATAGTGGGTGGTACACCATGTTGAATATTGTGTAAGGGTGATATTTCCGGATATCTTTCTCCAATTCTGTCGTATCCATAACCATCCGGGCCATTATCGAAGACCGGATTGAAAAGCAGCAATGCATTGGGTCGTGGCGAAACCGTAAGATCGTCTGTAGGATCATCCAGCCCTGGCACCATGGCAGCGGCAGCAGCAATATGCCCGCCAGCCGATCCACCTGACCCGGCAATACCAGCGGGGTCAATACCCAGCAATTCTGCATTTTTGCGCAAATAGCGGAAAACCGATTTTGCATCAGACACTGCATCAAACGGTGTAGTACCATGCCGCTCCCTTACCCTGTAATCGGCAAGTATTGCAACCATTCCCTTAGAAACCAAATGTTTGGCATGGGGTTCGAACTGGGTGATATTACCACCGTTCCAGCCACCACCAAAGAAAAAAACGATGGCAGGACGTGGTTCGTTATATATTTTCTCATCCGGATAGAAGAAGAAAAGCTTCAGGTTGGTGGTATCTGCCTGCTTGTAAACCATGACTTTCTCTGTTTCCGGCCATACCCGGACACCATCAGGTATAGTGTCAGTTGCAGTCACTTTACCAGTCATTATTAATGCTGCAGCAAAGTTTAAGATAATAACTCCGAAGCGGAATTTTTCCATGATTACATTTTTATTTGATTTCAGAATAAAAGATTACTGTTGGGTATAAAAAAAAGATTGCAATTATTCAACCATTGCTCTTTGTGCCCATTGTTTCCACAATTCAGTTAGTTCAGCAGCTTTTTCAGGATATGTTTCAACCAGGTTATGCAGTTCTACCGGGTCCTTATCCAGGTCGTATAACTCCCAGCCTTCTTTTTTCGAAACAAGTTTCCAGTTTTCCTGCCTTACAGCTTTGTGCCCAAAGTGTTCCCAAAAAAGATTCTGATGGGTTTTCTGTTTTTGTAATTCTCCTTTAAGCAAATTCATAAAGCTGACTCCTTCCATTGGAGTAATGGCTTTGTCTTTAAGTGAATCAGGATAAGTAGCGCCTGCAAGTTCAACAAAAGTAGGCATGAAATCTATTACGTGCCCCACATGAGCGGTTATCTGTCCAGGCTTGATCTGTTGAGGCCAGTGAGCAATCAAAGGAGTTATGATTCCACCTTCATGGGTCCATTTTTTAAACCTGCGGTAGGGGGTGTTTCCGGCATTAGCCCATGCCATTCCGTAAGCAGCATAAGTGTCCGGGGCACCCGGGAAAATCTCAGGATTAGTGCCTCCCCGTTCGAAAAAGCCATGTCGCGTATCCCGCCCCTGAATAACCTCAGCACATGCACCATTATCAGATAGAAACAGTATCAGTGTATTATCCAGAACTCCCTTTCTTTCCAGTGCTTCTATTACTTTTCCAATTCCCAAATCCATGCTATAAACCTGTGCAGCATATACGGCCATACGGTGTGCTTCCCACTCCTTATGCGGCGAATCTTCCCATGAAGAAACTGATTCATCGCGTGGACTCAGCTCAAACCGTTCATCAATAATGCCCAGCTCTTTCATCCTGCTATGCCTGTTTTCTCGCAGTTCATCCCATCCTCCGTAGTAAGAGTTTGTGAACATATCAATATGTTCCTGCCTGGCATGAAGAGGCCAGTGTGGGGCTACGTGTGAAATATAAAGCAGAAACGGACGGTCTTTTTCAGCATCATCAATAAATTCAACGGCATAATCGGTTATAGCCTCTGTGTAATAGAAATCATCCCAGGGTTCGATGAATTCGTTTTGAAGCATAAGACTTGCCGGGGTAAAGAAACTTCCAGCACCGGAAAGGGTTCCGAAAAACCTGTCGAAGCCACGTTGCAAAGGCCAGGAAGGGCGGTGCAATGTGGGTTCCGGATCACGGTAGTCATAATGGGTAACATGCCATTTCCCACTCATGAAGGTTTGGTAGCCCGCACTGCGCAATACTTCCGCGATACTAACACATGACTCATTAAGCCGTCCGATATAACCTGGTCGTTGCTGAGGATCAGGGTTAACCATTTCTCCCAAACCCGCCTGATGTGCATATAAGCCGGTTAAAAGCGATGCCCGGGTAGGAACACAACGTGAAGCATTATAAAATTGTGTAAAGCGCATTCCCTTTTCAGCTAGTTTATCCAGATTTGGTGTGGGAATCTCTCCGCCATAACAACCTATGTCTGAATAACCCAGGTCATCAGCCATGATCAATACAATATTGGGCGTAGACACCTTCTCATCAACACTGGTATTACATCCTGCAAGAGCCAGGGCACAAATGCCTAAACTCAACGAACTGAATTTTGGTCCCAGAATACTGGTGCAATTTGAATTTGAATATTTTTTCACTTTCTCCTGTTTAATTAGTCTGCTGATGGGTATAATGATGGTTATTGGCCGTAATAATTTGCTGCAGGACTTTGCTTGAATCCGATCCTTATGGCTACACCAGTTAAACTATCTACTGAATTAGCTGCAATGGGTTCTGTATAAAGCAACCAGTGTTTTCCGCCGATAGCCTCATTTATCTGATAGGCAATAGAAGCACCCTCAGTTGCTGATTGCAATTGCAAAGAACCATCTGATTCAGTAATAGTAATCGTTTGGGTTTGAGGTTGTATGCCATCGGGAGGCCACAGTCTTTTTACCAGTTCGGTTTCAGGAAGGGTAAGTGGGTCGTTGGTCAATTCGATCCATCTTTCAAGCTCCCGTGAAAGCCTTAACCTGATCTCCTGGTATTGATCATGATGTGCCAGATTAATGACTTCATGTGGATCATTCCACAGATCATAGAGTTCTTCATCTGGTTTGGTAGTGGCAAACCACAACTTTTGAACTTCATCAAGCGAATCTTCATCTCTGAAGCGAAACAATTCCTGCATCAAAGGCATCTGGTCTCTGAATGGCAGGAACTGCACATAAGGCCTTTGTGGCATATAGTTTCTGTGGTATTTATACCTTTCGTCTCTTACAGTTCTTATGCAATCCAAGGCAGGGTCCATGCGGTCGCGCGAAGCAAAGATGTATTGCCGTGTTTGTAAATCGTCAGTTCCCAGAAATGGTATGCCGTGCATGTTTTCAGGCACTTCAAGACCGGCAAGTGCCAACGCTGAGGGGGCAAAATCAACAAAGCTTATCATCTGTTCATTCACCGTTCCGGCATCTTTTCCATCGGGGAAGATAACAATCAATGGTACATGCAACCCTGAATCATAGGTCCAGCGCTTCATGCGTGGCAAAGCATCGCCATGGTCGCTGTAGAAAAATATGATGGTATTATCAGCCAGACCGTCCTCTTCCAGTTGTTTTAAAATAGTACCAACAATAGAGTCCATGCGTATGATATTGCTATAATGAATTGCCATATCACGGCGGATAATCTCACTTTCCGGATAGTAGGGTGGTAATTCAATCTGATCGGGATCAACCAGAATGGGTTTATGTGCATTACCCCATACCCTTGATTCATGGGTTTCCATGATATTGAATACTGCAAAGAATGGTTGATCTTTCTCTCTGCGGTTTCTCCAGTGAGCCTGGTTATCGCATTCATCCCATGCCGTAATTGGGTTGTGAAACTGGTAGTCGGTTTTTTCATTATTGGTAGTAAAATACCCTGCTCTTCTGAAAAGTTCGGCATAGGTTACCGCTCCAACAGGGGGCACTGCTTCATAAACAGGAATGGCAAGCAGCTCGGGATCAGTGATTTGATCAAGAGCTGCAGTACGTGATGTGGTGCGCATGTGTTGTGCCCCGAAACTGGTCGGGTACATACCGGTAATAAGGGCTGCGCGGCTGGGAGAACAAACACCACTCACTGAATAAACGTTGGTAAATCTTATCCCCTGGCTAGCCAGTCGGTCAATATTTGGGGTGCTGGCCAATTCATCGCCATAGCAACCAAGTCTTGGACTCATATCTTCGCAGGTGATCCAAAGAATATTGGGTCTTTCAGGGAGTTGGTCGTTATTGCCTGCTTTTTTTTCCTGGCATGAACTCAACGTTCCGGATGTTATGCCGGCTAATAATAGCATCCATTCTTTTTTCATATCTTTTTGTTAAGAATTCTATTTACACCTTTTCAATCAGGCTGTTTGAATGAACATACGCTAAGGTATGAAAAAAGGAGCCACCGGATTTCCGGTGGCTCCAACCAATTACAAACCAAGAACCAATACCCGGATCGGTAAAATACGGGTATTCCCAAAACGAATAATATAAATACCTGATCTTGTAGTTTCAATCTGTGAGCTTCCGTCAATAATTCCGGAATGGATTTTTCTGCTTTGAATATCAAATACTTCATAATTCAGGCCATGTAAGGATTCTGTGGCCCGCAGGAAGATGATGTTATTTCTGGAGAAAACTCTTACGGTTTCATTAGAGAATTGATCTGTATTGGTAACATCTAATGTAATATTGATCGGCTGAGTACCCTGGTCGGAAATGTTTCCGGCCGCATCAACTGCATAAGCATAATATATTCCGGGTTCGAGGCCTGAAGTGGAAACCTGTATGTCAGTATTTGCAGTTGTTACTTCGGCGTAACTTCCTTCATTTACTGCCACAGCAGCATCCAGATCGGCAACAGAAGAAACCGGATAACCTGATATTATAATATAAACCCGCCCATTGTCTTCATTGGATTGAACAAGAACAAAATGGTCCGTGCCATTGAATGCGGATTGTCTCTCATTACGCACAACCGGAGGAATACCATCGGTTACTTCAATAGCATTGGTGCTTTTTGCCGAGAGATCACCTTCTGCTGAAACAGCATAGGCATAGTACTCACCCGGAATAAGATTAAAAGTGGAGATATTTGTATTGCTGTTGGCGCTTGTAACCACTGCAAAAGCTCCTTTTGCTGTGGCTGCGGCTGCATCAAGATCGTCTTTGGTTTGCTGTGGTTCATTTGTAAGGACAATATATACGTATCCGGTCGAAAATGAGCTTTGTACGATCGCAACCTGTCCTGGTGCGTTGCTTACTGTCTGTTCGGCAGCATTTACTTCCAGCACTATAAGCTGATAAACGGCCACATTGTTATTTTCTATTGATACCCCATTGGTATCTGACACACCGGTTACTGTAACAATGATGGTTTGGCCATTGGGTACGTTAGATACATCACCTGCATTGAGTAAAACTTCACGATCATTGATAAGCTCTGCTGAAGATGGGTTTCCTGTTAGGCCGAAGGTACCACTGAGTGTATAATTTGCAGTGTTTTCTGCGGATATGGCTTCTACAGGCCTGCTGAAAATTACTTTCACATGCGTTGCATTCTCAAGTAGCAGTGTGGGTTTTACGCGAGGGGGATAGTACCATGTAACGCCTGCCACGTCGCCGGTTCCGGCTATAAGGTCGTCGGAGTTGATAATTTTGAAGTTCAGAGTTTCCGGGTCTTCGAAAACAGGAGCTGTAGTGAGCAGATTGGTTCCTTCAGTTGCAGGATTCATGCCTTCAACATAGCAATATTCTACCTGGGCAGCAAGACCATTTGCGAGTGGAGAGCCCGATGCAATATTGAAGAAAACGGAATTAAGGATTTTGGTTTCTCCCTGGGCATTGTTTCGGCCCCTGAAAAGACCATCAGCACCTGTGGATATATTGTAGAATGTGGAATGGTTTACGGTTAAAGTTGTTCCAATTGCTGATTCACCTCCGGCACTGCGGTAAAAAACAACGGGGCCATTGATATTGGCAAAAATACAGTTTTCTATATATACATGTCCATACACCTCGTTGGGTGTGTAAAGATGTATCAAGCGCTGGGCAGTGTTTGTAAATACGGAATTTCGCACATCAATGGTTGAGCCCCCGTTATTCAGACGGACTACGCCACCGTTATCAGTGAAATTTTTGAAAAGGCAGTTGTTAACCTTCACATGGGCTTTGGAATTAAGCCTAAGGGAAGAAATTGTATTGGTGCCCTCTACGATAGTACCATCGAGAATCAGCCCATCGTAAACAACTGTAATATCTAAACCCGTGACAAGAAAAATCCCTGCCCCAGTGCCTGTATTATTGGTTCTCATGATCGTAGGCCTTTCAGCCAGTCCTTCGGCAGATTTAATAACCGTGTTGTCAATGATCCTGACATAGGTTTGCAGATTATATACACCCCCAGAGGTACTAAGGATATAGCTGTCATAAGCAGCAATAGCGAGATCATTTTCAAATTCATCGAGTTCATCCACTGTATATTCTCTTGAATGAAAGTCATTGACTTTAACAATAGCTGAAGCCCCCTCAGAGAGTAAGTCATCTGCATCAGCGGCAAAGGCATTATATATGCCTGGTATAAGGGCTGTAGTGGCAATGTTGACAACCTTACCAGCTTCTGTTACTTCGGCTGATGAACCTTTATTCTCCAGAACTGCTGCAAGCAGGTCGGTAACATCAGACTGCTCAACATCGTCTTTCACAATAAAAATACGTCCGCTTTTATTACTTATACCTGTAACAAACTGGTTTGTTTTATTGGATACAACCTGGTATGCCATTGTTAATTCGGGTAGCTCAGGTTCCGGGATTTTTGTTAGTGTAACATTTATCTGTTGTGCTTCATCTTCAATAACAAAACCTGATTCAATTAGGGGATCGAAACCTGCGGCAGCAATGCTATATAAATAGGATCCATTTTCAAGCTCTATGGAAGCATTTCCATCAGTGTCGGTTGTAAGTGTTTCAGTAATTCCGTTAATGGATACAATTGCACCCTCAATGGCAACTGGATCATTATCCTGGCCTTCATAGGTTATTGTAAAGGTAACCAGGAACTTTTCGGGTTCAATAAGTTCTGTATTGGTATATGTGGCAACATTGTCACCGGCAATGAGTATCCCGTTTGCGTCTGATACCCCGGTAACAGTGATCTCTATTGTCTCAAGGTATTCAAGGTTCGACATATCTTTGATGGTAAGCGTAACTTCCCTTTTGTTGGTAAGTACAGCCTGTGAAGGTTGCAGGGTAAGCCCACCGGTTCCTCCTACAGTATAGTTGGATGTGTTTTCGGCTGAGACGGCATCTACTGCCTTACTAAAGGTGAGTTTTACATGGGTATCATCAATTTTTTCAAGTATGCTGAAAACGGTGGGTGGTGCATAATACATCCTATTGCCTGCCACATCATTATTTGCAACCCTGAATGAAGTGTTATTGGTTATAAAGAAATCGAATTCAGCTTTGTTTGCATAAACCGGAGCCGGGTCAACATCAAAACTATTGGTAGCTTCAGGAGGTGTGGTAACCAGGCCATCTTTTGTTATTCCTCCAAGATAGCAGTAATCGACAGTATTGCCATCCCTTACACCGTTTTGGTTTACAATTATGTCATCACCTGTAATTGTAATATTGGTAAAAACTGAATTCATGATCTGCACTGGAAGGGTTTCTTCATCGCGTGTTCTGATGAGACCGTCAGCACCGGACTGTATATTATCAAAGGTGCAATGGTTGATATAAACACCTGTGCCGTGTGCAGTTTGTCCACCGGCAGATCGGAAAAATACAACAGGGCCCTTGATTCCAGTAAAGGTGCAATTGTTTAAAAGGATGTCTCCATAAAGATTTTCCGGATCAGAGCCCAGGGTTTCAAACAGGTGAATAAGTCTCTGCTCTGAGTTGTAGAAAAGTGAATTACTTGCCGTTAGGGTTGATGTGGCGAAGTTAAATCTTATTATTCCGTTATTATGTGAAAAATTAAAAAACTCGCAGTTTTCGATGATAAGATCTACGGGTCCATTGCCTCTGAAAGCCAGTAATTGCTGTCCTGCTGTCCCTTCAGGCCTGTTGCCGTTGAAAGCTAGTCCTGAAAAAGTAATAGCGAATTTAGTGGTTCCCTCAGATCTGAAAATACCTGCACCAGTACCGGTATTATTGGTGCGCATCAAAATTGGTTTTTCGGGCAATTCATCTTTGGACGTTATGACTACCTGCCGGGTTAAAGCGATATAGGTGGTTAAGTCATACAATCCTCCTGAAGTAGAGAGAATATATATGTCGTATGTGCCGGCTGCAAGGTCGGTTTGAAACTGGGCAATTTCATTAACGGTATATTCCTGCGATGTTTGTGCCATTGTGCCGCTGACCAATGTTAGGATTATTAGCAAGGTAAAAAAGATCTTGAGTTTTTTCATCTTAATTTACGTTTTGATTATGAATATATTAAGAGCATACAACTGATAATGATTATTTTGCTTCTTCTTTGGCACTGAATTTAATGATTTCGCTGCCTGCCAGCAGGAATGCCCCGGCACCATATACCTCCCACATGTCTTCGTGGATTTCAGCAGGGCCGTGCCCTATTTGCTGTGTCCAGCCCAGCTTTCCTGATGGATGTACAATGTATGTTAAGCCATGCCATCCTCTAAGGGCGTAAGGCATGTAGATATCTTTGCAGAGCAACCCTTCATTTACTCCCCATGCCAGTGCATAGGTATAAAATGCTGATCCGCTCGATTCCCCATGCCCCTGCGGATCGAGCAAGCTGGTGTGCCACAAACCGTCGTCACCCTGAAAATCTACGATACGGGCTGCCATATCTTTAAAGAGCTTTTCGTATTTATGCCTTGAAGGATAATCAAGGGGGAGATCCTGCAGCACCCTGACCAGGCCCCCCATTACCCATCCATTGCCACGACCCCAGAACACCTTCTCTCCATTTCCTGGCGCATAAGGTATTCGGTCATGGCAGGTTTTACGCCGGCATGGTCTTCATGTCGATGGGTTCCATTTATGAACAATCGCTCCCCGTTCAAATAAAAAGGTCCGTTTTTGATAAATTCAAAATCTCTTATCCCAAAGCTCTCGGTGATCTGGTGTTTGATGTCTCCCATGCTGATGCTTACCTTGCAGCTGTATAGTGCCGGGTCTGAGGGCAACCAAAGGATTGGATCTGAGAGGTTAATATCTTCTATTCCTACAAATCCATACCATGCAAGTTGAGTGGTATTGCCCGAAGCAACTATTTTTCCATTGCGATCCATGATCTCAAATGCCACCTCAACCGGCTTTACATGTTTGCAGGGGTTGTACAGCCGGGCTTTTATTTGTATAGAAGCCTGATCATAAGGTTTCTTTGTAACAGGGCTGATGTGTACCGTCTCCAATGAAACTGCCGGTACATACCGCAGATTTACATAGCGGTAAAGGCCGCCATACAGGTTGAAGTCGCTGAGATCGGAGGGGATAAGTTCAACATCGCGCGAATTATCGGTTCTAACCACAACCGGAACCTTGCCGTTATACATTTCAGCAAAGCCGGAATTGCGAAACTGATCTACTGCATCGGTAATATCAAACCAGAATTCATCGTAACCCCCTACATGTCGCCCAATATGGGTTTGAAAAACATAAAGATCTGTTTTTTGGCCTGCACCTTCAAAATGAAGAATTGTGCGTCCATCGGGGAAGGGGTTTAACAGGTCGAGCCAGATACGGTACCAGCCGGGGCCCTGATAATATGCCACATCGGGATCTACACCGTCAAGGGCGTTATAACTATGTGGCAGGGTTACTTTTTCCCAAACAGGCAGGTTGGAACTGTTCTCGATACGTACAGCTTCCCAAACACCCCCCAGGTCGCCTTTTACAAATTCCCAGCCATTTAGGAGTCTTTGTGATTCATGCAAACCAGCATAGGAGCCGGCCGAACCCACAAACAAGATTAAGAATAAAAATAGAATACCCGGAAAAAATCTGAAAAGAAATGACTTTTTCATTTGAAAATGATTGAATTAATAAATATTATGGTATTAATTTTTTGTTGCCAGTGCCCTTTAGGGAATCAGTATTATTTTTTTTACCCTTACCTGTTGGTCAGAAATGACACGGATGATATGGATTCCTATTGTTGTACCCGTATCCATTATGTAATCACCGCTGATATTGCTTATTACAGATAATGACCGTCCGCTCAGATCGATTATTTCTGCTGTATAATTTCTGATTGCTTCATCCGGGACTATTTTTACACCGCCCCTTACTAGAGTTATGGCAAAAAGCCCTTCATCCGGATATGAAATAGAAGTAGATAACCCTTTTTTAATGTATACAAGATTCTGGGATCTGAGTGAAACCCTTCCATCAGAATCGGTAGCAAAAAAGGAATAAAATGCAGGTTTAAGCCCCTCAGTTATAACCGGATATTCGCGGTTAACCTGGGTTGCGTTAATGACTTTACCAAATCCTTCTGCAACTGAAATTTGCAGCTCCTGGATATTTGAAGCGGGTTTTCCCACCTGTATCAGCCATATTTTGCCTGTTTTGGAGGTTCTAGCTATCACAAACTCACCAGGATCGTTGGTCACTTCCTGGTAAGCTGAAGTAATTACAGGTCTTTTATCGGGTTCTGTAAACCAAGAAGTCTTGAGCGCATTTAGTTCATACTCCTGTTCCGATGTTATGCCTTCTGCAGTAATTTGTATGTGGGAAAGTGCAGGTAGAAGACCCAGATTGTGAAATGTAAACTTTACTGTGTTGGTGTCTACCAGTTCAAGATGAAACTGTTTTTCTTCTGCACCGGAATTTCCTGAAATGATGTATTTCTGTGGGTCAAGGGCTTCATCGGGGTTGGGTGAAAAGTTAAACCGCATCAGAAATATACTATCGTTAGTTTGTTCGAGATAGGGATAAACTGAAAAGAATATTGTATCGCTTAAACGGTCATAAAGTTGCGCCAGATATAAAGATGAAGGAAATAAGCCTTCCTGGTTATGGCCTTCCCAGAAGGCATCGGGGCGAGGGGGGTTGCTTATGATTTTACTTCCCCTGAATCCAATGGCGTAATTTACTGCCGAAACCCAGGGGTTCTGGATATTGGCTTCTGACCCGGCAGAGTTCCATACTACATGGTTTACGCCTGCCCAACCATGACCGGAGCCTAAATGGCCACGGTCTCTTACATTGATTGCACCATCGGAAATGATCTGATCGTATAAAGAACCCATTGCCCAACGATGGTGGGGTCCAATGTCGGAGTGGGTTTTAACGGCAACAGAATTTGCAAAAACATTAGGCCCCAGCACACGGGAATGGGTTGCATAATCATGTCGCCCTTCCGAAGCATAGCAGTTTGTGAATAGGTTTAGCTGTCCGGTATTAACAAAAGAATATCTTCTCCCTCCGGTGATGATCGATTTTGGTTCCAGTTGTGTGCAATTTGTTACCGTAATATTCCTTGATTCACGTTCCAGGTTTACACATGAATAACCAAAATACTTTGCAGTAATATTTCGTGCCCATCCATGCTCTGCATTTCTGAACATGACAGCATCCCATGCATGATCCTCATCAGTATTTGACGTATGCACTGATTCCAAAAGCATATGCTCCACCCCAACCTTATTTATTCTTACCCGGCTTGCCTTATATACCCTACCACCACCATATTGATCTTCCATGGCCATGACTATGGGATTCCTAAAGAAAATTGAATCACCCCTAATGTCGGTAATAATTCTTTCAAAATGAAAGCTATATGATGATGGAGACCATTGTGTAACCTCACCACCATCAGCGCGGGGAGGAATTTGGTCCATCTGAATATCTGATATCCAGTTCTGGGTTCCAGGCCTGAATATGCTTATGTGATCACCTAATGTATAAGAAGACGCATTGTCCACTATAACAAATTTGCGGCCCACAGGAATATAGGGTTCAATGATATTTACCATAGAGCCATGTTCAATACTTAAACTGCTGCTTCCGCCAATCTGTATGAGTGGTCTTTGCACCCGGCCTGTGGCAATAATCCTGGTCCCTTGTTCATTATCACCTTCACCCCGCAAAACAATACCGCTTTGATTTATTGTGATTATTCCATCAACTTCATATGTGCCGCTTTTTATCAAAACGCTACCCCTGAATCCATTCTCATCGGGTTCAACATTATATAATGATTCAATGGCCGACATAATGGATGACAGGGCATCACCCTCTACAGGTTCAACAATGGCTTTTACCGTAACATCAGGAATGGCTTCCTCTCCGTATTTGTATCCCACATGGCTGAAGTCTGGAATTATATTCCCCAGAGGATCGGGGAGATACTCCAGTTTTCCGTTTTTGCCATAGAAAACATATTTTGTTGACCACCTGACCTGCGACTGAAGGCTGGTGCAAGCATAAAGGAATGAAATGGTTATAATAATACTAATATTCTTCATCAGAATTCAGAATTTATTTAAACAATACAATTAGGAGTGTTCAAAACCTTGATTGTGTATATTTTTTCTAACATATTTTATATCGTTCTTTGACATTTTGGAAATTAGGGTTTGTGATTCACCGTCACCAGAACTGGGTATTTGGATCACCACCACATCTGATTATCATTTCATCATCAATTAGATGTTCCAACTCCATTGCAAATCGCCTTTTTGCGGTTTTATAACCAAACTCATTGATGTTTTTATAGATCAGAATGAGCATGGCAAGTATCAGTGTCATATGCAGGAGTATTTTTATCCCGTTTTCATTGGTACTCATGAAGTGGGAAAAGTCCAGCTCCTGTTTGAGAAAGCGTAAAAACACCTCAATATCCCATCTTTGCTTGTAAATGTCAATAATCTCCAGGCTTGTCAGATCAAAGCGATTGGTCAAAAACCAAAACTGTATTCCTTTTTCATTTTTTGTTTGCAACATGCGGAAAGGATGCTCCAATACACTGAACCCGGTTTTATACAGATGAACCCGCTGATCTTTTAATATGGTAAAGTTCCTGTGCTTAATGCCCTGTGGGCTATCAAGATCCTCCAACACAACATGCCGGGCGTTCACACTAAGACGAGTCACAAAAGAACAGTTGTTTTGATCCAGGTTCTGAAACACATCACGGCTGAAGACCCCGCGGTCAAACACAAATACATTGTCTTTGTGTCTGTCAATTATCTTTAGAATGGTTTTTGGGATGGTGAGGTTCTCGCTAATGTAATTTTGTTGGGTAAACACTTCAACGCTGCTGGGGAACATCTCTGTGAGGCAGATGGTGTATTTGATCTGCTTTTTGCCGTCTTTTTTTCTGCCCACATTGATGCCCTTTTCCAGTTTGTTTGCTGCCTGGGCCACCATGGTTGAATCCACCCGGGTAATCTTATGCTTGGAACTTAACACACTCTCATCGTACTACTGGCTGCACTGTTGATAAACCAACTCATAGGCCTTTTGAAAAAAATCAACATTCATATTGGCCAAACGCGCAGAAAGAGAGTTGTATTTGGTGGATGCCTCTCCAGGCAAGCGAAACAGGTTTTTGAATTTGCGGGAGTTGTAAAAATCTTCCATTGTTCGAAGGCCTATTCTGTCCTTACTGGCCATGCCAAAAAGAATCAGTTTGAACATGGTCTACCCGTGGAGCTTCTTTACCTGATAATCTACCTTGGTCTCTTCTGCCAGATGCACCAATAGATCCTCTGGAATAATCTTCAACAGGTCGCTAACGCCAATCCCGTCCTCTTTGAACTTCATGTAATAAAGGTACGGCGAGAAACAAAAAACAAGCAAAATCAAGGCAGGGTTTTTATTAAAAATAATCCACAAGATGTTAGTAATCAATGCTTTTTCAGAAAAACACCAACCTAAATTGTTAATAACCCTTCTTTTTCCAAAATATCAAAGAACGAAAAACTTATATTGTAATGTTTTGAACACTCCTAATTATGAATGATTAGTTACTTAATTTACAGGTTTAGAACCGGTATTGCAGGCCCAGTTCGAAAAAAGGGCCATATTTATTAGTGTTGGTGATATATTGCTTTTGATAGCGATAGGTTCTTTCGCCTTCACCTGTAATATTGGCAAGACTGGCCAGGATGGTGAAATTTTGCCCCAGTCGTTTGGACAAACTTGCATCGAAACGCAGGTATTCGTCAGTGTAATTGCGGGTATATTTTAACCCTTCTTCGGTACCACCCACATTGAAACTACGCATGCTGGCCCCCTGGTATACCATTGATACCCGTGCAGAAAAACCTGTCATGTCGTAACCCAGTGATAAGTTGGCGATAAAATCGACTTGTGATGGCAACGGAGCCTCCACATAATTGAAATATGAATTTTCATAATCAATCTCAAAGCGTCTTCGTACCGGATTCCATACCCTTTCTGCCATAAACAACGGGAAAAAGGTTTTTGACCACATTCTGGAAGCATTGGCATTGATCACCACCCCCCTCCAGAGTCCCGGTAAGAAGCTCAGATTTGTCTGGATCTCAACTTCAATTCCTTTTACTTGTGAGTCATCAAAATTCATATAATCATCGCGTACATCGTAACTTGTTGTTGGAAGACCAAGGTCTGTAGCTTCAATGGATGACATTGACCTGCTGATGGAAACGAAATAATCGTCGAATCTTTTTTCAAAATAACCCACCGATATAATCCCCAGTCTGCTGGAGTAAAGAGAAACACTTGCATCATAATTCCATGCTTTTGCATGTCGCAATTCAGGATTTCCCCTGAAAAGATTGCCATTGGTAAGATCAACACGTGTGCGGGGGGTTACCATGTTATAGTCGGGTCTTGAAAGGGTTTTTACAGCTGAAAACCGGACATCAAGAAACCTCAGGGGAGAAATCTTCATGTGGAAATTAGGCAATAATTCTCCATATGTCTGGTAAGTTGTTGTGTCTCTCTGGGTACCTGAATCGCCATGTATTGAATAAGAGGAATAATACCCCAGGTATGCATTGTCTGACTTTTCATAGCGTACTCCTGGTAAAATGCGTAGCCATCTTCCTACTTCCAATGTACCCATAATGTACGCTGCATATACCCTTTCTCTTGCTTCATAATCCAGATAGGTGGCATCATATTGCCTTGTTAGGTCATCTTTTTGAACATTATGCCATCTGTCAACAAGATTCCTGTCGATATTAGGATGCAAATAATAGTTGCTGTTGTTCCAGATATGGTAACGATCATCTGAATCATAGAAATTACTTATCATGATTTTGTCGTTGTTAGGTCCACCCAACACAAGACCTGGCATCTTTTCTGCAGCTCTGAATACGTAAGAAGGAATTTGGGTGTACCAATATACCATTTGATGGTTTTGAGTATAACTACGGTCATCATATTTCACCTTTGCCCCGGTTTTAATGAATCCTTTTAACCATGCCCCCACTTTGTAATCTCTTTTCAGGTCAATAGCACCAGTAAGGGCTGTATGTTCGCTGATATCGGGTTCAAACAAATACCTTAAGAGGTAAGTACTGTTGTAATTCATTCTCCTGTGCGTCATTAAAAGTTCAGGATCGTCAACGTATTGCCCAGCCACTTTGGGCTCAAAGGCACTTGGTTGTCTGAACTGCAAACGCACATCATGCTCTTTGTCAGATGTTGTATTGCTGTGTGCAAGAACCCAGTCAAGCTGAAAGCCTGCAACATGCTGTTTCCCGCTAAGCATATTTTGGGTTGTCAAGTCTCTGAAAGTAGCAGATCTTGGGGTGTGACTTATTTCGCTTTGTGTAGTTTGCAATGAGTTTTGGAGGTTGTTCACGTCCACATTTCGCATGCTCAGAAAGCTCTGGAAAATAACTTCTCCTGACCCGTAGCTGTAATCGAGTTGTATGTTGCCTCCAATACGATTGGAGTACCTTTTCGCATCGGTAATTGTAAGAGAGTTCGCAAGTAAGAATGTATCTTGTTCATTTCTCCGGTTCCAACCTACCCCCACATTTTCAGAACTGCGGTTGGTATTTTCGAAATTGCCCCTGATGATTGCACCAATTCTATCGTCCAGGAAACGTTTGCTCAGATTGAATGAACCTTTATAATTGTTAAGGTCTTTCAATAATGAGTTGTAGCCGCCATAAATCCGGAACTGTTGAACCGGATCGGTTGCTGCCCTGGAAACTCCAAGATTA
>Ga0114946_10001408_pt1 | contig 16628 bp, 8 predicted proteins | sample WalLakDeSediment_FD_88676 | JGI IMG/M metagenome (GOLD analysis project Ga0114946, IMG submission 88676) | Lake sediment microbial communities from Walker lake, Nevada to study Microbial Dark Matter (Phase II) - Walker Lake 11/02/13 Deep Sediment | ecosystem: Environmental > Aquatic > Freshwater... | reverse complement strand
TCCCAGGACTTCGCGCATGGAGAAGGCGAATCGCCGGAACTGCACCCCCCGGGAGAGTATGGTAAGGAGCAGGCCCGTTCCCATGAGGAGGAGGATCATGGGCCAGCCCCAGACGTACGAGTTCACGGTGGCGTTCAGGCCTTCAATGGTCTCGGTCATGGGCAGGTATGGAGGGCCGCGGTGCGGGCGTGGCAAGGAATCCGGCTGCGTCGGGACGAGGGCACCAAGATACAAGGGGTCGGCGCGGCGCCGCCATACTCCCAGTCATTGCCCGGCGGGCTCCGGAGCGGTAATCTGGCATCACTATGAAGAAATACACGCCGATCATCATCGTCATCGCCGCTCTCTTTCTCCTCTCGGCCGTACCGGGAGCCATCCATCTCTACACCGACTGGCTCTGGTTCGGCGAAGTGGGGTACGAGCGTGTCTTCCTGACCCAGTGGACCTGGCGGATCGCCCTGTTTGTGCTGGCGTTCGGGGTGGCTTTTGCGTTCCTGTTCCTGAACCTCCGGCGCCCTCTCCTGGGCGTCGTGCCCCCCTTCCTTGTGCGAACAGGACCCGAAGTGGCTCCGGTGGACCTGGCGCCCACCCTGCGGCGCTTCATCCTCCCGGCCGCCGCCGTCCTGGGCCTGGGCGTGTCCGCCCCTCTGGCCCACTCCTGGCTGGCGCTCCTCCAGTATTTCAACCGGACGCCCTTCGGGATCGTGGATCCGGTCCTGGGGAGGGACGTGGCCTTCTACTTCTTCACCCTCCCGGTCCTCTCGGCCTTCTTCGGCCTTCTGGTGCCTCTCTCGGTGATGACCCTCCTCCTCGTCGTGGTCCTCTACCTCCTCCGGGGAGACCTCATCTTCAAACCCCCGATCCTGCGGGTGGAGCCTTCCGCGGGGTGGCACATCGCCGGCCTCCTGGCCCTCACCTTCGTCCTCCTGGGGGCCCAGACCTGGTTCGTGCAGATCCCGGATCTGTTGCTGTCTCAGGAGGGATCCTTCGCCGGGGCCACCTACACCGACCTCCAGGCCCGCCTTCCCGCCTATCGGATCCTCGCTGTGGTGGCCCTGGGTTGCGCGGTGCTGGTCCTGGCAGGGGCTTTCCTGCAGCGAACCGCCCTCTACGCCCTGGTAGCGGTGGCGGGCTTCCTGGTGACGGCTGCCCTGGGCGGCATCGCCTACCCCGGCCTGGTGCAGCGGTTCGTGGTGGCCCCCACGGAGCTGACCCGGGAGACGCCGCAGATCGAGAGCCATGTAAACATGACGCGTCTCGCCTGGGGCCTCGATAACGTGGAGGTTCGAAACCTCCGGGGGGAGGCGCGCCTGACACTGGATGACTTGGCCGACAACTCAGCCACCATCGAGAACGTGCGCCTCTGGGACCGGGCTCCCCTCCTGCAGACGTTCGGCCAGCTCCAGGAGATTCGGACCTACTACGACTTCCGGACCGTGGTGGATGACCGCTACTGGATCAATGGCCGGTACCGGCAGATTCTTCTGTCCCCCCGGGAGCTCAACGTGGCCTCCCTGCCCCAGCGCACCTTCATCAACCAGCACCTCACGTATACCCACGGCATGGGGGTGACACTGGCCCCGGTGAATCAGGTCACCACGGAAGGGCTCCCTGTTCTCTTCATCAAGGACCTCCCCCCCGAATCCAGCGTGGACCTGCACGTGACCCGTCCCCAGATCTACTACGGGGAGATGACCACCAACTTCGTCTTCGTGAACACGAACCGGCAGGAGTTCGACTATCCTGCTGCCGACGAGAACGTCTTCCGCCCCTACACGGGCCAGGGGGGGGTGCATGTGGGCGGATTCCTTCGCCGGGCCCTCATCAGCGCCCGCTTCGGGGGCATAACCGCCTTCCTCTCAGGCGATATCCGCACCGACAGCCGTATCCTCTACCACCGCAACGTGGCCGACAGGGTTGCCCGGGCTCTCCCCTTCCTCCTTTTCGATCGGGATCCCTACATGGTGATCCGGGAGAACGGAGAGCTGGTCTGGGTCCTGGACGCCTACACCGCCAGCCGCAACTACCCGTACGCCACCCGTACCGGAAACGGTATGAACTACATGCGCAACAGCGTGAAGGTGGTGGTGGACGCGTATCACGGGGAGATTCGGGCGTACATCGCGGACTCTGAAGACCCCATGATCCGGACCTTCGACCGGGTCTTCCCCGGGATCCTGCTTCCCATGGATGATCTCCCCACGGACCTCCGGGCCCACCTCCGCTATCCCGAGGACCTCTACCGCATCCAGACTGCTCTCTACACGATCTACCACATGGTGGAGCCCGAGACCTTCTACCACCGGGAGGACCAGTGGCAGATCCCAACCCTCGGGGTCGAGCGGGCCGAGCCCTTCATGCGGCGTATCATCATGCGTCTGCCCGACGAGCCGGATCCCGAGTTCATCTTCGTGACCCAGTTCACGCCCCGGGGGCGAGACAACCTGGCGGCGTGGATGGTCGCGAGGAGCGACGGGGACGACTACGGCCAGCTGGTGGTCTACCGCTTCCCGCGGCAGAGCCTGGTGTTCGGACCCATGCAGATCATGAACCGGATCAACCAGGATACGGACATCGCCCGGCAGATCTCCCTCTGGGACCAGCGGGGCTCCCAGGTGATCCGGGGCGAGCTCCTGGTGCTCCCCATCGAGGAGGCCCTCATCTACGTGCAGCCCCTTTATCTCAGGGCGGAGGGGGGGAGGATCCCGGAGCTGAAGCGGGTCATCGTGGCCTACGAGAACCAGGTGGTCATGGAGGAGACGCTGGAGCAGTCGTTGGCCGTTCTGTTCGGCGTGGCGCCCCCCAGCCCCCTCGAGGATCTCGACGCGCCTGCAGTTGCGCGCCCGCCGGCGCCCACCCTCGAGCCCGGCGTGGAGCCTCGTGTGGACATGGATCCCGAGATGCTCCGGCAGATGCAGGAGCAGTTCGAGCGGGCTCGCCGCGAGATCGAGCGGCTGGGTGAGCTCTTGAGGCAGATGCAGCGAAGGGGAGGTGGGGAAGGGTAGCGGCGACCGATCTTCTGTCTCCTTCGCTGAACGCGCTGCCCCCATGCTCCCGGGCTTGGCCGCCGCCGCCCTGACTGCGTTCCTGGGCTCTTTCGGCCCCCCGGGCTGCCATGACGGCTCCCGGGGTGAGCTTGAGGTCCTGCTGCCGGTGCTGGACGGTGGCGGGCTCCGGATAGACGGGTTCCTGGACGAGGAAGTCTGGGAGCATGCGGCCTTGCTCTGCGGGTTCACGCAGTTCGACCCGGTGGAGGGGGATCCGGCGTCCCAGCGCACCGAGGTCCTGGTCTTTCTCTCTGCCGATGCCCTCCATTTCGGGGTTCGGGCCTTCGACGACCATTCCGGAGGCATCAGGGCCTCACTCCGCGACCGGGACAACGTCTCGGATTCCGACGACTACGTCCGCTTCGTCCTGGACACCTTCAACGACCGGCGTCGGGCCTATGTCTTCACGGTGAACCCCCTGGGGGTCCAGGAGGACGGGGTGTGGGTGGAGGGAGGGACCCGTACCCACGGCGGTTGGGGTCCCCCCATCGACAAGAACCTGGATCTGGTGTGGGAGTCCGAGGGACGCATGGAGGAGTGGGGGTACGCTCTGGAGGTCCGTATTCCCTTGAAGAGCCTGCGCTTCAGGAACGTGCCCCTTCAGGCCTGGGGGCTCAACGTGGAGCGCCGCATCCAGCGAACCGGGGCTCAGGAGTCCTGGGCGCCCATTACCCGGGACGAGGCCAATGCGCTCGCCCTGGCCGGCACACTGGAAGGGTTGGAAGGACTGGACCCGGGACTCTTCCTGGAGGCGAACCCGGTCCTCACGGGGCGGCGGACCGGGACCCGGAACGACGAGACGGGGACCTTCGTGCGGGACGATCCCCGGGGGGAGTTGGGCCTCAACCTCACCTATGGGATCACCTCGAACTTCACCCTGGACGCCACCCTGAACCCCGACTTCAGCCAGGTGGAGGCCGATGCCGGTCAGATCACGGCCAACGAGCGTTTCGCCATCCGCATCCCGGAGAAGCGCCCCTTCTTCCTGCAGGGGACCGAGGTGTTCGCCCTGTCGCAGCCCCTGGTCTTCACCCGAACCATCGTGAACCCCGCCGCCGGAGCCAAGGTCACCGGGAAGCAGGGGCCTTGGTCCATGGGGTACCTGGTGGCCCTGGACGACCCCGCGGCGGCAGAGCAACGGCTGGCCGTGAATCTCGTCCGTGTGCGTCGGGATCTGGGAGAGAGCTCCACGGCGGGAGTGGTGTACACCGATCGCACCGCTGCGGGACGGGGGCACAACCGGGTGGCCGGGGCCGACCTTCGCCTCGTTCTGGTCCGCCGCTACACCCTCCAGCTCCTGGCCGCCGGAAGCTCCACGGAGGTGGCAGAGAAGGGCTCCCTCCGGCGCGGCAGTCTCTACTTTGCCGAGCTACGGCGATCGGGGAGGGAGCTGTCCTACGGGCTTGAGCTGGAGGAGATCTCCCCGGGCTTCTGGGCCGAAAGCGGGTTCATCCCCCGGGTAGGGGACACCCGGATGAAGGCGGAGACGTCCCTGAATCGGTACGGTGCGTCGGGAGCCCTGGTGGAGCGGTTGGGGGTGTCCGCCGAGGCCCAGGGGTTCTGGGGCCACGAGGCCTTTCGCCAGCGCCAGGGCCGGATGGAGAGTGAGTTCCAGCTGGGGGCAAGCGTCTCGTTCCGGGGTCGGACCAGCCTCTTCCTCACGGGGTTCATGGCCGATTTCATCCCCGGCATTGAAGGCTACGACGGGCTCTTCGTGGGGGACGGAGGGAGCGCGGCACACCCCTTCCGTCCCGATCCGGACCTCTTTCAGGGTCTTTTCGGCGTGAGGGCGCTCCTCTTCACCAGAGGGTTGGAGAGCGTCCGGGGTATGCTACGGCTCCAATGGAGGGAGACGCCCCTCTTCGACCGTGACCTCAGGGTTCCCCTGGAACCGGGCCAGGGGTGGACCGCGGATCTGAACCTTGGCCTCTTCCTGGCCAGGGCCCTCACCGCCGAGGTGGGCCTCCTCCACGAGGCGGTGATGCGCCGGGATGGGGGTGGACGTGCCTCCGTCGCCACCATCCCCCGGCTCAGGGCCCAGTACCAGTTCACGAAGGCCCTCTTCTTTCGAACCATAACGGAGTATGCCCGGCAGGAGCGGGCCGCCCCCCTGGATCCGGCCACGGGAGCTCCCCTCACCTACTGCGAGGAGGGCGGGTGCACCCTTCGGGAGGGGTTCGCAGAGGCCCGCCTCCTGGGCCAGTTCCTCCTGGGGTACCAACCTTCCCCCGGCACCGTCTTCTTCGCTGGATACTCCCGCACTGCCCGGGACTCGGGCCCGTTCCGTTTCCAGGGGATGGAGCCAATGGAGGACGGGTTGTTCGTGAAGGGGAGCTACCGGTTCAGGTTCTGACAGGGCGAAGCCCCTGGAGCGTCCGTTCTCTTCCGGGAAGGGTCATCCCGGCTCCGGCCGGTGCCCTCGGAACCTTTGTGGGGGCCACCGGTTTACTTTAGGCTTGAAACCGGGGCACTCTTATCGTTCCTGAGGCCGACGGTCCCACGCAGGCTCACGTCCATGCCGACATCTTGGATCCTCGCCCTTCTTCGCGAGCTGAAGCGGCGCAACGTCTTTCGCGTTGCGGTGGTCTACGCCGCCGTGAGCTTCGTCCTGGCCCAGGTAGCCGACATCGCCTTCCCGGCCCTCCATCTTCCCTCCTGGACCGTGACCTTCGTCATCGTCCTCATCATCCTGGGCTTCCCGGTGGCCCTGGTCCTGGCCTGGGCCTTCGAGATCACGCCGGAGGGCATGGTTCGCACCGGTCGGCCCGCCCGTGCCGAGGATGGGGACGGCGGCGCCCACGGGGGTCAGGGAACGGAGGTGGGGCTGGGGCAAAGGCAGGGAGGCGCTGCCGATGGCGATCGGGAAGCGCTGGCCGGAGGAGGCGCCGGAGAGGTGCCGGGGCTGGGGCAGGAGACCGGTGCCGGGGGGCCCCCGGCAGGGGCATCGGCGGCCGCTCCGCAGCGAGGAGTCTGGACCCCGGGCCGGATCGGTGCGGTGGCCGGGGCGGCGGTGGTGGTGGCGCTGGTGGCCGGCGGAACCCTCGTCTTCTTCGGCAATCCCTCAACGGGGGCCGAGTCTCGGGTGGAGGCTCCCGAGGCCCTTGGCTTGGAGCGCTCCATCGCCGTGCTCCCTTTCACCGACCTGAGCCCGGGACGGGACCACGAGTGGTTCAGCGACGGGATCACCGAAGACATCCTGATTCACCTCGCTCACCTGGGGGATCTCAAGGTGATCGGCCGGACCTCGGTGATGCGGTACAAAGGGAGGGACGTGGGAGCCCGGCAGATCGGTGTGGAATTGGGTGTGGCGGCCATCGTGGCGGGGAGCGTCCGTCGGGCCGGCGACCAGGTGCGGGTCAGCGCCGAGTTGATCAGCGCCGCCACGGACCAGCAGCTCTGGGCCGACAGCTTTGATCGGGATCTGACGGACATCTTCGAGATCCAGAGCGAGATCGCCAGGAGCATCGCCCAGACACTCCACGCCCGGCTCTCCCCGGCGGAGGACCGCCGGCTTGCCCGGGCCCCGACAGAGAGCCTGGAGGGGTACGATCACTACCTCAGGGGTCGGGAGCACAATCAACGCCTGACCCAGCAGGATCTGCTTGCGGCCATGGATTCCTTCAGGCGCGCCATGGCTCTGGACCCGGAGTTCGCGCAAGCCTACGCAGGCATCGCCTTCTCCTTCGGGGCCATGTACGGGTACCACCACGACGGGAGGCATTGGGCGGACTCGGCCTTCGCGGCGGCCCGGAAGGCCGTGGAGCTGGACCCGGATGGGGCGGACGGGTACAGCGTCCTGGCCCTGGCCCAGTGGAACAGCGGCCAGCTCGGGGAGGCTGTGGAAACCTACGGTCGGGCCTTGGCGTTGCGCCCTGGCGACGCCGAGTCTTTCTGGGGCCTGGCGTTCACACGCTGGATCCAGGGGGAGCTGCCCGAGGCCTTGCGCATGGCTCGACGGTCGACGGACCTCGACCCTGGACATCCGGGACACGCCACCCTCCGAGGGCGAATCCACGCATCTCTAGGGGACCTGGACGGGGCCGAACACTGGTACCGCTATGCCATGAGCCTCCAAGCGGACTTTCCCTGGGCGCACCAGGACCTCCTCTGGGTCCTCATCGGCCATGGGGAGTACAGAAAGGCCGAGGAGCATCTTCGGACCATTCCGAACGTTCCGGCCGTAGCCCGGGAATATCACCAGGGCACGATTCTCCTGGCCCTGCACCGGGGTGACTACCAGGCCGCGGCGGACCACTATGATGGGATTCGGGAGTGGATGAGCGGCGGGATCCTGAGGGCCTCGGACATGGGTTTCGTCTTCGCCCGGCTCGGGGAGGAAGAGCGCGCCCGGGAGCTCCTTCAACAGGCCACAAGGCTGGCGGCGGTGGCCGAGCCCCTGAGGCCTGACGATCACCAGGTCTCCGTTGCGGCGGAGTCCCTTGGACGGACCGCCGCTGCCGCCGGAGACCCGGAGGAAGCCCTGACCTGGCTTGGGATGGCCCACAAGGCCGGCTGGTTGGGGTTCCCCTGGCTGGACATCGCCCGGGATCCGGTGCTGGAAGACCTGCGAGGCGATCCTCGGTTCCAAGGGATCCGGGACGCCATCCTCCAGGATGTGGAAAGGATGCGGCGGCTGGCGGACGCGGAAGGATTGCTCTCATTCCGGCTCCCTCAGCCGTAGCCTTCTGCGCTCCGGGTCTGCCAGGATGAGGGAGGCCGTCATCGCCTTGGCGCCGATGATGGGTAGGGCCGCCAGTTGGAGGAAGAATCCCCTCGTTTGACACGGTCTTCGTGTTACACGATATTCGTGTCATGGCCAGAAACCTCAGGAACGTTACCGTGACCCTGGACGAAGAGACAGCCCGCTGGGCTCGCCTTGAAGCCGCCCGGCGGGACACGAGCGTGTCGAAGCTGGTGGGTGAGCTTCTTCGGGATCGAATGACGGAAGGCACGGAATACGCTTCGGCCATGGCACGCTACCTCTCCCAGGCTCCCGGCACCCACCGGCGGCCCGGCTCCGCGCTTCCTTCCCGGAACGAGCTTCATGACCGAAACGGTCTTCGTTGATACGAACGTCCTGGTCTATGTCCGGGACCGAACGGAGGCGCATAAGCAGCGGCAGGCGGCGGAGTGGATGGCTGCCCTGTGGAACACGCGCAGGGGGCGCCTGAGCTGGCAGGTCCTCCAGGAATACTACGTCACCATGACACGCACGTTGGATCGGCCCAGAGATCCCGCCAGGGTCCGGGACGATGTTCTGGCCCTGCGCTCCTGGAAACCGGAGGCCACCGACTTCGAGGCCATGGAGCTGGCCTGGGCTGTTCAAGACCGGTACGGCCTATCCTGGTGGGACGCCCTCATCGTGGCGGCTGCCCTCCGATCGGGCTCCCGGTGGCTCCTCACGGAGGACCTGCAGGACGGCCAGGATCTCATGGGGATCACGGTGGTGAGCCCTTTCGCCTGGACTCCCGAGGATGTGCTGGGGCTTTGAAGCGCTGGGGCCGGTGATGCCGGCCCGTCACCCCTCGCCAAGAGCCAGCAGAAACCTCCGCACGGGATCCTGATCCCAGTCCGCGGCGCCACGGTGCCTCAGGACGATCCTTCCCTGCCGGTCCACCACAAAGGTGGTGGGTAGGGCCCTGAGGCCGAAGGCGGGGGGCATCTCCTGTGCCTCCAGGTACACCGGGAGATCGTACCCGTGAACTCTGAGAAAGCGCTGGACCGGCTCCGGGTCGGTGTCAAGGCGGGGGTTTCAGCGGGCTCTCCCAACAGCTTTCGGCGGCCCGTGGAGGGGGGGGGAGGCCAGGCCACTGAGGCCTGCTGTGCAGGGTCCTGAGGTTCTTCACCGGACCGGACGGCGGGGGGCGGTGTAGGCCAGGGAGGTCCACCAAACCCATGACGCTCCTCGAACCCACATGATCCATGACGTACCTGGAAACCACCTTCTACGGAAACACCCTCCAAGCCTGGGCCATCGCCCTGAGCATCACCGTCATCGCCTTCCTGGTCCTACGGGTGGCCGCCTTCTTCCTCGTGGGGAGAATTGCCCGGCTGGCCAAGAGGACGAAGACCGACTGGGACGACGTCATCACGGCGGGCCTGCAGCGCACCAAGGGAATCATCCTCTTGGTGTTCGCTGCCTTCTTCGGCGCCGCTCCCTTGACCCTCCCCTCGGGTGTGAAGAGCGCCCTGGCCAGCCTCGCCGCCATCGCCCTCTTCGTCCAGGCCGGATTCTGGGTGGTGGGGGGGATCTCCCGGTGGATGGAGCTCTACCGGGAGCGAAGGGTGGCGAACGACGCGGCCGCAGTGATGTCCGTGGGCGCCGTTTCCCTCATGGTACGGGTGGGAGTGTGGTCCCTGGTGGTTCTCGTCTCCCTGGGCAACATGGGGATCGATGTCACGGCTCTGGTGGCGGGCCTGGGGATCGGGGGCGTGGCGATCGCTCTGGCGTCCCAGAGCATCCTGGGAGACCTCTTCGCCTCCCTCTCCATCGTCCTGGACAAGCCCTTCGTTCTCGGGGACTTCCTCATCGTTGACGACCACCTGGGCTCCGTGGAGGATATCGGCCTGAAGACGACCCGGGTCCGGAGCCTGACCGTCTTCTACGTCCTGGGGCCCGACTACACCCTTTACATGGATTGCCAGCAGGCCATCAACCTTCGGATCCACGAGCGCTTCGAGGCCGAGGGGATCGAATTCGCCTATCCCACCCAGACGCTGTTTCTGGTCAAGGGTGGGGGTCCGGAGGTGACGTCCGAATTGAAGGGGGGAGGATAAGAGAGTGGTCCTCCGCCCTCGGCAGCTGCCCCTCCCGCAAACGGGACCTTCCTCCGAAACCTTGTGTCGCAGGGTGGGTACAGGAGGGTCTATTTTAGCTTGAAGGATTCCCGTCGGTTCGGCGGTGACGCCGAAGGCCGGCGGGAGCCGGCCTTCCGTTTAGGGAAGTGATGGGCAAGCACACGAAGTTCAGGAGGCCCCAGGGGCCCCAGGAGCGAGTCATCATGGCGGTGATCACATCCGAGGGTGGCGGAGGCGCGACGCGCCTCGGCTCGTTTCGGCTCAAGGCTTTCGGGGGCGTGGGGAGGAGGCCCGGCCGGGTGGTGGCCCTGGTTGCCTACCTTTCGGCTGGCTTGCTCGGTGGCGTTCCGGTCGGAGCCCAGGAAGGCCGGACGGGCATCCCTTTGGGGCCCGCAGAGCTCACGCTGGAAGCAGCCCTGGGGCTGGCGAGGGAATACAATCCGGACTTCCGTGTGCAGGAGACCCAGATCCAGACGGCGGATCTCCAGGTTCGGGGGGCCCGGGGGGATCTCCTCCCTTCGGCCAGCGTCTCCAACTCCTACGGTTACCAGGCGTCGGGTGAACGCCGGGTGGGCTCCTTCGCCCTTGGCACCCAGCCGGACTACTACAGCTCCTCCTACAACTTGTCCGTCTCCTTCTCCATGAACGGGACGTCCCTGCTTCGGCCTGGGCAGGCCCGAGCCCAGGCGAGGGCGGCGGTTGCACGGGTGGATGGGGCCGCCCTGGGTCTCAGGGCCCAGGTGACGGATGCGTACCTGTCGGTGCTCCAGGCCGATGCCCAGGTGCGGCAGGCGGAGACGGCCCTGGAGCGGGTCCAACTGAACGTTCTTCAGGCCAGCGCCCAGGTGCAGGTGGGGGTGGGTACCCCCCTGGACATCCGCAGGGCCGAGGTGCAGGAGGGACAGTCAGAGGTGCAGCTGGTGCAAAGCCAGAACCAGGCCATGGCGGCCCGCCTGGGCCTGGCCCGGCTCCTGGGCGTCGCCCTGCCGGAGGACGTGAGCCTGGTCACGGAGTTCGAGCTCTTCGACCCGGGCCTGGACGTGGAGGAGCTCCTGAGCAGGTCCATGGAGACCAACCCCGTCCTGCGAGCGTCCAGGCTATCCGCCGAGGCCACGGCGGTGGGAATCCGCCAGGCCCGGACCCAGTACCTGCCCAACGTTTCCCTGTCCGCCGGCGTCAGCGGTTCCATCTTCCAGGCGGGAAATCTGAATCCACTCTTTGCCCAGGAGCTGAACAGCCAGGCAGGGCGGTACGAGAGCTGCATCCAGGACAACCGCATCCGGAACCTCCTCGGGGACGCTCCCCGCAATTGCGCAGCCTTGGACCCGGCGGATCCCGCCGTGGAAGCGGCCATCCGTAGCCAAGTCCAGGACAGGAACTCAGGTTTCCCTTTCGGATACCGACGCCAGCCCCTCAGCATGTCCCTGTCCTTTTCCCTCCCCCTCTTCACGGGGTTCTCCCGGCGCCAGGCGGTAGAGGAGGCCCGGGTGGCCACGTCCATCGCACGGGAGCAGGTGAGGGCGGAGGAGCTGCGGCTCCGCTCGGAGGTGGGGACCGCCGTGCGCTTCGTGGAGACGGCCCGGCGGACGGTGGAGCTCCAGGAGCGGATTCGGGCGACCGCCACCGAGGAGCTCCGCATGGCCCAGGAGCGGTTCCGACTTGGGCTTGCCTCCTCCTTGGAAGTGGCCGACGCCCAGGCGAACCTGTCCCAGGCGGAGCGGGACGAGATCAACGCCCTGTATGATTTCCACAAGTCCATGGCGGCCTTGGAGTCGCTGGTGGGAGGTCCCGTCCGGTAGGGGGGGGCCACTGACATGCTACGAAGGCGGTCCCTGCCTCCCGGGGGCCTTGACCTGACGACACACTTAGTTGATAACGTGAGGACGAAACCAATGAGCGGAAGGATGAGTGAGCCCCCAGCCCGCAGGGTCGGCGCGGCCGCCCTGGTGGCGGCAGCGCTCCTGGCCCTCTCGGCCTGCGGTGGGGAGGGAGAAGGAGCTGGCGACGGGGCCACCGGAGGGCCGGGGGCCCGCCCCGGCGGGCCTCCGGGGATGGGTGGAGGGCCCGGGGGAACCTCAGCCCGACCCACCCCCGTATCCGCCATCGTGGCTCAGCCGGGTGATCTGGAGGTGACGCTCCGGGCCTCCACCAACCTCCGGGCACGGGAGCAGGTGGAGGTGGTCCCGAAACAAGCGGGGATCGTGGCCGCCATCCAGGTGGAAGAGGGAGTCCGGGTGCGTGAGGGGCAGATCCTGGCCCAGCTGGACGACGCCGAGTGGAGGCTTCAGCTCCAGCAGTCGGAGGCCAGGGCGTCGTCGGCCCTGGACGCCGTGGAGCGGGCCCGGGCCCTCCAGGACCTGGAGCTGGTATCGGCCCAGGAAGTGGAGCGCCTGTCTTCCGAGGCCCGTGTGGCGGAGGCCGAGGTGGGATTGGCCCGTCTTCGGGTGGACAATGCCCAGATCCGGGCGCCCATCGCCGGGACCGTGACCCACCGCTACATCGAGAGGGGCCAACAGGTGAACACGGCGGCGCCGGCCTTCGGGCTGGCGGACCTGGACCGGCTCCTGGCGCAGCTGGCCATCCCTGAGCGGGAGGCCCATCGGGTTCAGGTGGGTCAGGCAGCCCGGATCATCCTCGAAGAGGGGGCTGAGCCCGTGGCCACCGGGGAGGTGGAGCGCATCCGGCCGGTGGTGGATCCCGCCAGCGGCACCGTCCTGGTGACGGTCATGGTGCCGGCGCGGTCCCATGACGTGGCCCTCCTTCCGGGACAGTTCGTGAACGTGGACGTGGTGACGGAGACGCTTTCCGACCGGATCACCTTGCCCCGGACGGCGGTGCTGGTGGACGGGATCGCCCCCAGGATCTTCCTGATCAACGACGGGCAGGCCATGGAGCGGGAGGTGGGCTTGGGTTATTCCCGGGGGGATCGGGTGGAGATCCGCTACGGCCTGAACCCCGGGGAGACGGTGGTGGTGGTGGGACAGGACAACCTGCGGCCCTTCGCCCCCGTCCGCCTCATGCAGCTGGACGGCCAGCCCGTGATGGAGGGTGGAGGCGGGGTGCCCGTGGGAACCGCGGGGTCTCCTGAGCCGGGGCGGCCGGGCGCATCCGATGCCGCGACGGCCCCTGCGAGGCTCGGCCAGGCCGGGTCCCCCTCCTCGGCGTCCTTCGGCCAAGACATGGGGGATGTCCGTTGAAGCTGGTAGACCTCTCCGTGGCCCGCCCGGTGGCGGTGTCCATGGCCTTCATCGCGGTCATGGTGTTCGGGGTGGTGTCCTACTCCCGACTCCAGATGGACCTCCTCCCGGATCTCTCCTTCCCAACCATCTCCATCGAGACGGAGTACCAGGGGGTGGGCCCCCGGGAGATGGAGAGCCTCATTTCCCGGCCCATCGAGGAGGCCATCTCGGTGGTTCAAGGGGTGCAGGAGGTCACCTCTCGCTCTCGGCCCGGCCGGTCCGACGTCACCCTCCAGTATCGGTGGGGGACCGACATGGACTTCGCCGCCCTGGACCTGCGGGAGCGGCTGGACCTCATCAACCTTCCCCCCGGGGCGGGACGCCCCACCATTGCCCGGTACGATCCGGCCTCGGAGCCGGTCATCCGCTTCGCTCTCATCTCCGACCGCCCCCTGGATCCCGGAGTGGAGGCGGACCGGCAGGACCTCATCGCCCTGCGGTGGCTGGCGGAGGAGCAGGTGCGGCGGTCCCTGGAGGGTATCGAGGGAGTGGCGGCGGTCCGGGTCAGCGGCGGGCTCCAGGAGGAGATCCTGGTGGAGGTGGACGAGAGCCGGCTGGCTCTGCTCGGGATTCCGTTCATGCAGGTGGCCCGGCGTCTGGCCGCCGAGAACATCAACCTGGCGGGGGGGATCCTGGAGGAGGGGGACGCCCAGTACATCGTTCGGACGGTGAACGAGTTCACCGACCTGAACGAGATGCTTTCGGTGGTGGTGGGGGCTGCCGGGGGCGAAACGGTGCTGCTGCAGGACGTGGCCCGGGTCCGTAGGGGTGCCCAGGAGCGGGAGACCGTGTCCCTGGTGAACGGGAACGAGGCGGTGGAGGTGGCGGTCCTGAGGGAGTCCAACGCCAACATCGTGGCACTTTCCCGGGTTGTGCGGGAGAGGGTTGCACTCCTGGAGGGTGAGCTTCCGGAGGGAGTGACCACCGCCCTGGTGACGGACCAGGCTGTCTTCATCGAGCGGGCGGTGGGGGACGTGCGATCGGCGGCGATCCTGGGGGGCATCTTCGCCATGATCGTCCTCCTCCTCTTCCTCCGGCACCTCCCCACCACTCTCATCGTGGTGACGGCCATCCCCATCTCCGTCATCGCCACCTTCGTCCTCATGTTCTCCCGTGACATCAGCCTTAACATCATGTCCCTTGGGGGGCTGGCCCTGGGGATCGGGATGCTGGTGGACAGCGCCATCGTGGTGTTGGAGTCCATCGCCCGGGAGAGGGAGAGGGGCAAGAGCGTCCTGGAGGCGGCCCGCTTCGGCACCAGCCGGGTGGCCAGGGCCGTCATCGCCTCCACCCTTACCAGTGTGGCGGTGTTCCTCCCCATCGTGTTCGTGGAAGGCATCGCCGGGCAGCTCTTCGGCGACCAGGCGTGGACCGTGTCCTTCGCCCTCCTGTCCTCGCTGGTGGTGGCCCTCACCCTGATCCCCATGCTGGCGGCGCGGGGGGAGGGCGTTCGGGCACGGACCGGTGAGGCCGGCGGGGACCAGCCGGGACCGGAAGTGAAGAAGGTAGGGAAAGTGGGGGGGCTTTTGGCCCAGGGAGGAGGAGGGTTCCTCCGGGCCCTCCGGGCCGGTGGCTCCGGGAGCGGCGTGGTGCTGGGGCCTGTGGCCCGGGGATTCGACCGGGCTTACATGGCGCTGGAGAACAGGTACCCCCCGCTCCTCCGGGGGCTCCTTCGTCGTCCGGTCGTGGTGTTGGCGGGGGCCGGGCTCTTCCTGGTAGGGGGCGCGCTGCTCCTGACTCGGGTAGGGGTCTCCCTGGTGCCGGAACTCTCCCAGGGGGAGCTGGTGGTGGAGCTGGAGGCCTCACCCGGAACCAGCCTCACTCGGATGGAGTCGTTCGCCCGGGAGGCGGAGGCCTTGGCCCTGGAGCTCCCGGAGGTCTGGGAGGTCTTCACCAACGTGGGCGTCCGGGGAGGCGCCGGGACCCTGGGGCGCACCGGGGAGCGGGAGCGCCACGCCGCCACCCTCCTGGTGAGGCTCTACGGGATCGGCCGAGACGAGGACCAGGTGGCTGCCCGCCTCGGGGAGCGGATCTCCGACATTCCGGGGCTCCAGGTCCGGGTGGACCGGCCTCGTCTTTTCACGGTGAACGCCCCCGTGGAGGTCGAGGTCCGAGGGTTCGATCTGCGCCTTCTGGCGGAGGTGGCTACAGAGGTCCGGGCCCAGCTGGCCACGGTCCCGGGAGTGATGGGGGTGGAGGAGGAGCGCCGTCAGGGAACTCCCGAGATCTCCATCCGATTCGACCGGGAGCGGCTGGCCCGTCAGGGCCTTACCGTCGGCGACGCCGCCGAGGCCATCCAGGCCAAGGTGAGGGGGGCCGAGGCCACGGAGTTCACGGAGCGGGACCGGGACCTCACCGTCCTGGTCCGGGCGCGGGAGGAGCAGAGGGCCACCCTGGAGGATCTTGCCAACCTGCGGCTTGAGATCCCCGGTGGCGGGAGCGTGGGCCTGGCCGCCGTGGCGGACCTGGGCTTCCAGGACGGACCGTCGGAGATCATCCGGCGGGGCCGGTCCCGGGTGGCCCTGGTGGAGGCCCAGTCCACAGGCACGGACCTGGCAGGAGTTATTTCCCGCATCGAGACTGCCATGGCAAGGATCTCCCCGCCTCAGGACATGGTCATCGCCGTGGCTGGGCAGTCCCGGGACCTCCAGGAGTCGGTGCGCTCCATGCAGCTTGCCTTCCTCCTGGCCATCTTCCTGGTGTACCTGGTCATGGCCAGCCAGTTCGAGTCCTTCCGCCAGCCCGGGGTGATTCTGGTCTCGGTGCCGTTGGCCCTCCCGGGGGCCGTTGCGGCCCTCTGGCTCACGGGGAACTCCATTTCGGTAGTGGCCCTGGTGGGGATGGTGATGCTGGTGGGCATCGTGGTGAACAACGCCATCGTCCTGGTGGACTTCGTGAACGTCCTCCGCAGAGAGGAGGGGTACGCCCTGGACGAGGCCCTCGTGAAGGCGGGACAGGTGCGCCTGCGTCCCATCCTCATGTCCACCATCACCACGGTCCTGGGTCTCCTCCCCCTGGCGCTCATCCCGGGGGAAGGGGCAGAGTTGAGGGTGCCTCTCGCCGTTCCTGTCATCGGCGGGCTCATCCTGTCCACCCTCCTCACCCTCATCGTGGTGCCCGTCCTCTACCGCGTCTTCGAAGTCCGGGGGGAGCGGGCGCGGTTGCTGGCGGCCGACTCCGGGACCGGTGACGGGTTCCCCACGGAGTCGGGGCTCCTGAACACGTCCCCAGGGGCACTCGGCCCCGCCGTTCCCGGAGGTTCCTGATCCCATGTCCATTCCACGCTTCGCGGTGAAGCGGCCGGTGACCACCGGCATGCTGGTGGTCTCCGTCGTGGTCCTGGGGCTCCTTTCCCTGGGCCGGATCTCCCTGGACATGTTCCCGTCCTTCCAGCGGCCGGTCCTCCAGATCACGGTGCCCTACCCCGACGCGTCTCCCACGGAGGTGGAGCGGAGGATCGTGAGGCCTCTGGAGGAGGGGCTCGGGACCGTCCGGAATCTGGACGTGATCCGGTCCACGGCCTCGGCGAACCGGGCCAGGGTGG
>Ga0114946_10001407_pt1 | contig 16629 bp, 13 predicted proteins | sample WalLakDeSediment_FD_88676 | JGI IMG/M metagenome (GOLD analysis project Ga0114946, IMG submission 88676) | Lake sediment microbial communities from Walker lake, Nevada to study Microbial Dark Matter (Phase II) - Walker Lake 11/02/13 Deep Sediment | ecosystem: Environmental > Aquatic >... | reverse complement strand
GAACCGTTTCACGGCATCCCTGTAGCCGCCACTTCCGCGGTCCCGATCCTGCTCCTCACCCTCACGCAGGTTATCAATTCGGAACGCGTCAGGGCATTGCCATGGGATATCCTCATGCTTGTTGCAGGCGGGCTCGCCTTAGGTATTGCCTTGGTGGAGGTGGGGCTGGCGAATATCATCATGGATAAGATCAACAGCCTGCCGCTGGCCGTTGTCACGGTCGCCTTTCTGTTCAGCCTGATAGGGGTATTGCTTTCCAATGTGATGAGCAATACGGCGGCAGCGGCCATTCTGATCCCGCTGGCCGTGACATTGCCCCCCCCGTTTGGCGTGGCGGTGCCGGTGATCGTGGCCATCAGCTGTTCCAGCGCCCTGCTGCTGCCCGTCTCAACGCCTCCCAATGCCATCTCCTTTGCCACAGGCCTGATCGAACAGAAGGAATTCCGCCGCGGCGGCCTTTTCTTCCTGGTCGCCGGGCCCATCGCCGCTTTTGCAGCCGTCATGATCTGGGTTTGGTTCTATATTTAGGGATCGGTTCGGGATGACGGCAGGTGTTATGTCAATTTGCGTCATCCCTCACACAGCGAACGCTCAAACCCCATCCCTTGTGGCTGGTGTACCGGCTTACTTCCGGTTTGTCGTAATATAGGCCACGGTACCAAGCGTTGCCGTCGTCGCTCTCTGTCGATGTCCACCACTTGCCGATGTCGCCAACATTGTAGAAGTAACCGAGGTGGCCGTGGTAGCCACCTGGCACACCTGAGAAGCCAAACAAGTCGGCGCCATTGCCATTTTCATTCCAACCACTCGTGGTCTTCAGGTTCATCCCGGCATCATAACCGCGATATTCATAGTAATGGTCCCATTCCGGGTCACCGATCCCATACTGGCTGTCCACCGCCCCTTCCAGCACCTTCCATTCTTCATCCGTAGGAATATGCCAGCCCGGCGGGCAGATGCCACGGGCGCCCTGCTGGGTGGTGTACTGCATCATCTCCCGCCACTGGTAAAGTCCGCCGTAAATATTGCATTTGCTGGTGTCGTTGTTGTAGCAGTACTTTTCTATTATTCCATTGTTCAATTGGTTTTGGTTCCCCATTATCATCGTGCCCACATTAAGATTCTCTTTCAGCCAGCACTGGCTGAAGATCTGGATGGTGTTGTACACCTGTCCTTCATATTCCACGGTAGGGGTCCCAAGGCAGGGTAAGTTAGTGGCGAACTGGAAGGTATAGGTGGTGCTTTCCTGCGGGGCATCCAGCATACCAGATTCAAGGCCGTTGGCGAAGCCGATATACAGCAGTTCATCGCCGGGGGTGAAAGAGAAACTCTGAATGGCTTGCATGGTTTTTAACTGCAGTGAAGGATCCTCATCGCCTAAATATTCCAGTGAACTTGTTCCCCCCGTATTGGGCTCTGTCTGCAGGATTTTAATGCTGCTGCCGTTTCCTCTCCACCGGGCCGTGAAGAAAAAAAGATTCCCGTTGCCGGGGGTAAACCTGAAGGAATGGGTGCCCTGATTCAACACCCTTTCACTTTGGACAATCATCCGCCCAAGGATATCGGTCACGAGGATGCTTACCTTGTCCTTCTCCGGGATGTACAAAGAAACGGTTGTCCGGTCTGCCACCGGGTTGGGGTAATTCTGGAATACCTGGAACCCGCTCAGATTTTTGGAAGGTTCAGGGATTCCGACAAAATAAATAAACAGCACCGTATCGGGATAATACAAGGTTGTATCGCCCCCCTGCGTAAGGTTCATGACGTTGATACTGTCGAGCTGGACATAGTCACCATTATTCTCAGCGGTGAAGGTCAGCTCCATGGTAAGACGCTGGGAAAACAAGCTCAGTGAAATCGTTGCAAACAATGCAATAAGGGTAATTTCTTTTAGCATAGCGGATAGATATTGGTTTGAGTTGGCTAAGATAGGCAAATTAGGGGCGGAAAGCAAGGGAAAAATAGGACAGGGACTCCATCCCTCTGCACCGGGATGGAGTCCCTGTGAACACTTGAACATAATGATATTATAAATCGTAATTTTACACCCTGCTTGATCCTAAAGAAAATGCCATGGAAATGAATACCCCTGAAATCCAAACTATTTTTGACGCTTTCAGCCAAAAAGCCGAACCTGAATTTTTCAAATATTTTGAGGGTAAAATCAAAGAGCTGAACCATTTCATTGCCAGTTATGAAAAGCATTTCAGCAAGCTGGAAGCTGCCATCGATGAGCAGGCTGACCTGGTAGAAAGAGTCAAAGCTCACAATACCTTCAAAGAAAATGTGCTGAAATCGCTGCTGGCTTATCAGCAGGATCTGCAAACGGGTGATTTCAACAACCTGTTCGCGGATTTTATCCGGGAAGCAGAAAATGAGATCAATCAACTCGATGAAAGCATCACAGGAGAGCGTAACAAGGCCATTCCTTTCCGGAATATGGCCCGTTTTTACCTTTTGCACCAGTTTGCCGAAAATGCCCGGGAAATATTTCGGAAGGCAATGCAGGGAAAAAGCAGGGCACTGGTCGCCTTGTGGGAGTTCGATGCGGCATGCGATAATGCTTTTCAGCCATTGCTCATGCGCAAGGCTGACAATGAACCGGATGACGTTAAGGATATTTCACTACCGGATAATCCGTTCAAGCATCTGAAACAAGAGAACAAGGCGCTTCTTCAGAAGATAAAAACCGAAACGAGGAACATCAGTCACCAGGTCTTTCATGCCTTCGACGAAACCTTTCAAAACGCTTTGCCAAAAAAACGGTCAAAATCAGGCTTTAAACAGCATAAGCTGAACAAACAACAACAAATCATCAATGCAGCTTATGCCTCCGAAACAGGCAAGTGGAAAAACACACACCATGTCTTGCTGGATGACTGGGCGGTAGACGTTGAGATCACCCAACTGTATTATTCGGTTTACGACCAATATCATCTTTTAAAAAGCAATGCAGATACACTCATATCGCAGCGCATCGACAAATCTTTCTCCGATATCCGGTCATTTATCACGAACAGTGGTAAACGTATCGAAAAGTCACCGGCTTCTTCGAAGAAAACGGCGGAAGTTTTAGGTGCGGAAAGGGATAAAATTGGCAAAGATCTGGTTGATAAGATATTGGCACGGAGCGCTGAAACATTCACCAACTGCTTCTCGGAAGATTTTGAGGTTTTCCAGGAAAAGGTAATGGATCTGGCCGGCAAAGTTTCCGATAAACGGGGTTTTATCAGGAGCAAGGATTTTGACCAGGGAATCAACGATTCGGAGATCAGTAACATATCTCCCCGTGAGCTGCTGAAGGTTGAAGCGATACCCCACTTCAGGGAAAATGTCGACATATTAAAAACCCAAATTGACGGTCATCTGGAAAAGGTAAGGCTCACCCTGCTTTCATTGGGAACGGTTTGCGATTTCAACCTCGAATCGGCGCTCATTTACCTGAATGAGCCAGAAAAGACGGTAAAAGAAGCGGCGGCCATCGCCCTGGAGGGTTACGAGCGGGCATTGAATCAACTTGAAGAGGCGCAGGGGCTCATCCTTGAGATTCAAAACAGTATTGGAGATGACCTGCGTGATGCAGTAAATAACTTCAACGGGAAAATTCAAAAGCTCAAAAATACCGATAACCTTTTTGAGTTGAACGTAACAGTAGCCCGCATCAAAACGATCGAACATTCGAAACAGCTCCGGAAAAGAGGTCTCCGTTACATCAGGGAATTATTTCCAAACATCATCGCCTTGCTGAAAAAAAGTTGGGAGCATTTCACAGTGTTTATCCGGGAAGCCAGGAAGAAGGCAGGATTTCTGAAGGAAAAATCTGTGGTTTCTTTTGAGCTCTCTGAATTCCTCAACGAAGCCAGACAGGCACTCAATAAACTTCCATTCGTCTACCAGCGACTTTACCAAATTCAGCCAACACATGAGGATCGCTTCTTTGTGAACCGGGATAAAGAGCTTGGTTTGCTGAAGCGTTCCTACGAAAACTGGGGAAAAGAACGGTTCATTACCTGTGCCGTTGTCGGTGAAAAAGGGAGCGGCACCACCTCCTTGATCAATTATTTCTTAAGGAATGTCCCGTCCGGTATTTCTATTACCAAACATACCCTGGGCGAAAAAATCTATACCAGCGGGCAATATTTTTCATTCATGAATGCTTTGCTGGAAACATCCGGGATCGATTCCAGTGAAAAGCTTATCGAATTTATCAACGCATCACCTGATAGGCGGATCATCATCCTGGAGAACCTCCAGCATATGTTCCTGAAAAAGGTCCATGGTTTTGAAGCGATGAAATTGTTGTTTGAACTGATGGCGCATACTTCCCGGAAAGTGATGTGGGTTGGTATTTATACCCCTGTTTCATGGGAGTACCTGGATAAAACGATTGCGGTCTCCAATTACTTTACCGACGAGATCCGTCTGGTAAAAATGAGCGATGACATTATCCGGGAGATCATTTATAAACGCAACCGGCTGAGCGGTTACCAGATCAGGTTTCTCCCAACGGGAGAGATAACCCGGAGCAAATCCTTCCAAAAGCTGGATGGCCCGGGGAAGCAGCGCTTTCTGGAAAGACAGTTTTTCTACAACCTCAACCAGCTGGCAAACGGGAATATAAGCCTGGCACAGCTTTACTGGCTCCGGTCTACCTCATCGGTGGATGATCGGGCGATCATTATCAGTATGGTAGGGCGGCTGGATTATTCCTTCATAAAGGACCTTACAGGGCATTCGCTCTTCGCTCTCCAGGTGCTATTGCTGCATGACGGATTGACGTTGGAAGACTTTGCCAAATCGATGAATGAAAGTGTCACCGTCTGCCGGAACCTGCTGATACCCATGCTGGAAAAAGGCTTCCTGATCAGGCCAAAACAGAAGTTCAACATAAACCCCATCATTTACAAGCCTGTGACGGATTACCTCTCCTCCAGGAATTTCATTCATTAAACAAGATGTAAAGATGAAACGAATCGTTCTTATATTATTAATGCTGTCAGGCACGGCCTGCTTTGGCCAGGAAGCGGATGAGTCAGCAGTTTCCAAACCTGTGGAACTGATCGAAATGATCTCTTTCTCAAACCTTTTCTGGTCCGTTGTTATATTGCTGGTCGGCTATCTTATCATACGATTCATCACCCGTATGCTCAAGATCTTTGCTGAACGCAGCGCCCGGCTCCGGATCACGATGAAGAGCATCATTCCGATCATCCGGATCACTATCTGGACTGTAATCATCATCATCATCATAAAAGGCATATATAATCCACCCATTGAGATGCTGCTGGCCGTGACGGCTTCCGTTGCCATAGCCGTCGGTTTGGCAGCACAGGACCTGCTGAAGAATATTTTCGGCGGGATCATGCTGTTGTTCGACCGTCCTTTCCAGGTGGGCGATAAGATTGAAGCGGGGAAATATTATGGGGAAGTCATTGAAATCGGCCTGCGGGCCACACGGATCGTCACACCCGATGACTCGACCGTTACCATCCCGAACATGGAACTGATGAGCAGCTCCGTATCCAATGTCAACACCGGAGAGCTGAACTGCCAGGTAGTGGCTGAGATCATTCTCCCCGTCGATGTCGATACGCAACTGATCCGGAAATTAGCGACAGAAGCTGCGCAGGTATCAAAATACATCTACCTGAACAAGCCCATAGTTGTCTTGTTTTTCAATGAGATGTACCAGCGCCGGTCGTATCTGAAAATGCGGCTTAAGGCCTACGTGTTGGATATCCGTTATGAGTTTGATTTCAGGAGCGATATGACCGAAACGGTCATCCGGGAGCTGCTCAGCCAGGGGATCATTAAAAAGGAAGACATGGATTAGGTTATTTGCTCACCACTTTTTATAAGGGGTCCTGATAAGCATGACATTGTAATATTTCAAATCCCCGGTGACCTCCTCTCCTAACCAGCCAGGTTTCTCAAATGCTTCCTGCTCTGATGAAAGCTCAATCTCAGCAACGGTCAGGCCCTGGTTATCACCATAAAATTCATCCACCTCGAAGGTATGGTCTCCCGCTTTCACAAGGTAGCGTGTTTTATCAATAACACCCGGTTCGCATATCTTCAGCAATTCTTCTACCTCTGAAACAGGGATCTCCTTCTCCCATTCATAGCGGCTGGCGCCTGAAGCATTGCCTATTCCCTTGACGGTAATAAATCCTTTATTTCCCTGAATGCGAACCCTCACTGTTCTTTCAGGTACTGAAGAAAGGTAACCCTGTATGATGCGGGCCTGTTGTTGGGCAAAAGGCTTGAATTCGCCTTTTACCAGGAATTTGCGTTCTATTTCTTGAGCCATTTATCCAATTTTTTCTTTTTTTTCCCTTTGGTTAAACCTTTACAGCGGCCAGATCCACATAATAAGTGGTATCCCTATTACAGCAATGATGACCTCCAGCGGCAATCCCATTCGCCAATAGTCTGTGAATTTATATCCGCCCGGACCCATTACCAGTGTATTGGATTGATGACCGATCGGTGTAAGGAAGGCACAGGAACCTCCTATGGCAACCGCCATCAGGAAAGGGTCGATGGATAATCCCAGCCCTTTGGCCACACCGATGGCAATAGGCGCCATCAGCACAACGGTGGCTGCGTTATTAATGATATCGGATAAAAACATGGTGATAACGAGGACAATGGTCAAAACAGCCCAGGGTTGCAGGCTGTGCCCAACCGTCAGGACAAACCCGGCTATCCTCCCTGCGCCGCCGCTGGTTTCCAGGGCGATGCCCACAGGGATCATCGCGCCCAGGAGAATGATGACCGGCCAGTCGATGCTGGTGTAGAATTCCTTAAGCGGCAACACACGGGTCAGGATCATGGCTATGGCGGCCATGGTAAAAGCAACCTGTACCGGCAACAGGTGCGTAACCACCAACACAATGGCTGCCGCAAAGATACCCAGGGCCAGGGGGATTTTCGTTTTGGAGCCCAGCCGCAAACCCCGGCGGGCCAGCGGCAGGCAGCCCATCGAGGTGATCGTATCATAAAGCAAATGCTCGCGGCCCTGCAACAATAACACATCACCGGTCCGGAAGATCACATGGTCGAGGCGGCGCTGGATTCTGAAACCCCGGCGGGCAACCGCCAGCAGGTTGATCCCGTAACGGCTGCGCATCCTTAGGGATACGGCAGTCCGGTCAATCAACGATGAGTCGGCCATGACAACCGCTTCCGTAATGGCAATTTTATCCGACCCTTCGGCATCCTTCCGGAATTTCTTCCCTCCAACCAATATAACACCGGTGTCATGCATGAACGCCTTCAGTTCCTGAGCATCGGTTTCAAGTATGATAATGTCGTTCACGAGCAGATGTTCCTCAGGATCAGGCGCATGGATTCGCTTATCCTGGCGGACAAGGCCCAGGATCTGCACATCGGCCTTTGAGATCCTGGACAACTCGTCAATGCTCTTCCCTGCCATTTTGGATGCTTTTGTAACTTTCACCTCAGTGATATAGTCGTCAATGTTAAAAAGATCGGCATCCGATTTTGCTGCAGCCCGTTTTGGTAACAACCGCCATCCGACCAATGTTATAAAAGCGATCCCTACCACTGTCAGGACGATCCCGACAGGAGTGAAACTGAACATCCCGAAAGGTTCTCCCATTTCATCGCCACGAAAAGTGGCAATGATGATATTGGGCGGCGTACCGATAAGCGTAGTCATCCCTCCAAGCAATGATGCAAAAGCAATCGGCATCAGGATATAGGAAGGCGAATACCCGTTTTTCCGGGCCATGTGGATAGCCACAGGCATCATAATGGCCAGCGCGCCGACATTGTTCATGAAAGCTGATGCAACCGCCACGATGATGGAAAGGGCAAATATCTGCAGCAACAGATTTTTGCCTAGTTTTATCACCCATTTGCCCAGCAGATCCACCACCCCGGAGTATTCCAAAGCTTTACCAATGATCAAAACTGCCGCCACCGTGATCACGGCCGGATGCCCGAAGCCCTGGAAAGCCGTTTCAGGATCAATGACCCTGAAAATGATCAGGATGCCCATGGCAATCAGCGCCACCAGGTCATGCCGGATGCGTCCCCAGGCGAAAAGGACCAGGGTAAGGATCAGGGTCGCGAATACTATATGATGAGGCATGCGGTGCCTTTGAATGTTAAATTGTTAATCAAACACGAACTCATTCTGCTGTTCAAATTTAAATAGTTTTTTTTAATCACAGGGATGGAGTCCCTGTTTAAGTCCCTGTGAATTCTAAATTACTTCTAAATAAGCTTACATATGAAGAGTGTTATATTAGTATAACTAATTTCGCTCCGTTGTGAAAAGCTTTGTGAAAAATATAACAATAAAAGCAACCGCCATTCTTCTGATTATGGTGATCGGGTCTATGCTTGTTAATAATGTTGTATTTATTCACGAGCATATCCTGCCCGACGGAACCGCCGTTACCCACGCACATCCTTATGATAAATCCGAAAATCCGGAAGAAAAACATCAGCATTCCAAAGCGGAATTTGTCTTCCTGGATAACCTGAAAGTAATTTCCATAGCCGTTGGTTTCAGCCTGGTCATCTGGGTGCCTTTTATATGCACTGCCGGCATGGTCAATCCCATCACGGCATATTCGCCGGCAATCTGTCTTATCAAAAAGGGCAGATCCCCTCCATCCGCCTGATCACATATCGGAAGCATCCCTGAGCCGGGTGCTTTCCGGCAATCCAGTGCCCTCTTCACCGGAATGGGCCTCATATCAGGCAAAATATCACTCATTTCCTCACATTTTACAAAGTTACTAATATGAAAAAGTTCCAGATATATATCATACTTATATCATTCTTTTCAACACCCGTTCTGTTCGCTGAAGGTCCCCCGACAAATGCCAGTGTGACCGGCCATGTCGTTAACACCCGCGGTGAACACCTGCCCTTCGCTGCCATCAGTATAAAAGGCACCACCATTGGCACAACCAGCGATGAATCAGGATATTTCCAGTTGATCAACCTTCCGGAGGGCCGTTTTATCATCGCAGTTCAATATCTCGGTTATCAGGCTGAATCCCACGAAATCAACATCATCAGAGGAGAAACGGTCGAATTGAATTTCCAGCTTACAGAGGATTTACTGGGACTAAGAGAGGTGGTAGTCACCGGCGACCGGAATGAATCCAATCGCAAAGAATCTACAATTATCGTCAACACCCTGAATTCCAAACTCTTCAATACCACCCAGTCAGTCACCCTAAGCGAAGGCCTGAACTTCTGCACGGGCCTCAGGACGGAAAACAACTGCCAGAACTGCGGTTTTACGCAATTGCGAATGAATGGCTTGGAGGGGCCTTACTCACAGATCCTGATCAACAACCGGCCCATTAACAGCGGATTGGCCGGAGTTTACGGGCTGGAACTGATACCGTCAAGTATGATCGAACGGGTTGAAGTGGTGCGCGGCGGAGGATCCGTTCTATACGGCAGCAACGCCATTGCCGGTACAGTCAATCTTATCCTGAAAGATCCCATTTACAACTCCTATGAGTTTGGCCTGAACAGCGGACTGACCGGTATCGGATCCGGTTATGATGAACCGGCGAAGGACATCAGCGTCAACCTGAACGGGTCCATTACTTCGGCAGACAGTAAAACCGGGATGTCCCTTTACGGGTATTACCGCGACAGGGGTCCCTTCGATGCAAATAATGAAGGGTTTTCCGAACTATCATCCATCCGGAACACTACGGTCGGAAGCCGCTTATTTCACCGATTTGGAAACAGAAGCAGGATCACGGCCGACTTCTTCAGCCTGAATGAAAAAAGACGCGGCGGCGACAAATTCGAAGAACTGCCTCATATGTCGGGAATTACAGAAGCCGTTGAACACAACATCCTCAATGGAGCCCTTACATTCGAGACTTTTATCCGTTCATTCGACCGCTTGTCAGTTTACGCCTCCGGGCAAGGCGTCTTCCGCAATTCATACTATGGCGCCAATGCTTCGCTCAGTGATTACGGAAAAACACGTGACAATACATATAACATTGGCGCTCAATACAATGCCCGTTTCGGGACATCTGATCTGGTGGCAGGGATTGAGCAAACCACCAACCACTTGCTGGATAAAAAACAAGGGTATTATGACCTGGATGGGGCAACCATAAACTACAACGACTCCTCGGTGTTCATCCCCGTTGTTGAAACCCGTGTCATTTCCGACCAGTCGATGTACACCACCGGATTATTCCTACAATATGAAAGGGATTTCGGTAAATTAAAAGCTTCAGCCGGTGTGCGATATGATTATTACCGCATACAAAATCTCCATGATGAAGGGACGGACAAACAGGGCAATGTGATCAGTCCCCGCATCACCATGAAATACGACATACTGGAATCCCTCCAGGCCCGGGCCAGTTATTCCCAGGGTTACCGGGCGCCGCAAATTTTTGACGAGGACCTGCACACCGAAACTTCCGGCGCACGGCAGGTGATCCATGTCAATGATCCCGGCCTGACCGAGGAAAAGAGCCACAGTATGATGGCATCCCTGGATTTCAACAAACAGTTCAATGGCCTGAGCCTTGGATTTCTGGTGGAAGGGTTCTACGCCTTGTTGCAGGATGCATTCTCACAGGAAATCAGCCAACCGAATGAAAACGGCACTGTCTATTATACCCGTGTAAATGCGGAAGATGGAGCGGTTGTTGGCGGGATCAACATGGAACTGACGCTGGCGCCCTCTTCCAGGTTTTTCCTGAAAGGAGGGTTTACCCTTCAGGGCAGCAGGTACGAGGAACCGCAGGAGTTTGACGAAAAGCGTTTCCTGAGAACACCGGGAGATTATGGGTATGTCATGCTCGACTGGCAGGCCTTCCGGAACGCCGGTCTTTCTTTCAACGGGACCTATACCGGAAAGATGCTGGTGCCATATTTCGGACCTGAGGCAGCCAACCCGGAAGAAGGCGAACTCAGGGTATCGTACAGGTTTTTTGATGCAGGGGTGAAGATCCGCTACAATATAAAGCTGAATGGCGCGAAATTACAATTGTTCGCGGGCGTCAGGAACATTTTTAACGCTTACCAGGATGATTTTGACCGGGGAATTGACCGCGATCCGGGGTATATCTACGGGCCAGCGGCCCCCCGGACAGTTTATTTCGGGTTAAAAGTGGGCAATATGCTGCAATAGTTTTATTTTAGTGGCTCAAATCCAATTTTGAGCCCATGTCTTTAAAACTGAAAGCCCTGCCCCTCCACTGGCAGATCCTCATCGCCCTGGTCCTCGCCATCGTTTTCGGGGTATATTTTCCCGGGCAGGTCGATTATATCAGCTGGATGGGAACCATCTTCCTTCGTGCCCTGCAGATGATCATCATTCCGCTGGTCATCAGTTCGATCATCTCGGGTGTTACCAATATCGGCAATGCAGAAAACCTGGGCCGTTTAGGGTTAAAGACGATCGTCTATTACATTTCCACCAGCACGCTGGCTATCCTGACCGGGCTGGCGCTGGTGAATATCGTAAAGCCGGGTGTGGGGGCCGACCTCAACCTGACACAGGATGCCGAGCTGGGCCTGGTGGAACACTCCTTCAAAGACACGCTCATCCGCATCATTCCTGACAACATCTTCTCTTCGATGACCCAGAACGGGGAATTGCTGTCGGTCATTTTCTTTGCCCTCATCTTTGGATTTTTTATCACACAAGTATCGCCAAAACCCCGCGAAACGCTGACAGGCTTTTTCAACGCGGTTTTTGATGTTATGATGAAGGTGACCATGTTCATCATACGTTTCACACCTTTCGGCATTTTTGGACTGGTGGCAGACAGGATTGCCCAGCAGGACGACCTGGGAGCGCTGGTGCAAAGCATGGGCAGCTATATGCTGGTGGTGTTGGCCGGGCTGGCCATTCATGCCATGGTCACCCTGCCGCTCATAGCCCGGTTTATCGGTAAAATCAACCCACTGAAGCATTTTCATGCTGTCAAGACCGCTCTGCTGACGGCTTTTTCTACCTCTTCCTCCAATGCCACCCTGCCCCTTACGATACAATCGGTCGAAGAAAACGACGGCGTTTCGAACAAGATCTCCAGCTTCACGCTGCCACTGGGCGCCACGATCAACATGGACGGCACAGCGTTGTATGAGTGCGTTGCCGTGATGTTCATCGCGCAGGCCTACGGTTTTGATCTCACTTTCGGGCAGCAGGTCATCGTGGTGATCACATCTATACTGGCTTCTATCGGCGCCGCCGGCGTACCCATGGCCGGTCTGGTGATGATCACGATCATTCTGTCGGCGGTGGGCCTGCCGCTGGAAGGCGTCGGCCTGATCCTGGCCGTCGACCGCATCCTCGACATGTTCCGCACTTCCGTCAACGTCTGGAGCGACTCCTGCGGGGCGGTGGTGATTGCCAGGAGCGAAGGGGAGGAACTTAAGGTTTAAGGGCGTAGAGCGTAGAGCGTAGAGCTTTGGGCAAAGCGCTGAACTCCAGAGGAGTTCCATGATTGTAGCCCCGGGTGCCTTGATATAAAGAGAATTCTCTTATTTCCGGGTCAATATCCTGTCGGAACGGTGGCTTACATTGCTGAAAGGATGGTTGTCGATGGCTGGGATCTTCTTTGAGATAAGCTTGTTGATATCGCGCAGATAGGCCTTTTCATCCGCATCGCAGAATGAAAGCGCTTTCCCGCCGAGTCCCGCCCTGCCGGTACGGCCGATGCGGTGGACATAGGTTTCGGGTATGTTCGGGATCTCATAATTGATCACATGCGACAGCTCATCAATGTCGATCCCCCTTGCTGCGATATCGGTGGCGATCAGCAAACGGATCTTCCTCTCTTTGAAATTCCTGAGGGCCCGCTGACGGGCGTTCTGCGTTTTGTTCCCGTGGATGGCCTCGGCAAGGATCCCCTGCCGTTTAAGATATTTCACTAGCTTGTCGGCTCCGTACTTTGTCCGGGTAAATACCAGCGCCGACAGTACAGAGCGATCTTTCAGCACATGCGACAGCAGGGCGGGCTTGTCTTTCTTATCCACGAAATAAACCGACTGCTCGATGATATCAACTGTTGAAGATACTGGCGTCACAGCGACCATCACCGGTGAAGTCAGGATGGTGTCCGCCAGTTTCACGATTTCCGGTGGCATAGTGGCGGAAAAAAGCAAAGTTTGCCTTTTTTGAGGAAGCAGCGCAATCACTTTTTTGACATCGTGAATAAAGCCCATGTCAAGCATCCGGTCGCCTTCATCCAGGACGAATATCTTCACGCCGGTGAGGTGGATGAAGTTTTGCCCGATAAGGTCGAGCAGCCTGCCCGGTGTCGCGATCAATATATCGACCCCCGCTTTAAGCGACTCGGTTTGAGGATGTTGCGTAACGCCGCCAAAAATGACCGTGTGCCGCAATCCGGTATGTTTGCCATAGGCTGTAAAACTTTCCCCGATCTGGATGGCCAGTTCACGGGTGGGCGTCAGGATCAGGCTTTTAATCTTGCGGTAGCCATTCAGGGGCGTATTCTCCTGCTTTAACATCTGCAGGATGGGTATCGCAAAAGCGGCTGTTTTACCGGTGCCGGTCTGTGCGCAGCCGATCAGGTCTTTACGGTCGAGTAAAACAGGAATGGCTTGTTCCTGGATAGGTGTGGGAGTTGTATATCCTTCTGTTTTTAAAGCCCGCAGAATGGGCTCAATAAGTCTTAAATCTTCGAATCTCATAATAAATTATTAAGTAATTAGCTAACTGCCAATGATATATTGGGATAAATCAGCGGTCTGAGAATGGGAATTTCTTTAACGGGAAGTCACACTACAGGCACAAAGATTGCCAAAGGGGCAGCTTTCTGGCTGCAAAGATAGTGAAAAACCCGTAACTTTCACATCAATCCAAATATAAAGGGATGGAGTCCCTGCAACAGGGTTTCCAACCCCGGGGTTGGAAACCCATATAAAATCTCCAATTATCTTTGCAGAATCAATTAAGAACCAAATCAACATGAACTGTTCTAAGATCATTATTCCCTTGCTGGCCATCCTCTGCCTTGCCGCATGCAAAAAATCAAACGATCCGAAATATCCCGATTTGGACCGGGAGGATAAAATCCCAGCCGATATCGACAAACGAGATCCGTCAACCGACCACCACCCTCCCATCCTTCATTCCGGCGAATTCCATGACCCAGAGCCATTGGATTATCCTGTGAATACGGCAGGGGCGGAAGACTCCCCCTTTGTTCTACCGGATGGCAAAACGCTTTACTTTTTCTTTACGCCCGATGTCCGTGTTGTTCCTGAGCAGCAAGTACTGGATGAGGTTTCAGGAATCTGGGTTACGCATAATCAAGGCGGTGCCTGGAGCAAACCGGAGCGCGTCTGGCTGCAGGAACCGGGAAAACTGGCCCTGGATGGGGCCGTTTGCATTCAAAACGATGAAATGTGGTTTGCCTCTGCCCGGGAAGGGTTTACCGGTGTCAATATGTTTATTTCCCTGTGGAAAGATGGTAAATGGGGAAACTGGACTTATGCCGGCGACCGGCTGATGAAAGAGATCGGTATCGGCGAGGTGCACCTGCACGGCGATACGCTCTATTTCCATTCCTACCGGCACGGCAGTCTCGGCGGGCTGGATATCTGGAAAACCATCAGAAACGGCGCCACATGGTCGGACCCGGTCAATATTTCAGCAGTGAATAGCAGTGCGTCAGAAAGTTTACCGTTTATCACCCATGATGGCAGCGAACTCTGGTTCACACGCACTTATCTTGGCACACCTGGAATCTTCCGGTCAAAAAAAGTGAACCATCAATGGAGCGAACCGGAACTGATCCTTTCCCAATTCGCCGGCGAACCCACCCTCGATGATGCCGGAAACCTCTATTTCGTCCATCATTTCTACGAAAACAATGTAATGATCGAGGCGGATATCTACATAGCCGAACGAAAATAAATTGAAATTTCTCCGCTGCTGCTGCTTCAATTATTTTCATACAATGGCCATCCCATATTCAAAATAAATACTGAAATAATGCCTTTACCGCTTTTCCCCTACCGATATCGTTTCGCAGGCCTTGGCCTGATGCTTACCGGATTGATTGCCGGGTATTTATATTACTTCTGTGGTAAACCATAATTCTTCGAAGTTCCCGTTTTTGCTATCATCACATCCTATGTTGAAACCCTGACATGGATTGTCGCCCGGACTTCCAATAGGAATATTCATTGATTCTTCGAATGATTGCCTTATGAGCTCAGGGCGTAGAGAAAGGGCGTAGGGCATAGGGCGTAGGGCGTAGAGCTTAGAACGTAGGGCTTAGAGCGTAGGGCGTAGGGCGTAGGGCGTAGAGTGTAGAGCATGGAACTTATGGCAAAGCGCCGAACTCCAGAGGAGTTCCCTGTTTGTAGCAAGGAAAGATGGCCCATCCAGTCTCCCCTCCCTTTAGTAATGCATCGGAAAGTGCAACGGATTCACAGGGAGGGGATTAAGGGGTGGGTGAGTGATTGGGCGATTTTAGATTTGGGATTTGGGATTTGGAATTTATGCATTAAATGGGTTGACGGAGGAGGAGGCCTTCATTGAACATCGAGGCATCGAAGCATCGAAACATTGAACATTTCATTTAGCATGGGGCATGGTGCATAGGGAGTGGGGCGTAGAGCATAGGGCGTAGAGCGTAGGGTGTAGAGCGTAGGGTGTAGAGCGTAGGGTGTAGAGCGGAACTCCAGAGGAGTTCCCTGTTTGTAGTTTTTTGTAGTAATTTTGAAATCAGCAAATATCACTTGCGCTATGAAAAGGATCATTTGCACGTTAATCATTTTATTTCTTAGCTATTCATCTTATAATCAAAACTTCATCTCTGAATCAAAGCAGTGGAATGTAGTGCTCTTCAGTTGGGGCGGCATCAGTACGGAAATTTTTAGAATATCTGAGGATTCCATTGTAAATACCTTAAGCTATAAAAAAATCTGGGTGTCCTATGATTCACTTAATTCATGGGTATTCCAGGGATTATTGTTGGTTTCAACGTTTTCTTCGAATATGAGTGACCCGGTCAGAATAGAAACGTACAACTTAATGCCCGGATTATATATTCTACAGTGCTTATCCTATGGAAATAAAACCGTTGCTGCAAAATTTATTGTTATGTAAAAGGGTTTCCAACCCCGGGGTTGGAAGCCCTTTCTGATTTGGTTTCTTTGATCAAAAAAACTACTTTTGTCCTGATAAAAATTTTCCTCATGAAACACATAACCGTAACAATGGCAGCAACGTCATTATTCTTCCTGATGATCTCCTGCCAACCTAAAGAACAACCCAAAGTAGCAACCACTATGGACACAGAAATGCTCAAAGGAAATATTGAACCCTATTATTTTGCCAAAACCCTCACCGGCGATTACGATGAGATAGTAGCAAAAGTAACTGAGGCCCTCAAAGCAGAAGGTTTTGGTGTCATCAGCACTATAGATCTGCAGGAAAAATTCAAGGAGAAGCTGGACATCGACTACAAAAAGTATATCATCCTGGGTGCCTGTAATCCGGCTTTTGCGCACAAGGCGCTCGAGATGGAAGACAAGATCGGCACCATGCTGCCCTGCAATGTCATCATCCGGGAAACGGGAGAAAATGAGTTTGAAGTGGCCGCCGTGAACCCCGTT
>Ga0114946_10001406_pt1 | contig 16633 bp, 14 predicted proteins | sample WalLakDeSediment_FD_88676 | JGI IMG/M metagenome (GOLD analysis project Ga0114946, IMG submission 88676) | Lake sediment microbial communities from Walker lake, Nevada to study Microbial Dark Matter (Phase II) - Walker Lake 11/02/13 Deep Sediment | ecosystem: Environmental > Aquatic >... | reverse complement strand
CGATTGGCGATTGACGATTGGTGATTTAGGGACGGACCTCGCGGATGAAGCAGAGGATGCCGTCGCTGATAGCGCGCGCGGGTATTTCAGCGCGGGTGGTGAGCAGTTTACGGTCCAGGTTCATGAAGCCGGTTTCGATGATGATGGCCGGCGTACCGGGCGCAATCTGACGGAAGGCGTGGTAGTCGGTCATGTGGGGCGTGATGGTGTTGGCGTGATAGGGCAGGCTGGTGGCCAGGCGGTAGGCCTGCTCGACGCAGATTGAAAGCTGGGATGAGTCGGTAAAGGATGAGCCGGCGATTTTGAAGCCGGTGGCCAGGTCGTTGAAGTAGTCGCAGGAGTCGGCGTGGATGGAGACAACGGCCGTGGCGCTGTACCCCGGCAGCCGCGCGTCGAACTCCTCCAGTAAGTCGGCGCGGATACGCTGCGCGCGCAGGTGGGCGACGACCATGTCGGCGATGCGTTGGTTCACCTCCACCTCCGTCAGTCCATCTTCACACACCGCGCCGGGGTCGTGGCCGGCATGGCCGGCGATGATACCGATGCGCAGCGGGCCGGGGCTCTGCGGCAGGCGCTGCGTGACCGGTTTGGCCGGCACGGCTTTGAAGATCGGCGCCGAGAGCTCGCGTAGACCGCTGCCGGCTGCAACAATTTCGGCCGTGGCCGCTACCGGGCTGAAATACCAGTAAACGGTCAGCATGCTCGCCAGCGCCACAAGCAAAAAAGCGATCATGGGCGCATTGCGGCGCGCCACGCGCAGTAAAAACAGGTCTGAAGCTTGCCAGGGTCTGTTGTCGTACATTATGTCGAATATTCTACACGATCCTGACCGAAAAGGGAACTGGGCAGAATCTTTTGCGGGTTACTTAACCGCGTTTGCCCCACCAATACCAGGAAAGCCGGGTTGTCCAGCTCAAATAGTTGTTCCGCCGCCATCTCCCACAGGCGCAACGGCCGATACTGCCAGCGCAGCGTTACCTCGTCCTCCAATCCCTTCACCTCGTACACGCCATCGTCGCCCCGCCCGGCGCCTTCGCCAACGTACATCACCACGCTTACCAGCCGCGGCGCATTTTCATTGCCGGGTAGCCCGACCTCGCGCCGCACGATACGGCTCAGATAGTCCAGCATGCGCAGCGGCATCGGCTCGGGGCTGCGGCGTCCTTGCAGCTCAATGTGCAAGAAGATGAGATTGCCCACGACGTCGATGACCTCAAAGAGCAGGTCGCTTTGGGCCGGGCTGGCCGGAAATTCGACGTTGAGCGGGCGCACGCGGCGCACCGGCCTGCCCAGCAGCCAGGCGGCAAAGGCAGCGCTGAACTCCGTGATGAGCATTTTGAGTGGGTTATCGGGTTCGCTCATGGACGTAGTGTAGCATAAAAGCAAGGGAGGGTGAAGAAGACAGGCGCACATAACCGCGTGATCAGGAAAATCAGGCCCATCAGGTCAATCTACGTTCTATTTCAGGCACGAACTTATGGAGGCTAAAACCTTACGTGAGTGATTTCAGGTAGTCGACAACGGCCGTCGCCGAATCCAGCCCCAATGCCCTTGCCGCAATCTCAACGGCCTGGGCGCGCGTGAGACCGCGCACGGCCGCTTTCACGCCTGGGATGGCCGGAGCGCTCATGCTCAGCTCGTCCAGCCCCAGCCCCACCAGCAGCGGCGTTGCCAGCGCGTTGCCCGCCAGTTCCCCGCAGATGCCCACCCAGATGCCCGCGGCGTGGGCCGCGCGCACCGTCTGGTCGATCAGGCGCAGCACCGCCGGCTGCAGCGCGTTGGCCAGCGCCGCCACCCGGGTGTTGCCCCGGTCGGCGGCCATCGTATACTGGGTCAAATCGTTGGTGCCGATGCTGAAAAAGTCCACCTCGCGCGCCAGCAGGTCGGCCACGGCCACGGCCGACGGCACCTCAATCATGATGCCGACTGCCAGGTTAGGGTCGAAGGCGTACCCTTCGGCGCGCAGTTCCGCCTGCGCCTCGGCCAGCAGCGCCCTGGCGGCGCGGATTTCGCCCACGGAGCCGATCATGGGGAACATCAGCTTGAGGTTGTAGGGGGCGCCGCGCTCATCGACGCTGGCGCGCAAAATGGCGCGCAGTTGGGGCTTGAAAACCGCCGGGCGATCCAGGCAGAAACGGATGCCGCGCCAGCCCAGGAAGGGGTTGGCTTCGGGGCCCAGGTCGAGATAGGACAGAGGCTTGTCGCCGCCGATATCGAGGGTGCGGATGATTAACGGCCGTTTCCCCATCACCGCCGCAACTTTACGATACGCTTCTAGCTGCTCCGCTTCCGCAGGGGCCGCGTCGCGGTCCATGAACAAAAACTCGGTCCGGAACAGCCCCACCCCTTCCGCGCCGTACTCCAGCGCGACCGGCGCGTCGTTGGGGCCGCCGATGTTGGCGACGATTTCGATGGGGTGGCCGTCGCGGGTAACGGCCGTTGTCTGGCTGGCGGCTTTGGCGGCGTCCTGTTCGGCTTGCCAGGCCGCCTGCGCCGCGCGCAGTTCCGCAAGCTGCGCCGGCGTCGGCGTGAGCCATAGCTGGCCCGTTGCGCCGTTGAGGGCTATCGTCTGCCCTTCGGCCAGCGTCCACACCAGCGGCCCCAGCCCCACGACGGCGGGGATGCCCAGCGCGCGCGCCAGAATTGCGCTGTGGGCCGTTGCGCCGCCCAGCTCAGTGCAAATACCCAGCACCCGGTCCGGATCCAGGCGCGCCGTGTCGGAAGGGGTCAAATCGGCCGCCGCCAGGATCGCGGGCGTCTCAAACGCCAGCGAGGGCAGCTCCACGTCCAGGAGTTGGCGCAGCACGCGCTGCCCTACGTCCTCGACGTCGGCCGCGCGCGCCTGCATGTAGGCCTCTTCCAGCGCGCGGTATTGCGCCGCCAGGGCCTCGATTTCACGCTGCCAGGCCGCCTCGGCGTTGATGCGGTCCGTGAAAATGTGCGCTTTGGCCGCGCCGACCAGGGCCGGATCTTGCAAAAAAAGCAAGTGGGCTTCGAAGATGGCGGCCTCTTCGGCGCCGACCTGCTGCTGAGCCTGGGTATGGAGGGCCTTGATTTCCTGGCGAGCGGCGGCTACGGCCGTCTCCAGGCGCGTCCATTCTGCGTTTGGGTCGTCAACCGTCGTGGTAACAATCTCCGGCAGACGCGGGCGGTAAAGCGCTACCGGCCCAATGGCGATGCCGGGCGAAGCCGCAATGCCGACTAACACGCCGGCTTCCGCTTGGGGCGCCGGCGCTGCCACGACCTGGGGCGCATCCGGCGGCGTTTCATCGTCGGCGTCCCCGAAGTTGGCGTCGGCCAGTGCTTGCAGCGCGCTTAGGGCCGCCTGCGCTTCCGGCCCGACGGCCGTAATGACGATTGTGTCCCCCTGGCGCACGCCCAGCGTGGTGACCTGGTTAATGCTTTGGGCGCTGGCGCTGCGCTCCCCTTTGCGCACGCTGATGGCGGCGTCAAAGCGCGCGGCCGTGCTCACGAAGCGCGCCGCCGGCCGCGCGTGCAGCCCCAACCGGTTGCGCACGTGCAGCGTGATCGCTTCAGCCTCTTCGGTGGATGCGCTTAATACGTCAGCGACTGGCGCCGGCGCGGCGGGCAGCTCAATGCCCAGTTGGTGCGCCTTAACGGCCAGCGCGCCGCGCGCTTCGGCCATGATCTGCGCCCGGCTTCCGCCAATGACGGCCTGCACGACCGCGGCCAGCGCGCCTTCCACCAGCGGCGCCTCCAGCAGGAACACGTTGACCTGCTGTTCGGGAGGTAAAAATTCGAGCGCCATCTCGGCGCTGAGCAGGGCGCTGCCCAGGTCCATCAGCACAATAACGCCGTCGTCGCTGTAGACGGACTCAATGGCCGCCAGGACCCTCATGGGATCAGTACCAATAGGGTTTTCGGCGTCATCAATGCCGCCGGCAATGGCGATCCGCGCCTGGCCTTGCGCCATTTGGTCCGCCAGTTCATAGACGCCTTCAGCTAGTTTTGCACTGTGTGAGACGATAACGATTCCAACCATGAGATTGATGGGTGCTGAATTCGTGATTACGTTTTGTGACCAACGTCACGGGGCGCAATCAGGGCATTGATAAACTTCGTGAATGGTTTCGGCAACGGCCGTTTTCAGCTGTTGCGGATCGCCGACAATAAACCCTGTCCCACCGCAGGCGCAGGCGTACCAACCAATCGTCACGGACGCGTAGGGCATACGCGGCGCGCACAAGTCGATGTGCTCCACACCCAGCCCCCAGCGGGCGTTGGTGAGCAGCGTGCGGCAGTTGGTCGCCTTGAGTTTGCGCCAGTAAAGCGCGAAGTGGGTGCAGTGACGCATGAGCAAAACGGCCGTTGTCACGTCGCGGGGAAACGGTTCCCGGCGCGCGTCGGCGCAGATGGGGCGCAGGTTGGGCGGGCAATTCGCTCCCGCCGCCAGCAGCGCCGGCTGGATCTCGATGGCGTACACCTTGCGCGCGCGCGCGGCCAGCCGTCGCGCCAGGTACAAATCGCCCGCGCCGATGTCCAGCACGACGTCTTGGGGGGTGACGTGGTCGAGAACGGCCGTGTACGTGGCTGCGTCGTAACGCGCCCACATCTGCTCCCAACGCTCCAGCGGTTTCAGGTCAGGCATCTCGACGCCGTTGTGCAAACTTGTGGAGCAAAAAGCCAAGGCTGAAGGTGATCCAGATGCTGAAGCCGGCGGCCAATCCCCAAAAGAGCGCTCGTAATGGCCCTTCGGTGGGATAGAGTTGCCAGGCCATAAACGCCGCCAGCATCAGGCTAAACAGCGTGACGATCTGCAAACCGGAGCGCTGCATTATTAGCGGCTTGACTTTACCTTCGGCCTCTTGCGGTGGTCGCTTCTGCACCCGCTTCTTTTGTTTGCGCGATCGTTTTGCCATTGTCTATCAATCCTCAACCGTTTTGCGAGCTTGATACAAAACGACGCACACCGCCGGTAAGCTCGGGTTGTCGGATGCGTGGCGGTGTGCGTGTTTTCAATCTGTTATTCGGTTAATAGCTGCCGATTCTCCAAATCGTACAGGCCGTAGGCGGCCGCCAGCAGTTCAATGGGGTGGCGGCAGGGCAGGCCGGTACCCAACTCGATTTGCCAGCGGCACGTTTCCGTGTCCGAGGCCGTCATGCGGACTTCGGGCCCCTGGGCCTTGACGAAGTCGAACACTTCCTGGCCGACGGCCATGGCGATTGCGTGTTTCTCCGTCTTGTAGCCATAGGTGCCGGCGCTGCCGCAGCAGCGCGCGCAGCTCTCGCGCACGTCCAGGCCCGGAATCAAGCGCATGATTTCCAGCGCCGGTTTGCCGACGCGATGAGCCCGATATTGGCAGGGCGCGTGGTAGGGCAGAACCATTTCCAGGCGCCGGAAGTCGGTCTTCAGGTCGCGCGCCTCGTACACCTCGCGCAGCCATTCAAAGATGTCCCAAACCGCCATTTTCAGATCGTGGCTGCCCGCGTCGTGTTTATCCAGCAGTTCGGGCGCCTCTTCCTTTAGCGTTAACGTACAGCTTGGCGTCGTGCCCACAATCGCGAAACCATCCCGCGCGTAGCCTACGAGCTTCTCTACGTTATGGTCGTGATATTTTTCGGCCTCGTCGAATTCGCCATTGCTGAGCATGGGCAGGCCGCAGCAGTTTTGCGGCGGCGCAATGACCTCGTAGCCGTTGTGCTCCAGCACCGCCACCGCGGCCTGGCCGACAAAGGGCTCATAGTACATGGTCGCGCAGCCGTGGAAGTAGACGACCTTTTGGGCCGCGCGCAGACGTTTGCCCTGGGTGCGCTTCATCCAGTCACCGAACGTGCCCTTGGTGCTCCAGCGCGGCAGGCGCGAGTCGCGTGCAATGCCGAATAGCTTATCGGCCACCACGCGGCTGAGCGGGTTGTGCATGCCAAAATTCGCCAGTTGCGGCGCGTAGCTGCCGATCTTACCCAACAGCTCGTTGCGCCCTAGCAGCTTGTTGCGGATAGGCATGCCGTTGTCGGCGACGATGTGGGCGCGGGCGCGGGCGTTTAGTTCGGCGATCTTGACGCCGGTAGGGCAAACTTCATTGCAGACGCGGCAGCCGGAGCAGTAGTCCACGGACATGTCGGGCGAATGGGATTGGCCGTTCTCGCGGAAGCGCTGGGCTTGTGGTCCCACGTACTTGGGTCCGGGGAACAGGTCGGTAACGGCCGATACCGGACAGTAGCTCGTGCAGATGTTGCACTTGATACATTCGTCTAGTGAAGGCCCAACAGAAAGCCAGGATTTAGTATGCATAGTTGTGTCCTCTTCAGCCAACAGTTGGCGTCAGGCCGCCATCCATTACTGGCTAACGGCCTTGCCGGCGCTCACGCCGGTCACAATGGCCATGCCCTCCATACTACGTTCCAAGATCGGGTCGGCATTGGCCAGTAAATGGCCCGCGGCCCATAGATTGGCGTAAATGGGCTTGCCGTCGGCGATCGGTTGGAACGTTTTGTTCACCGCCACGCCCCCGTTGAAGACCGGGTGACCAGTGGGGCTCAGGAAGCTGCCGTCGAACCAGGCGCTGCGGTCTTGGGGCGCCGTCAGCGGCAGGTCGAAAATGACCTCCCACACGCGGCCGGTATGGTCGCTGTTGAAGCCGCCGCCCAGGATGCCGCCCGTAGCCAGCAAATAGTTTTGGGCGCGGTGTTTGAGTGGACGGGCGCTGGTCTCGCTGGCAACCCACTGCACTAGGCCGGGATTGCCGTTGTGTGCGGCCGTTACCTCCGCGTTGATGATTTCCATCGCCGCCTCGATGCGCACGCCCATTTCCAACAGCTTGTCGCGCAGCGCCTTGTACAGGCGCACGCCGGGCACGCTGGGAGGCAGCGTCGGGATTTCAAACACCGGCGCGCCGCACAGCCGTTCCAGGTCTATTAAAGCCTGTTGGTGGGCGTGCATACCCAAAATGGCGGGCAGGCCGATGCGTTCGCCCGGCTGCGCCAGGCGCTTCAGTTCCTGACCTAGCCGGGTGCGCCGGCCAGGGTCGTCCAGCGCCTCGGCCAGCTGCACCGTGTTGAAGTCGCGCCGGTCGGTGATGAGGCTGATGGGCAAAAAGGCGGGCCGCGCCTGGTAGCCTTGCTTGGCCAGATTTTCGGCCAGCAGATCGGGGTAGAAATCCCGCACGCCCTTGAAGCCGACGATGAGCATGGGTTCGGGGCGCCGCAAATCGCCGCCAATTTGGGCTTGGGGCGCCAGGTACACCGGCCGGACCGCGCCGGCGGGGGAAGGTAAGAAGAGGTTGTCTTCCGGATCGGGCGCCCCCTGGTAGGGCAGGCCGATGGCTTTGGTCAGAGCGACAAAACTGTCGAGCCCGGCCTGAATATTTGCCCGGCCAAGCAGGCCGTAGGGGTGGTCTGGATGCTGGGCGACGAGCGCCTCGATGGCCTGGAATGGTTTTTGCACGGGCTTTGCTTGCGCTGCGGGCGTGTAGCCGAGCAAATCGACCGTGCCGGCGCTCCAGTGCATCGAACCCAGCCCTTTGTTGACGACGCGAACCTTGAGGTCTGCTTGGGCGGCGGTGTAGGCGGCCATGAGGCCGCTCAGCCCTGCGCCGATGACGAGTAAGTCAAGCATTGGTTTCCTCCAGCGTTCACTGCGCGAGCCGCGCATGGGCGCAGGCTCACGTCAGCGTTCGTCTAATTATTTCTTGGCCGGTTCCGGTTCAAACGGCCCCGGCGTCATGTCAAAATTGTAGAACTCGGTTACCGGACTGGCCAATTCGCTGTCCGGCAAGTGGTCTACGTTCATCAGGCTCAGGTAAATTAGTTCGTCGAGCCGTTCCTGTTTGAGCTGCCGGCCCCATAGAACAGGCGTTAAGCCCCGCCAGCGCTCTTGCAGGAAGTCACGCAGCAGCAGGTTGGGGTTGAACATGGTGGGGACTTTGCCCGTGGCGCCGTCGCCGTTGCCGGCGTTGGCGTCGCTGACCAGGTTGTGGCCGGGCGATTGCAGGTAGGCTGCCTGCCAGCGCGCAGTTTCGCTGGCTTCGTCGGTCATTACGTGGGTCCATCGGCCCTCGGTAATCATCTCGTGCAGGATGCCGACGGCGCGGTAGGTGCAGAAGCCGCCCTGGCAGGGACCCATACCCAGGCGCACGTCGCGGCGCAGGTCGTCGAGCGTGAGGGTGGGGTTGCGCCGCGCGGCGTTTTCCAGCATGGGGCGCGTGACGAGTTCGCATTCGCAGATCAGGTCGCCCTGCAATTTCTTTTCTTCGATTTCATGCAGGCGATGTCCGATCCAGTAGTGGCCTTGTTCAACGCCGGGAACGGTGGTTTCAGCGGTGGTACACGGCCGTTGCGTGCCCAAATGGTCGCATACGGTATCAACAGTCGACTTGGCCATCAGGCGAAAGGTCGTCCATTTACCGCCCGTAATGGTGAGCAGCCCCTTGATGCCTTCGCGCTGGCTGTGGTCGAGCAATGCCAGGCTGCGGGTCACGTCGCGCCCGCCGCCGGTATAGGTTTCTTGAAAAAGCGGCCGTACGCCGGCCCAGGCGCGCAGTACCCGCGCCTTGCTAAAATCGGGCACCATTTTATCCCCTTCATCCAGCATTTTTTGGACTTCCCAGGGCTCAATGCGCAGCGGTTCAGGGACCGGCACCGTCACCGAGGTGGTGCCGATGACGCACACGGTGTGGCTGGGCACGATGATGTCCCCATCAGATGGGGGCTTGCAGCGATTGATGACGGTGTTGACCAGGCGGTGGTTCATGGCGACCATGGTGCCTTTGCTGGGCAGGATAATTACCTCGGCGCCTGCCATGGCGGCGAGTTTGCCGCACCAGGCGCCGGCGGCGTTAACCGTGATGTCGGCGTGGATTTCCATCTCTTCGCCGGTTGCCACGTTGCGCACTTTGGCGCCCGCCACGCGGCGGTCGCCGTTGCCGCCGCTCGTGATTAAATCGTAAACCTCATGGTAGGTCAGGACCATCGCGCCGGCTTCGCGGGCCGCGTTGGCCGTGGCGTGCGCGGCCAGGAAGCTGTCGGCGCTGCCATCTGGGACCTCAAAGACGCGGCTGATGCGCGGGTTGAGCAGTGGCTCACGACGCAGCGCTTCAGCCACAGGGATTTCTTGACAGGGGATGTCGACAGCGGCGCAGCCAGCCGCGAAGCGGTCAGGGAAATCGGTCCCTTCGTCTTCGGGGGTAACGATGAAAAAGCCGCTGGTATCCTCGATACAGTGGGCGTGGGTTTTGCGCAGAATGCGGTTTTCCTGAATGCATTCGATCGCGCCGTGCGGATCTTTGACGGCGTAACGGCCGCCGCTGTGCAGCAGGCCGTGATAGCGCCCGCTGGTGCCGTGGGTGAGGTCGCGCCGTTCAACCAGGATGGTTTTGAAACCGCGCAACGCCGCATCCCAGGCGACGCCGGTACCCGTTGCGCCGCCGCCAATGACCAGGACTTCAGCATGTAACTTGTGCATACGCACCTCACTTTTGTCGGCGCACGGTGCGCCCTTGATAAAACAGAAACCGCCGACCGCCTGCGTCTAAGGAGGCGATCGGCGGTTTGTTCCTTCGCTTTGCAGCGGCCGTTATACTTTTTGGCCGTAGTCCGAAGACCAGCCGCAACGGCCGTTATGCCTCATGCATCAATTTATTCAATCCAGTCGAAGGTGCGGGTGACCGCTTTCTTCCACTGCGCGAACAGTTCGGTGCTGGCGTTGCTGCCCGGCTTCGGGGTCCAGGTCTTGTCCATGCCCCAGTTGGCGCGGATGTCGTCCTCGCTTGCCCAGAAGCCTACGGCCAGGCCGGCGGCATAGGCCGCGCCCAGCGCGGTGGTCTCGGCCACCTTTGGCCGCACAACCGGTACGTCCAGCACGTCCGCCTGGAACTGCATCAGGGTTTCGTTGTAAACCATACCGCCGTCCACCTTCAGCGTCGTCAGATCCACGCCGGAATCCTTGTTCATGGCGTCCAGTACCTCGCGCGTCTGGTAAGCGGTCGCTTCCAGCGCGGCGCGGGCGATGTGGCCCTTGTTGACGTAGCGCGTCAGGCCGACGATGGCGCCGCGGGCATCGGAGCGCCAGTAGGGGGCGAACAGGCCGGAGAAGGCCGGTACAAAGTAGATGCCGCCGTTGTCTTCCACCTTCTTGGCGTAATCCTCGATGTGGTGGGAGAAGTCAAAGAAGTCCAGGTTGTCGCGCAGCCATTGGATGAGCGCGCCGGTGATGGCGATGGAGCCTTCCAGCGCGTATACGGCCGGTTGGTCGCCAAACTTGTAGCACAGCGTGGTCAACAGGCCGCTCTTGGAGGGCACGATCTCGGTGCCGGTGTTGAGCAGCATGAAGCAGCCGGTGCCATAGGTGTTCTTGGCCTCGCCGGGGCTGAGGCAGGCCTGGCCCACGGTCGCCGCTTGCTGGTCGCCCAGGTCGCCGGAGACCGGGATCTTGCCGCCAAAGGGGCCATCCTCAGCGGTGTAGCCATACACGGCCGAAGAGGGCTTAATCGCCGGCAGCATCTGCATCGGGATGGTCATCGCCTCGCAGATGGTTTGGGACCAGTTGAGGCCGTCCAGGTTCATCAGCATGGTGCGGCTGGCGTTGGTCACGTCGGTGACGTGCGCCCCGCCCTGCGGGCCGCCGGTTAGGTTCCAGATGACCCAGGTGTCGATGTTGCCGAAGACCGCATCGCCGCGCTCGGCCGCTTCGCGCACGCCCGGCACGTTGTCCAACATCCACTTCACCTTCGGGCCGGAGAAGTAGGTGGCCAGCGGCAAACCAACTTTGTCGCGGAAGCGATTTTGGCCAACGCTGCCTTCCAACTCTTTGCAGATTTTGTCGGTACGCGTGTCCTGCCAGACGATGGCATTGTAGTATGGTTTGCCCGTGTTCTTGTCCCACACCACTGTGGTTTCGCGCTGGTTGGTGATGCCGACAGCGGCGATGTCATCGGCCGTGGCGCCGGCGGCGGCCATGGCGCCCTTCACCACGTCAACGGCGCGCGCCCAAATTTCCATTGGGTCGTGCTCGACCCAGCCGGCCTTGGGGTAAATTTGCTCGTGTTCCATTTGGTGGCTGCCCACCGGCTCGCCTGCGTGGTTGAAAAGCATGCAACGCGTGCTGGTTGTACCCTGGTCAATTGCTGCTACATATTTTTTAGCCATTTTTCGCTCTTTCTCCTTTTGGGAAATAATGGTTGCCGGCAATCAGACGATCGCCGTGCTTAACTTGTTACACTGTCTAAGAGGGCCTTCAAGACCAGATAGGACGAAGTTGCGCCGGGGTCTTGATGGCCGATGCTGCGCTCACCCAGATAGCTGGCCCGGCCTTTTTTAGCGAGCATGGGGATAGTGTTCCGCATGCCTTGCTCGGCAGCCGCAACCGCGGCCTGCAGCGCTACGACAATATCACTGCCGTTGGCGAGCGCGGCTTTGAGGGCTTCCATGGCGGGCGCCCACGCGTCGAACATAGTCTTGTCTTCCAATTTTGGACGGCCGCGCTGCACGACGCCGTCAACGCCGGCTTGCAGCATTTTGACAAGATCCTCGCCGTTTAGTTCTTCCTTAGCGGCGACAGCCATGCCGGCGCGCATGTAAAACGTGCCGTACAAGGGGCCACTGGCGCCGCCAACGCTTGAGATGAGTGTCATTCCTGTTGTCTTGAGGATATTACCAATGTCCTTATCGGCGACGCCGGGCAATTTCTCCATCACTTTGCGGAAACCGCGGTCCATGTTGATGCCGTGGTCGGCGTCGCCAATGGCGGAGTCGAGTTGGGTGAGGTATTCCTTGTTTTGGGCAAGGACGGCGGCGGTTGTATTCAACCACGCAACGACTTGATCTCTGCTTACGGTCATTGTACAAATCCTCAGTGACAACTGACGATTTCAGGAATTAGCGCGTCCGCACTGCGTGCCGCGGCCAGGTTACTAATTCCTAAAAATCGTTTTTATCTGGTTCAGACGCCCCAACGTAGCCCGGGGGTTTTCACCGGTGCGTCCCAGAACTTCAGCATTTCCTCATCCGCCTTGAGCAGCGTGATGGACATACCCTGCATTTCCAGGGAAGTGATGTAAGGACCGATCAGGTTGCGCACGATTTTGACGCCGCGCGCTTCGCAGATCTCGGCCAGCTTGCGATAGACCGCGTACAGTTCCGAAACCGGCGTGCCGCCCATGCTGTTGACGAAGGCAATCACCTCGTCGCCCGCGGCAAGCGGCGCGTCAACGAGTTCTTTGTCAACCCACGCTTTGTTTTCACCGTCCCATTCGCGCACTGTGCGCGAGTAGGCGCCGTCATCGAGGATTTCGTCGGCCAGCATGGCGGTGATTTCGTCGGCCGTGGCCATCTTGATCCGTTTCTGGCCCGGTTCGCCATGGATGCCGATGCCGATTTCGATTTCGTCGTCGCCGAGTTCGAAGGTGGGTTTGCCGGCGGCGGGCACGGTGCAGGAGGTGATGGCTATGCCCATGGAACGGCCGTTCATGTTCACTTTGCGGCACAGGTTGGCGCATTGATCCAGGTCGTAGCCGGCTTCGGCCGCGGCCCCGACGATCTTTTCCGCCAGCACGGTTGTGCCCACGCCGCGGCGCCCGGCCGTGTACAAGCTGTCCTTCACGGCTACGTCGTCGTCGATCAGGATGCTTTGTACCGGGATGCCGTCCGCGTCGGCCAGTTCAGCGGCCGTTTCAAAATTCAGCACGTCGCCCGTGTAGTTCTTGACAATGAAAAGCACGCCCGCGCCGCTGTTCACGGCCTTGGCGCATTCGTACATCTGGTCGGGGGTGGGGGAGGTGAAGACTTCACCAGGGCAAGCGCCGTCCAGCATGCCCATGCCGACGAAGCCGCCGTGCATCGGTTCGTGACCGCTGCCGCCGCCGGAAACGATGGCGACCTTGCCCGCTACTGGCGCATCGGCCCGATAAACAAAGGTTGGTTCAAAATTTACCGTGAGCAAGTCCGGATGGGCGACAGCCATGCCTTCCAACTGCTCTTTTACCACATCATCTATGGCGTTGATTAGTTTTTTCATCAATCATGCTCCTTGATTTGGAGAACCGGTGGGGACAGACACTAAGCAGCCCCAGGCTAAAACCTGTTTGTTTACTGCTTAGTGTCTGTAGGAGTTCTGTAACTACCTAACCCACCCCTCAAGGTTCTTTCTTAGAAGGCAAGGTTCCAAACCAGTGCACCCAGCACACCGCCAATCAACGGGGCTACGATCGGAATCCATCCATAGCCCCAGTCCGAGCTGCCTTTACCGGGAATAGGCAGCAACTGGTGGGCAAGGCGAGGACCCGCATCACGCGCCGGGTTAATGGCGTACCCCGTGGGGCCGCCCAGCGAAAGGCCGATGCCCCAGACTAGGGCGCCGACCAGATAGGGGCCTAAACCGGTAGCGGGGTTGCCGCCCGTAGCGCCGCTGAAGATAGCGCCCACGCCGATGAGCAGAACCATCGTGCCGATCACCTCGGTAACGAAGTTCCATTTAGTGTCGCGAATGGCCGGGCCGGTGGAATGGACGGCCAATTTGAGCCCTGGATCGGCGGTTTCGCCCCAGTGGCGGTAGTAGGCGAGGAAAACAATCACCGCGCCAACAAAAGCGCCGGCAACTTCCGCCAGCATGGTTAAGATGGCCTGGACGGGAGTGTAGACGCCCAAAATGATCCACTTACCAATTGTCACGGCCGGGTTAATATCAGCCTGGGGTGCGCCTGCGGATATGGCCACAAAAACACCGACCATAACCGCCATGGCCCAGCCCGTGGTTATGACAATCCAGCCGCCGTTTTGGCCCTTGGATTTACTTAAGAGAACGTTGGCGACAACGCCGTTCCCTAGAATAATCAGAAACATGGTGCCAAGAAATTCACCAAACAAGTTGTCCACTTTTCATCTCCTTATCGCTCTTCGTGTGCGAAATATGGGGTTGAAGTCGCTCTTTTTTAAGAGTCGCGCAAAAAAATATGAAGTTGCTGCCTTTTCTATTCGTTATTTCCTTCGATAAACATCCTCCTTTGCCGGTATCTAAAAAGAAGACCGTTGAAAATATACACATTTCACCCTGGGCAGGCGAAATGCCGGATAAAACAGAAAAGAGCAAGAACCGATACGGGGAATTGATGGTAAAAAGCGTCAATAAGACGTGCGTCTAGTTGGTTACTTTATACAGGAATAATCATACATGTGCCGGAGAAGGAATCAATGAGTTGAGGATAAATGTTTCTGTATGAAACACTGTCTAGATTTGTTTGTTTCAAAACGAAACGTTTGGCAGGTACCTAAGTGCCGTGCTGCGTGTGGCCAGATCGACTGGGCACCGTCCGGGCGCTAAGCAGTCTAGAAAGGGGCCTCTCGAAACTGTTCCGAGCGGATGCTGTAGCGCTTCATCTTGCGCCAGAGGGTTGTACGGCCGATTTGCAGCAACTGCGCCATTTCGGAGATGCGGCCGTTGCATGCCCAGCCTGCCTGTAAAATCGCCTCTCGCTCGGCATCCGGTACCGAAAGCACCGGCTGCGGCTGGGGTGAACGGCTGACGATAAGCCGCCCCTGGCGTACGCTGTCCGGCAGATCCGCTATGTGGATCACGCTTTCCGTACTTTGATACACGGCGCGCTCCAGCACGCTCTCCAACTCGCGCACGTTACCCGGCCAGGGATAACGCATCAGGATGGCCAGCGCTTCATCGTCAATCCTTGGCAGTTGCGTGCTGCCGTTATGGTGCATAACCCTACCCAGAATTCGCCTGGCAAGCAAAGGGATATCTTCAATCCGCTCGCGTAAAGGCGGCATGCTGATATTAAAGACCCCAAAGCGATAATACAGGTGCGCCAGAAAACTACCCTCGCTGACCAGCTTCTCTAAATCCGCGTTTGTGGCCACAGTGATGCGCACGTCGACCGCAATGGGGTGTGTGCCGCGCAGGCGCATCACGTGGCCGGTCTCAATGACCTGCAGCAGGGCGGACTGCATTTCCAGCGAGAGGCTCTCCACCTGATCGAGCAGCAGCGTGCCGCCCTCCGCCAGCTCAAACTTGCTTGGCCGGCCATGCGATGCGGTATCCTTTTCACGACCTAGTAGTTCACTGGCCATCAGTTCGTGGGGAATGGCGCGACAGTTGATGGCTACGTAAGGTTTGCCGGCGCGCGCCCCGTCGTTGTGAATAGCCTGGGCCAGGTGATTTTTGCCGACGCCCCCCTCTCCGCGCAGCAGCACGGGGGCTTTGCCGCGCGCGGCGATGCGCGCCTGGCGCAGCACCTGGCGCATTAAGGGCGAGTCACCATGCACTTCTTTAATCGTGATTGACGCCTGGGTGCCGGCCTGCTGCTGCACAAGCTGCCGTACCTGCTCAATGGGGCTGAGCATAGCGATGTAGCCCACTGCTTCGCCGGCGGCGTCGCCCATGGAGCGCAGGCTGACCAGGTTGACCAGGCTGCGCACCGTGTTGCTGTTGACGTGAAAATTGACTTCGACGTTGTGTAGTTCACGGCCGTTTGCAATCGCTTCAGCCATCACCGGCGGTAGTTCTAGAACTTGCTCCAGAGAGCGCCCTAGCGCAAACATCGGGTTGATCGCCAACATTTGCGCAGCGTGCGTGTTGATGTGGTTAATCTCGCCGGCGACGTTCCAGGCAATTACCCCTTCCGCAATCGCTTCCAGGATCGTGTTGACTTCACTCAGGCGGTGATTCGCCTCTTGCAGTGACCATTCTGCCTGTAACTGGTTGCTGACGGCCCGCGCCGCGGACATAGCGAGCGCCAGCGTATGGTTGTAGGCCTGCGCAGCCGGGCTGACAATGCCGAAGATGCCGATGATCCGGCCACGCACGTCGTGGATCGGGGCTGCGCTGGTGGTAAATTGATGATAGAGTTTGAAGTAATGCTCCGCGCCGATAAGCTGGGCCGGCATGGCGCTGTCCAGCACGATGCCAAAGGCATTGGTGCCGAGCTGCCCTTCAGACCAGTACGTGCCCTCTCCCAGTCCCAGTTCCTCAATCTTGCGCACCGCGGCCGGGTCACCATGTACAGCCAGCACACAGGTTGTGCCGTCTGTCAGCAGAATTGCGCTCTCTGAACCTTCGGTAAATTGGAAAATGTCCTCCATCACGGGAACCGCGGTGGAGATCAAATCTGACTGAGCACGCCGTAGCGAAGCCAATGCCTGACCCTTCGTGGGCGTCAGGCGTGGTCTGGCGTAGGGATTGAGACGCGCTACGCAGCGTTGCCACGAGCGCAGGACGGCGCGGTCCAGCAGATGCGCGTCTCGCACTCCATTGAGGCTGCCGGTTTCAATGAAATGCTGCCAGATTCGAGCAATAATCTCGTTTGGTATCCGTTCGGCTGGTTGCATGCTGACATTCTACCACGATTTGTCCGGCGTTGGAATGGTTGCCGGCCCCCAGCGCGTAGCCCTGTTAGACCAATATGAGGAAAAAAGTGAAACCCTGCACACCCCCCTCTTTAATGGTAAAACCAATACAAGCTATTAAGGTTGAAAGCATGTTTGTTTGTTCGTACAATCAACGTAATGATTCAGGCGCTTGGGTCGGTCTCCGGACCATGCCCGGCGGTAGTGTCGTGAGGATGTCGGCCACAGCCAGGGAGGCTGGGTGTATTGTTACCAGCCAGCAGCGACAAGCGTAGCCGCGCATACTTTAATCATTCTGTAAGCCCAGGCTTATACGAATCCAATGCAT
>Ga0114946_10001405_pt1 | contig 16640 bp, 26 predicted proteins | sample WalLakDeSediment_FD_88676 | JGI IMG/M metagenome (GOLD analysis project Ga0114946, IMG submission 88676) | Lake sediment microbial communities from Walker lake, Nevada to study Microbial Dark Matter (Phase II) - Walker Lake 11/02/13 Deep Sediment | ecosystem: Environmental > Aquatic >... | reverse complement strand
TGCGCCCAGCTGACGCAGCACTGGTCGACGATGCGCAAGGGCTCGTCGACGACGCCGCTCCGCATCAGTCCGGTCCAGGGGGTCACGTGGAGCACGTGATAGCTGTGATGCGCAACACCCGCGGGAACCGATGCGTCGATCCGCGACCATGCCGAACCGGCCCGGCGCCGGAAACTGGGGCGCCAACGAAACTGGCTTCCCGACGACCCCCCTCTCTCCCGTAGGGAGAGGGGGTCGGGAACCAGTTCGTGGGCCAGTTCCCCAAGTGGTTCCGTGGGCCAGTTGGGAACCAGTTGGGAACCAGTTGGGGACGAATCGTGAACCGCCTTGTTTTGCAGCATGAGAGGGCCGCGAACTGGTTCCCGTTGGCCCCGCGCCAGTTCGGGCCAGTTCGCCAATGAGGCCTGCTTTCGACCTGCGAACTGGCCCACTTTGCTCGGGAACCAGTTCGCGTCGCGAATCGCATCTGATTCCGGAGACTTACAAAAACTGCTCGCGAACTGGTTCCCGCTCCATGGGCCAGTTCGAGTCTGGAATTCATTCATCATCGCCGACCTCCGATGTAAGCCTCCAAGCGTCTCCTCCGCCTCGTCCTGCGTCCCGCTTTTCCTTCGTCACGATTCCCTCGCGCAGCATGTAGTCAAGGGTCGCCCCGATCGTTTGGCGGCGAATCTTCAGCGCCTCGGCGAGCTCACGACCGGACATGCCTGGGTCGAGCCGTAGTGCCTGAGCGATCCTGCTGGCGTTGTCCGCTCGGACCATGCTTGGAGCCTTGGGCGGATCGACTTGCTCAAGCGTCATCTGCTGGCACTCGAGACCCCAGCGCTCCTGTCCGTCGTCGGATAGGACGTCGTCGATCTTCAGGCAGAACGGGGAGAGTGGCTTGTCTCCGCCGGCGCCGACCTTCACGTTGATCACCTCGGTGATGGTCGAGCCGTCGTCCTGCACCTTGCCCGTGAGCTGGAACACCGTTCCGCAGTTGGCAAAGATCGCGCCGTTACCCTTCGCCCGCTCCTTTGGGTCGCGCTCCTTGCCACCCTTCGCATCGTGGTGGATGAGCACGAAGCTGCAGCCGGTGCGGTCGCTCACAGCCATGAGCTTCGCCACGGCATGGCCGATCTCGATCCCGATTTGGTCTAGGCCAGGCGTCGAGTTGGTGAGCGAGTCGATCATGCACAGTCTCACGCCGTCACATGCGTCCTCGAGCACATCCTCCGCGTCCGGGTTGGAAAGTCGAAAGTGCCGAGGGAGACACGTCACGCGCAGGTTTGCTTCGACCTCGGCCGGGTCCACGCCCATGGCACGGCCGATTCGTTGATACCTTCGAATCGTGTCCTCCCTACCTTGCTCATGATCGATGTGCAGGACCGGGCCTGGGTTCTGGACACGGTACTGACCCCAGATCGGCAGCCCGGACGACACCGACACGGCCATTGATTGGATGGCAACGGACTTGCCGGAGTAGCCGTATCCGGACATCATCGTGGGGCGGCCAGGGCCGATCCAGAGCTGCTTCGAAACCCACAGCTTCGCCGGCAATGGCGTCGTCATCCAGCCCGGCGTAAGCAGTTCCAGTCGGCCTCTCCCGGTGACGTCGACCTGCTCGAGGGACTTTCGCGCGTCGGCGATGAACGTGGCTGGGTCGCTCGCCGAATAGCCCTCGGCCGCAATACGGCGGGCGGCGGTAATTACCGCTCGCAGGGCGCTCTTAGCCCGGATCCGCTGCACATAGTCGGTCACGTGGGTGACCGCAGGCACCGCGTCGAGCATTTCTGCGATGTACTTTGGGCCGCCCACTCGCAGCAGCCATCCACGATCGTCAAGATATCCGCGGATGGTCAGGATGTCGATCGTGCTCCCGGATGCCTCCAGTTCGGTCAAAGCCTCGAAGATCTTCCGGTTCGCGTCCGAGTAGAAGTCCTCAGCCCGCAGCCCCGCCCGTCGTGCTGGGATCGTCGACTCCTGCAGAATGCAAGCAGATACAACGGCCGCCTCCGCCGCAAGATCGTTCGGAGGCACACGATCGGTCGGAAGGGGGTGCAGTGTGCCGCCGTCGTCGTCGAATCTCCCCGGGGGGATCTCGTCGTAGGCCATCATGATTCCCTCGAGCAAGCTCGGTGTGTCCTGAGCCATTCGAACGCGTCGTCTGACCGTTTCGGGTCAACGTGGCAGATGGCGCCGCACCGGCAGCGGTAGCCGTCGGGCGTGCAGTGGATGTGCGGAAGGACGTCGAAGGTGGGTTGCCAGTCGCGGATCATGGCGACATCCTCCTGGCCTGATCGAGGCCCTCGGCGAGCTCCTCGACGGTGTGGAATTCGAACACCAGAGCCCCAAACCGTCTGGCTTCGGCGATCCACGCGCGTTGGGACGGGCGGAGCGTACCTGAGCCGGTCTTGGCCTCGAAGCACACCCATCGGCCGAACGGGGCGAGCATGCCGCAGATGTCCGGGATGCCGTTTGGGGCGGCACGGCCCGGCATCCCATCAATGAACGGCTGGATCTTCCAGCCCCACCAGTCGGGCTGAACCGCAAGGAATTGAAGCCCCTCACGGACGAGCACAGTGTGCCGGCGGTTGCGGCAGCTCCTGCAGGGGCAGGTCTCGGGGTGCGCTCGGTCCTTGGCCGTTCGACGGATCGGTGTGAAGGTGTCGCCGTTCATAGCCCCTGCCAGCCCCCAGCGCGCTCAACCAGCGCGTTGCTGGGATAATGGTGGTACCGCTTGAGAAAGATCATTTGCACGGCCTTGCGGCCCCGGTTGAACCCGCGGCGCTTGACCATTTGGATGGTGTCGGCGACGAACTTGACGGTGGTGGGGGGGTACTTCTCTGCCCTCTGCTCCTTCGCGAGCTCGAGCGCTCGAGCGCGGACGCGTGGATCGACCTTGCCGCGCTTGATCGCGCCACACGCAGGGCACATCTGGTCGCGGAACTCGTCGCCCCGGAAGACTCGACCGCACGCGTCGCACGTGATCTGCGGGGGAAGAGACGCCTTCGAAGAAATCGCCTTGCCGACAAGGGAAAAGTCTCGATCGTCGTCCGGAAGCCCGTGCAACCACGTGGCTCCCATCAGGTCGAGCACGCGGCAGTGGTCCTTGCCCGGTGCCGGTCTCATGACGCGCCCAGTCTTCTGGATGAGCGAGCCGGGGGATGCGCACTTCGTTCCGAGGATCGCAAGATACGCGTCAGGAACGTCGAGCCCCTCGGTGAGCACGTGGACGCCCACGAGCACCAAGATCGACCCCGAGCGAAACCGATCGATGAGGAGCGCCCGGACTTCGGGGGGGGTGCGCTGGGTGATGCACGCGGAGGGCACGCCGAGACGATCCAGTCGGTGAGCAATGTCCTCGCCGGCCTTGATCGAGCCGGGGAAGACGATGGCCTTCCTTCGCTCTCCGTCGACGACCCCGAACTTGAGGTAGCCTTCGACTGGATCCATCGCGAGCGTCTTGCTAACCGAATCGGGACGGTAGACCTCGACGGGCACAAGGTATCCCTGGTCGATGAGCTGGCGCGGCTGCGCGACCACGATCAAGTCGTCGAACTGCTCAAGACCAGCGCCGTCCCCACGTTCGGGGGTCGCCGTGAATCCGAAGATGGTGGCGCCCTTGTACGCGGCGACGATACTCCCCCATTCTGTATCCTCACGAGGATAGTGATGCGCTTCGTCGACGATGACGAATGATGCAGGAGGAAGATCTCGACCGAGGAGGGTCTGGGTGGAAGCGACCTGGACAGCGGCCCGACGAGGCGTGACGCCAGCCTTGATGATGCCAACGTCGACCCCCAGAGCCCGAAGCTTTTCGGCCGCCTGGTCGATAAGCTCTGTGCGGTGGGCCATCACGAGGCCTTGGCCGCCCTTGGTAGCCGCCGACTCCGCTATGGCGGAGAAGATGACGGTCTTGCCCGCGCCCGTCGGGGCCACAAGCAGGATCGCGCGGTGGCCAGCTGCCCAGCTCTCGCGCGTCCGCTTGATGGCCTCGACTTGGTAGGAGCGGAGCTGCATGTCAGCCCTCCCACCACTCGACAAGGATGCCGAAGACGACGAAGGCGACGCGCCAGAATAGAGGTGTGCTCACGCTCACCCCTCCGCGGCAAAAGGTAGAGCCTCCTGGGAGTCCTCGAACTCGACAGCTCGAGAGGTCTTTGCGATGCCGTCGAGCCGGCGGATCCAGTCCTCGCGCTCCTCCGCGTCGTCGGTCTCGGCGATCGTGCGAATGTAGTCCTCAGCGGCGCCCACCTTCGAGTTGTGAACGAGGTAGACTTGGCCGCGGTCGCGATCGAAAACCTCGGTGTGGGTGAGCTTTTCGAGCGCGTTGATGTTGTCGTCGAGAACCGCCTTGACCGTCTTGATGCGCTTCGAGTAGTCGGCCTTGACGGTTGCGAATTCGTTCTCGAGGTCGGTCTGCGTGCGCTTGATGTCGGTGATGTTTTCCTCAACGCGCTTCAGATCGCCGATCCCTTCGTAGATCGCTGCGATGTCCAGGTCCGGGCTAGTCGGGTCCAGGTCCGGGCTAGTCGGGCGGCGCGCCTCCGCCGAATTCTCTGACGCCTCCTCGTCCTCGCTTTCCTGGACATCGGCCGCATCCTCCTCGACTGGTGGCAAGACCCGGACGGGCGAGTCGGAGATGTCGTTGATGGTCTTGGAGATGGTCTTGATCGGACTCTTCTTACGTGCCATTGACGTTCTTCCTTTCGACAAAACGGGCCAGCAACGCGCCGTCCCGCAAACGGTGAATCTCAGTGCCCACGGGGTGGAGGCAGCGGCGGTCCAGGGCATCTTCCAGGCCCGGATAGAACCCGGTGCGCCTCCCCGCGTGGGACGCTATTACGGCTTCGTGCCAGTGTGGTACGTGCGACCGCTCGAGGCCCCCGTCGCCGTCACAGCTTTGCGCTCGAGCAGTTTCAGTAGCGCCCGGCGAAACTGGTAGCTCTGGGAGCTGGTCCCGATCGTCTTTGCGATGTTCTTTGGGCGGGAGTTGCCCAGCCGGATCGCTTCCAGGATCTTGGACTCCAGCTCGGACACTGGCGGACTCTTGCGGGGTGCTTTTGGGGCCCGGCGAGCGGGCTTCTCCTTTGGTGCAGTGGTGCCGACGACTCCTCGCGAGTTGAAGGCGACGCCGCTCGTCGACTCCTCCGTCAGGTCGAGCACTGCCCGAACGGCCGACAGAACACGAATCCTCTCGGGGTGTTCGAGGATGACGAGAAGATCGAGTACCTGGGCGGTGGTTGCGAGGGTGTTGGTCATGATGCCTCCAACCCAAGCTGCAGCGGCTCTCGGCAGTAGTGGTGACGCATTCGCCTCCAGAACTCGGCCTTGCTGCCGCACTGGCTCGCGATCCATGTCACCAGTCGGATGTCATCAGCGAGCAAGCCTTTGGCATCCCCGCAAAGCCACTGGTGATGATTCGTCGAGTCTCTCGTGTCGCGGTTCCTGGCCCGCATCTCGTCGGCGACTTCCTTGCCAAGCACCATGTCGTAGATCTGCCCGTAGACCCGGTGCAGTTCCTTCGGGTGTGGGCCAGACACGTACGCAACCTTCCACAGCGGCGCCAAGGCACGGGGGAGAGACTCGGGAAACTGAAGCTCCCACTTCCCCGCCTCCTGCCTGAGAGAGTGCTCGAACAGGCGCCGCAGGTAGTCGTTCGCTCGGACCTGTTGGAACCCGGTGGCCTCGTCAATCAGGGCGTCGATGCCGACCTTGGCGAGTGCGCGAAGAATCGCCATTGCAACCTTGGCAATCGGCTCCTGCTTTGGGTGCAGTTCACCAGCGGCCCACGCGTCGGCGTACGCGTCGCAGAGTTGAACGAAAAACATCCGGTCGCGACCGATGGCGACGGTGGCGCCGTCTGGCAGCACGAAGTCAATGCTTGGCGACGCCACAATACACTCAAATCGCGCTGGCAAACGAGAGATCAGGCGCTTCAATTCGGTACTCTTGGCGACGCCCAAACCAGCAGAAATCCCGCGCTGCGAGAGGACGCGTCGCCCATCTTCGAGCACGTAGCAGTCGACCTCGCGACCGCCAAAGTTCAGGGTTCCGGACGCAACCGCTTTTACCTTGCTCATACTGTCACCTCTTCCTCGGCAAACGGCCGCACCTCGGCCAGCACTCGCGCCGCCTGCGAAGTTCGCCACATCTCCGGCAGTACCTCGCCCGATGTCCAAACGGCTATCCTGTCCCTCGCGTCAGCGTCGGGCAGTTTGGAGCCGTCTTCCCAGGAGTAGATTGCAGGTCGCGAAACGCGCAACGCGGTGGCCGCGTGGGTGTAGCTGACCCGATTGCGCTTGCGAAACCTACTGAACTTGCGTGCACCCTCTGTTCGCATAAATCGAATCTATAGCTACAGACGTGCAGCTTGACAACAGAAAACCGTCACCCATGCTACAGATAAGGGGTGCAATCATGCTCGGTATGGCACAAGGACAAGGGAAAAAGGCTCCAGAAGCTGTCACGGCGATGGTACGTGCGTGGATCCATGAAAGGGCCAAGACCGGGGAGAAGCCCGCGGAGACGGCAAGGCGCCTTGGGGTGACGCGTACCCAGCTCGTCGTTCTGATAGTGGCCGAAACCTAGCCCCCCAAAAAACGTCGCCACGGATACAATCTTTTCTTGACCTTCTCTCGGCCTCCGGTGTATCTATAGCTACAGCTTGGGAACACAGGAGGCGCACATGTCCGAAGCAGAATACGTCGACGGGGTGGTGGTGGAGAAGATCAGGGAGCTGGCCGACGGCGGCCCCTGCTGCGTGGATGTTCTCGAGCGCGAACTCGGGTTCGACCCCGGGGAGTCGATCGCGCGGCTCCTGAACACGGCCCGGATCGCCCAGGCGCCGGGTTGCTGCTCGCACTGCTCCTCTATCTTGTATCGGGTGGAATCATGAGCGCCGAAGGCCTGAGGGCGGCAGCGTGGATTCGGCGGGTGCAGCCTGGGCGAGCGGCTGTGCTGGCCGCGGAGCTGAGGAATGCGATCACCCCTGCAGCATGCGCCCGGGACGACGAGACCTGCAGCCGGGAGGACATGGCGGAGGCCTGCGACTGGACCGTGCGCCACGTGATTCAGATCGTGGATGCTTTGGTGGCGGAGGAAGCGGCGGAGCGGGCGGAGCGGGCGAAGGCGCCAACGTGCGGACCGTGCGCCCACCTTGTTCTCGACTCTGACCCGTACCGGTGCAGGCGTCACGGCATGGTCCCGCTTCGCATGGTCGACGGGAAGCTGCGCCGATTCGAAGGATGCACTGGACCGGAGGCGCAGCAGTGAACTCGCCGACCGAGCAGGCCCGCGTGTCCGAGCAGATCTTGCACCGCTACTTGGCAGCCCTCAGGCAGCGCCAGGATCTCGCCGACGTGGAGCGCGACCCGGACGCGGTGGTGGAGGCGCGCGAGCTGGAGGCGATCGCTTGGCGAGCGCTGCAGATGGTCTGGGCGGGGGAGTGGTGAAGGGTAGGGGCAGGGGCGTGTGAGGAGGACAACAACATGGCAGTAGCATACCAAATCCACCCGGTAGCAGACCTGTTCCCGATGATGTCGGACGCCGATATTCGAGTCTTGGCAGATGACATCAAGGCCAACGGGTTGGCGGAGCCGGTGGTCTTCCACGGCGGCGTTCTGCTTGACGGAAGAAACAGGGTCAAGGCGTGCAGTCTCGTGGGAGTGGAAGCACGCGTGCAACTCTGGGACGGCAAAGGCGACCCTACCAACTGGATCATTTCGAAGAACCTTCACCGTCGGCACATGAGCGAGTCCCAGCGCGCCATGGTCGCCAGCGAGTTGAAGCGCCTCATCTTCGCCCCCGCTGCCAAGGAGCGGCAGCTTGAACACTTGAAGCGAGGCGACGACACCCCGTTAGCTTCAATTGGTGCTAACGGGGCAACCACCCTCGGCAAGGCAGCGAAGCAAGCGGCGGAGTTGCTGAACGTGAGCGTGGGCAGCGTGGAGAGGGCGGGCCGCGTGTACAAGCGGGGTATTCCCGAACTGCAAAAGGCCGTAGCCGACGGAAGCATAAGCCTGGGCGCCGCCGACCTTCTTTCGAAGCTTCCGGAAGACGAACAGGCCGAGCTTGTGGGCGACCCGAAACAGGCCAAAGCACGATCGCGCGAACTTTTCAATAGTGTAAGGGGCAAACGGGTTGGGGAGGAAGATGTGCCAAGCGAGATTCCCCACAAGATCATGTCCCGCAAGGGATTGAAACCTGCCCCCGATCCCCTGTTTGCGCTGACGTCCCTGGCAAACGACGTGGCGGACACCTGGGAGCGTGAGACCGAATCCGATGTCCTGACAACCAGATGGGAACGAGCTTCCGCAATGCAGCGGGAGACGTTCATGCGAAGCCTGGACACGCTCATAGCGTCGACCAGGCGAATCAAAAAAGGGCTGAACAAAGACGCCCAAAGGAACGAATCATGAAGCACGTAAAGATCAAGCCGAGCAGTGTCAACTTTGACGAACGCTATCAGCGGGACAGGAACGCCTCACGCATCACCGCGATAGCCCGTGGCCTGGACATGGCCAGGATCGGGGCTCCTGACGTTTCTATGCGTAGCGATGGCACCTATTGGGCCATCGACGGGATGCATCGAATCTGCGCGCTCTGTGAAGCTGGGCGAGGTGACGAACCGATCCTTTGCGTCGTTCACGAGGGGTTGACCGTGCGAGAAGAGGCCATGCTGTTCTTGAAGCTAAACGGTGCCCGGGTAGCAGTTGGCGTTTGGAACAAATACAAGGCGAGTCTTGAAGCCAAGGACAAGACCACCTGCGACATCAACAGAATCGTGAGGTCGAAGGGGCTTCAAGTTGACAGGAGCCAGGCGTGGAAGCACATTTGCGCCATCCAGGCCATGCAATACGTGCATGGGGTAAACGACAATCTTTCCGATACGCTTGATGTTCTGTTGCAGTGGGAAGCCCACGCCGTCGACCAGGACTTGAGTGCACTTGAGGGGGTTCTCGTCCGAACCATGTCGGATTTTCTCGCCCTGTACAACGGCAAGATCAACCGGAAGCAACTCATGAAACGCCTCAATTGCTACAAGCCAGATGCGCTCATTCGTGCAATCCGCAGGAGCCAAGCTGAAGCCGTCGGGCTTCATGTTCCCAAATGGGTGAGCGCGTGTGAGCAGTTGCGGCAGTTCTACAACGTGAAGAGCCCGAGCAAGCTGCAGACCGCCGCAGTGGCAGCATCGGGCGACTGACACCCAGGGGCTCCGGCCCCGAGCGGGGTACACGAGATTGCCAACAGCCCCCAAGCTGTCTCGTGGTTCCCGCCCGGGCTCGAACCCGGAGAAAGGAAGATGCGTCGACAGAGTCTGCCACAGGGGAAGGGCCGTTGCTCGCGGTCCTGCCCTCGCCAGGGTGAAACTTGGCGGGGGCGACAAAGGAGGAGGTGGCCCATGCGTCGCCGGGGAAAGCCCGGGCCGGTCAGTACAGCCGGTGGACGAGGACGAAGAACAGAAGGGGACCTCCCGGTCCCGACCCGATGACAGCCGGAAAGACGGCATGCTCTCGTCAGGGTGAAACTTGGCGGGGGCGCCAATCCGAAGGAGGCAAGGTATGACACAGCAGCAACAGCAGCAAGCAATCGAACGAGTGATCGACTACGGATACACCCTCGAACAGATCGACGAGATTGCCCAACAATGCGCCGGCCTCGTGGTCTACGAGGAAGTCAGGCAGGCGATCGGCAAGTGCCGCGCTACCCGCACAGCCATCGAGGCAAAGAGGAAGGAATTGAAGGCGGACGCGTTGGAATACGGCCGCAAGGTGGACTCGATTGCCAAGGATCTCACCTCCAGGATCGAGGCCATCGAAGAGCCGCTGAAGGAAAAGAAGCGAGCGGTCGACGAGGCCAAGGCCGCCGAGAAGGCCGCCGCGGAAGCCGCCCGTCGCGCCGAGGAGGAGGCCAAGGCCCGAGCCGCCCTCGAGGCCGAGGAAGCCCGCCTACGTGCCATTCGTGAGAAGGAGGAGGCTCGACTGCAGGCGGAGCGGGAGCGACTGGCCGCCGAGCAGGCAGCCCTCCAGGCGGAGCGGGCGAAGCTTGCCGCCGAGCGCGCAGCCCGGGAGGAGGAGGAGCGAATTCACCGCGAGGCCCAGGAGGTCATCCGCAAGGCCGCGGCGATCGCCGAGGAGCGACGTCTGCAGGACGAGCGGGAAGCTCTCGCTAAGGCCAAGGAGGAGGAAGAGAAGCGGGTCGCCGAGGAGCGGGCGAAGCTCGAGGAGCTCCGCCGGGAGACCGAGCGCAAGGAGGCCGAGCGCGTCGCCCGCGAGCTCGCCGAGCGGGAAGTCAAGGAGCGGGTAGCGAAGGAAGAGGCCGACCGCAAGGAAGCCGAGGAGCGGGAAGCCCTCCGGCTCGCTCGCATTGAGGCCCTGAAACCCGACGCGGCGAAACTGTCCGAATTCGCCTTGAGGATCCGAGCCGTCCAGTGCCCCGGGGTCAAGACCGAGGAGGCAATCTGGGAGCGGGAGACCGCGCTGCAGGCGCTCGAGCGGATCGCCGCTGCGCTGGAATCGTTTGGGGGTGAGTCGTGAGCAAGCTACTCGAAATGGAAGCCAACGGATGCACGCTCACCATCACAGATCTCGGGTGCACGATCGAGCTGCAGACCGATTCGGTCTATGGGGACGCGTCGCTTACGCCAGAGCAGGCTTTGCGGGTCGCTTCCGAGCTCCGTGCGTGGGCGCTGCCCAAGGTCAAGGCGGGTGCCAAATGACCGCCCGGCGAATCCTCTCCGAAGCCGACAAGGACTCGCGGGAGGCGCTGTCTCCCTCGACGGCGAAGATCCTTGTGGCGGAGTCCCCCATGCACGCCCGCCATTCTCTCGACAATCGGCGGACTGCCACGAAGCAAATGGACGTGGGCTCCGCCGTCCACGCCATGCTCCTGGGCGTAGGCAAGCCCATCCGCACGGTCGACGCCCCCACGTGGCAGAGTAAGAAGGCCAAGGAGGAGCGAGACGGCGCCCGAGCCGCCGGCATGGTCCCGATGCTCTTGGGCGACTACGAGCGATTCCAGAAAGCCGTGGAGGCGATCGGACCGAAGCTCGCCGCCCGCGGAGTCGACCTCTCCGGTGACGCCGAGATCAAGATCGAGTGGACCGTGGCGGATGACGGGGTCCTTTGCAGGGGAGTTCCTGACTGCGTGACCGGCCTCGACGTTATCGATTTGAAGGTGGGGGAGTACGTTCCGCCCTCAGCCGTCGGGCGAAAGGTCTACACCGAGGGCGCGGACATCCAGGGGGCCGCCTACCTCGAAGCCTTGGGCGAGCTGGAGCCCTCCGACGCTGGACGCTTCACGTTCCGCCTCATCTACATTCAGTCGGAGCCGCCCTACGGAATCACGATCGCCTCACTTGGGGGGATCTTTCTCGACCTCGGGGAGATGCGCTGGAAGCGAGCCAAGACGCTCTGGGCGGCCTGCCAAAAGGCCGGCCAATGGCCCGACTACTCGGGCGAAGTCGTGCGAGCCGAGCCGCCCAAGTGGGCGTTGTACCAGGAGGGGATGGCATGAGAACGCTTCCGCTTTCCAAGGGGCTGGTGGCAGTGGTTGACGATGAGGACTACCCCAGATTGGCGCGCTACAAGTGGCACGTCGTTGAACGAGGCAACCTTCGGCATGCCATGCGGACTGTCAAAATAGGCGGCAAACGAACGGTCTACATGCATCGAGAGATCATTGGTGCGAAGCCCGGGGAGGAGGTCGACCACGCCAACGGAAACGGGCTGGACAATAGGCGGTGCAACCTGCGTCGCTGCACGCATCGAGAAAATGGCCGACACCGCAGGCTTCCGAGCCAACGCAAAACAAGCCGGTTCCACGGCGTATGCTGGAACAAGTCCAGGTGCCGTTGGCGCGTCGTGATCTGCGCCGGCGAACCCGACGCGAGCGGCCGCGCAAGGCAATTGTACGTCGGTACCTTTCGCGACGAAATCGAAGCAGCAACAGCATACGACGCAGCCGCCAAGACCCACTTTGGACCGTTTGCGGTTTTGAACTTCCCAGCCGGAGGATCGCATGAGAACGTTTGAAGACTTGGCCGCTGTTAGGACCGCTGTCCCCCTGCTCGTGGGCCTTTCGGGGCCGAGCGGAGGGGGCAAGACGTTCTCTGCGCTGCGACTCGCCACTGGCATCCAGCGAGTCACGGGCGGGGACATCTACGTCATCGACACTGAGGCCCGTCGGGCCCTGCACTACGCCGACGACTTCCGCTTTCGCCACCTGGCCTTTGAGGCTCCGTTCGGCCCGCTCGACTACCTTGCGGCGATCCGCCACTGCGCCGCCAAGGGGGCGAAGATCATCGTGGTGGATTCAATGTCCCACGAACACGATGGTGCCGGGGGCGTGCTGGAGATGCACACGGCCGAATGCGATCGCCTTGCGAAGGAGTGGAAGACCAGTGTCGACAAGGTGAAGATGTCGGGCTGGGCGAAGCCCAAGCAGGAGCGGCGCCAGATGATCAGTGCCATTCTTCAGTTGCCGATCAACTGGATCTTTTGCTTCCGCGCCAAGGAAAAGATCAAGGTGAAGGGAGGCGGCAAGCCCGAGCCGCAAGGGTTCATGCCGATCGCGGGAGAGGAATTCATCTTTGAGATGACCATGACCGCCCTGCTACTCCCGGGCGCCAACGGCGTACCCACGTGGCAGTCCAACGAGATCGGCGAAAAGCTGATGATCAAGCTGCCTCGCCAGTTCCGCGATCTGATGCTGGGGCAGAAGGGGCCGCTGGACGAATCTGTAGGTCAGCAACTCGCCGAATGGGCCGCCGGGGCCCCGCAGGCCGCCCCTCCGGACGTCGACACCCTGATCGTCAGGTACCAGGCGGGGGAGGACGTGCGGGCTGACGTGAAGGCCGCCTGGCGGCGCCTGAGCAAGACCGATCGCGATCGGTGGACCGCTGCGGTGGAGGCGAGCAAGCCGGCTGCCCCTGCGGTCCCTGCGGTCGATGAGCCGCCCGAGCCTGGGAGCGACGGATGAAAGCCTGCACTCGATGCCACGAGCCAAAGCCAGCTGACGAGTACTACACGACTCACGGCCGGCCACGCCGGATCTGCAGGACTTGCTCGATCGCCGCCATACGAGCAAGGAAGCGAGCGCGGGATGAGGAGTGGGGCAACCCGCGAGCCGCCGTCGGGGTCCACTGCCCAGTATGCTACGGCCTCGCCCACCGCGTCGTCGGTCCCGTGTGCCGCCACTGCGGCCTTCGCTTCAAAGCCGACATCATAGGCCGCCCCGATGTTTGGTGCGGGTCGGGTTACTGGGAGGAGATGTGAAAAAGGTTCCCGCCCAGAAGCCCGCTACCTCGAAGCAGGACTACCAGACGGACCCCGCGTTCATCCGCGCCGTCGTCAAGCGCTGGGGGCCGCTGGACTTCGACCTTGCGGCCCACGCGCAAAACACGCAGTGCCCCAGGTACTACTCTCGTGAGCAAAACTCGCTCGTTCAGGACTGGGGGAGCCTCGACGGCAACCTGTGGCTGAATCCTGAGTTCAGCGACATCGACCCGTGGGCGGCAAAGTGCGCTCGCACGGCCCTGCGCCCGGGGGCGCGGATCCTGTTCCTGACCCCTGCAGCGGTGTCCACGAATTGGTTTGCAGAGCACGTTTTCGGACATGCCCGCGTGTTTGCCGTTCGCCCTCGGCTGACGTTCGTGGGCCACACGACTGGCTTCCCCAAGGACATGATCCTGTCCGTGTTTGGAGTGAGGGAGACGCCGGCCTTTTGCTGCTGGAGGTGGGACCGATGAAACGAGCATTGGTGATATGGGCGGATTGCGGCGATGAAACGTGTGCTCCGTGCGAGAATCACACCGACGACTGGGAGGGCGATCCAGTGTGCGACGTGTTTCGCATGCATTTGTTGCCCAACTTCGATGGTGAGCTTGTTCGCTGCGCCGCCTGTCGTGCCGCGGAGTCGCCCGCGCTTCGTCAGGCTGGGCACATGAGGCGCAGCCATGAAGTGTGACAAGTGCCAAAGCTGCGGCGCGCCCATCATCTGGACGATCACGGCCAAGAACAAGCGTATGCCAGTGGACGCGGAGCCCGACCTCGAGGGATTGCTTGTCCTCGACGAGGGGCCGGACGGTACCGTGCGGTCATGCGTGTCCAGCAGCCTGCTCACCTCGCTGTTTCAGGAGGTTCGCTACACCAGCCACTTTGCCACGTGCCCGGAAGCTGCGAGGTGGCGGCGTGGATGACTTCTACCGTTGCCCCTGCTGCGGCTGCTCGCGCCTGACCGTCGAGGCGACGCGACAGAATCTGCGCACGTGCGTGGCAATCCGCCGAGCTATGCGCCGGTGGTTCTGGTTTCGTGATCGGGTCGGGAGGTGGATATGACCAACGCCCATCTCGTCCGAGTCCTGGCAGCCGCCCTGCGAGCCGCCGCCGACGAGCTCGAGCGTGCGGGCGCAGAGTTGGCCCCCGCGAACCATGGGGAAATTCGTCCATCTGGCCGTCCAGTGTCGGACCTCGTTCGAGAGCGGGCTACCCGTGCGCTGCGTCGTGCTGGTATGGTGATCGCATGCGACCCGCAACAGGATCGGTAACCCTCCGCCGCGGCAGGCATTGGGCCCGCGTGACCCTCGGAGGTCGGCGCATCCCCCTCGGCACCTACGACACCGAAGATGAGGCCTGGCAGGCGGTAGAGGTCGCGCTCGACGGGGCTCAGCGGGGGACCGTGGTAGCGACCGGTGAGGCGACGCTCCGCAAGATCGGAACCTCGTGGCTGGCCCAGCGTGAGCGCGGTGGCATCGCGGACTCAGACGGTGAGGAACGACGGTGGAGCGGACGGGTCCTCACCTACCCGATCGCAGACATGCCGCTCCGGGCAGTCACCCAGGCAGACGTGGAGGCGTACCTCGTGGCGGTCGCGTCGGACACGTCGAGGGAGACGGCCCAGCGGTGCCTCGCGCTCGTGCGAGGATGCCTTAGAAGCGCGGTTGGGCGGCACATCAAGCAGAACCCTGCGGTGGGGGCAAGGCTGCCAGGAAGACGGCAGCGCGTTGACCGTTGGAGCTATCTCGACCCGGAGAAGCAATCGCGCCTGCTGACGTGCGAGACGGTTCCCGAGGATGACCGGATCGTGATGGCGTTCGCGATCGGGACCGGGATCCGTCAGGGAGAGCATGCTGCCATCGAGTGGCCCGATCTGGACATCGAAAGGGCAACGCTCACGGTGAGCAAGTCGCGCAATCGAGGGACCACGAAGGCGGGGAAGTCGAGGCACGTTCCACTATTCGGGCTTGGTCTCGCCGCTGCTCAGATGTGGACAGTTCGGCACGGGCGAAAGAAGGGACTCATGTTCCCGGCGCCTGACGGGGGCATGCGCGCATCGGGACACTTCCTGGGACAGACAGACGTGAAGGAGGGCAAGAAGCGCAGGAAGGTGGACGTCTGGAAGGCGCACCTGGAACGCGCGGGGCTGTCGAGGGACGTCCGCTGGCACGACCTGAGGCACACGTGCGCTTCGTCGCTCGTGTCGGGCTGGTGGGGGAGGCGATGGTCAATCGAGGAGGTCGCGGCGTACATCGGAGACACGATTGCGGCCGCTCAAATCTACGCGCACCTTGGGGATTCGGCTCTCAGGAAGGCGGCAAACGGAACCGTTTCAATTGGTTCCTCTTCTGACTGGGATTCGCTCGAATCTGCTGTGATTTGCCTGGTGGGCCAACCGGGGCTCGAACCCGGGACCGACGGATTAAAAGTCCCGAAAGGGCAGCTTGTCAACAGGGAAGATCCGAACGCCTGGAACCGAAACGGAACCGAAACGCTTGCGGTCGAGTATTTGGAGGCCGTGAGGAGGGACGATCCGAGACGCGACGCCATCGGCGTGCGGCTGGCCGAGGGCGTGCTGGCCGAGGGTGTGCTGGCCGAGGTTGCGCTGGCCGAGGTTGCGCACCCGCGTGCCGTGTGTTATTAGTAGACACATGGCAAGACCAATCGGCACGACGAAACCCAACAAGAAAATCCCCGTCCAGGTTCGGCTGTCCCCCCGGGAGCGCGCGCAGCTAGAGATAGGTGCGCGTCTAGACGGCCTCCCGCTCAGCACTTGGATGCGCTCGGTCCTCCTGCGATACACTGCCAGGCCCGAAATCCTCGCAGAAATGAGGGGTACAGAAAAAAAGAAGGGGCATGACGTTTTTGGTGTTGACGAATAACTGGGGTGTGTTATCCTTTGAACATGACGACGAACAACACCCACACGATCCTCACCGTCCGACGCCCCAGCGGAAACGTCGAAACCGTCCGCGTCGAGTACGCAGTGCTCCCTGGCGTCTTTGCGAAGATCCAAGCGGCAACGAAGGCTGCTGGCAAGGGCGACGTCTTGAGTTACGAAGTCGTAGCCGAGCCGGTTGTGTGGACCAAGGCGGACGAGATGTACGACATGCACGACAGCATCGTGCGGACCATGACAAAAGGAGAGGGACGATGAGCACCTGGACAATCACAAGTGGTGAGGGCGGGATCGGGACGGAAGAGGACTACACCGGCAAGCTGAGTCTCCGGGCCATGCGGGCGCGGCTCACGAAGGAGCAGGCGGGCGGGGATCGCTGGGCCTTCTTCTCCTGCGACGGGGAGCGCGTTGACCTCGAATCGGTCGGGGTGTGGACGCCCGACCGCAGCCCGACGGGGCACGCCACCGCGGCCCTTGGTGGT
>Ga0114946_10001403_pt1 | contig 16650 bp, 18 predicted proteins | sample WalLakDeSediment_FD_88676 | JGI IMG/M metagenome (GOLD analysis project Ga0114946, IMG submission 88676) | Lake sediment microbial communities from Walker lake, Nevada to study Microbial Dark Matter (Phase II) - Walker Lake 11/02/13 Deep Sediment | ecosystem: Environmental > Aquatic >... | reverse complement strand
GGGGATTTCCTTGCCGGCGGCGAGGCCGGGCAGCCAGCGATCCTTCTGCTCCTCCGTGCCGTAGACCAGCAAGAGCTCGCCCGGTCCGAGCGAGTTCGGCACCGCCACGGTCGAGGCGAGGGTGGCGCTGCGGCTGGCGATCTTGGTCAGTACCTGGCTGTGCCCGTAGGCGGAGAACTCCAGCCCGCCATAGCGCTTCGGGATGATCATCGCGAAGAAGCCCTTGTCGCGCAGGAACTGCCAGGTCTCCGGCGCGAGGTCCTGCAGCGAGTGCGTGACCTGCCACTCGTCGTTCATGCGGCAGAGTTCCTCGCAGGGTCCGTCGAGGAAGGCCTGCTCCTCTTCGGACAGCTGCGGCGCAGGCGCGCCGAGCAGTTTCTGCCACTTCGGCACGCCGGCGAACAGCTCGCCCTCCCACCACACCGTGCCGGCCTCGAGCGCCTCGCGCTCGGTGCGCGACATCGAGGGCAGCATCTTGCGGTAGACCTTGAGGAGCGGCCGGGTGACGCGCTCCCGCCTGACGTCCGTCAGGTTCAGCGCCACGAGGCCGGCGAATGCCACCCACAGCAGCAGTGTCCAGAGGAAGCCGCCGCTGCCGAAAATCGTGTAGGCGAGGAGGATGCCGCCCATGATCGCCGTGGATCGCCCGAGGCTCACGCGCTGGTAAGCGAGGACCAGGGCGCCGCCGAAGAACAACAGGAACCAGAACAGAGTCGACACGTTGGAATACCCCTCGATCAAGCCGGCCGCCGCGCCCGCGTCACGGCGGCATACAGTCGTTTGAATATACCCCCGATGCCGTCCGGAGCCAAAAAAGGGACACGACTCAGTGAGCCGTGTCCCTTGCGACCCGGATGGGCGCGCCGTAAAGGGGGCACTGCTCTCGCGGAGCAATGTCCCCGGCAACGCCGCCTAGATCAGGTCGCGTACCCCGTCGCGCTCTTCCAGCAGTTCCGCCTCGGTTGCCTTCATCCGCTCGCGGCTGAACTCGCTGAGCTCGAGGCCCTGGACGATCTCGTAGCGGCCGTTGCTGCAGCGCACCGGGAACGAATAGACGATTCCTTCCGCGACGCCGTAGCTGCCGTCGGACGGCACCGCCATGCTGACCCAGTCGCCGGCGGTGCTGCCGAGCGCCCAGTCGCGCACGTGGTCGATCGCAGCCGATGCGGCGGAGGCCGCCGACGAGGCGCCGCGGGCCTTGATGATCGCGGCGCCGCGCTGCTGCACGGTGGGGATGAAGTCGTCACGCACCCAGGCCTCGTCCACCAGCGACGGCGCCGGCTTGTCGCCGACTGTGCAATGGTTGATGTCCGGGTACTGGGTGGCCGAGTGGTTGCCCCAGATGGTCATCTGGCGGATCACCGGGACGCTCGCGCCGGTCTTCGCGGCCAGCTGGCTGATCGCGCGGTTGTGATCCAGCCGGGTCATCGCGGTGAAGCGGGCGTGATCGAGATCGGGGGCGTTGGACAGCGCGATCAGCGCGTTCGTGTTCGCCGGATTGCCGACCACCAGCACCTTGACCTTGCGGTGCGCGTTCTCGTTGAGCGACTTGCCCTGCGCGGAGAATATCTTGGCATTCTCCAGCAGCAGATCCTTGCGCTCCATGCCCGGGCCGCGCGGCCTGGCGCCCACCAGCAGGGCGTAGTTCGCGTCGCCGAAAGCCACGTCCGGCTGGTCGGTCGATATGACGCCGGCAAGCGTCGGGAACGCGCAGTCGAGCAGCTCCATCTCGACGCCCTTCAGCGCGCCGAGCGCGGGCGGAATTTCCAGCAGTTGCAGGACCACGGGGGTCTCGGGGCCGAGCATCTGGCCTGAGGCGATGCGGAATGCCAGCTGGTAACCGATCTGGCCGGCGGCGCCGGTGATTGTGACTCTGACGGGTTGGGTCATCTGTGACTCCCTGTTGTTCTGGGTTCTGTGGACTGGCGGACGCCTGGCCGCTCGGCCCCGGGGCCCGGGGACACGACGGTAATGCGGCATTTTAGCAGCGCCGGGCCCCGCCCGCCGGACGATTGTCGCAGGGGGCTTGCTTTTCCCAGGACAGGTGTTATAGTCCACTACAACACCGGTTCAGTTACCGGCGATGCGTCGCCAGGAAGAACAGCCATGAACAAGCCAAAGACACGTGAACAGACCATGCGGATGCTGACGATTTTCGCGATCGCCTGCCTTACGCTCGCGTCGATGATGGCCTGAGAAACGCGGAGAACTCCATGGAAGGCGAATGGAATGATGGCCAGCCTATCTACCGGCAGCTTCGTGACCGGGTCGTGACGATGATCCTGGAGGGTGTGCTGGTGGACGGCGATGCGCTGCCGTCGGTCCGTACCGTCGCCGCGGAATATCGGCTCAACCCCCTGACCGTATTGAAGGGCTACCAGGAGCTGGTCGACGAGGGACTCGTCGAGAAACGCCGCGGCCGCGGCATGTTCGTCCGGGAGGGCGCCGGCAAGGCGCTGATGAAAGACGAACGACAGGCCTTTCTGACCGAGCAGTGGCCGCAGGTCGTCGCGACGATCAACCGCCTTAACCTCGACCTGGACGAGTTGCTGGTGCGGGCGCACGCGCAGCTGGACGACAAGGAGGACGCGCAGTGAACCCCGTGATTCGCGCCCAGGGACTTTCGCGTCGCTACGGCAGCACCGTGGCGCTGGATAACGTCGATTTCGAGATCCCGGCCGGGCGGATTGTCGGCCTGATCGGCCCGAATGGCGCCGGCAAGACGACTGCGCTCAAGGCGATTCTCGGGCTTGGGCCGTTCCAGGGCCAGCTCGAGGTACTCGGCCTCGATCCGCGGCGCCAGCGCGCCGAGCTGATGCGGCAGGTTTGTTTCATTGCCGATGTTGCGGTGTTGCCCCGCTGGTTGCGTGTTCGCCAGGCCCTGGACATCACCGCGGGGCTGCATCCGCATTTCAGCCGCGAAAAAGCCGAGGCGTTTCTCGCGCAGACCGAGATCAAGCGCGACAGCAAGATCAGCGCGCTCTCCAAGGGCATGGTGACGCAGCTGCACCTGGCGCTCGTCATGGCCATCGACGCGCGCCTGCTGGTGCTCGACGAGCCGACCCTCGGCCTGGACATCATCTATCGCAAGGAGTTCTACAGCGCCTTGCTGAACGACTATTTCGACGGCGAGCGCACGATCCTGCTGACCACGCACCAGGTCGAGGAGATCGAGCACATCCTCACCGACCTCATGTTCATCAGCCACGGGCGCATCGTGCTCAACGAGAGCATGGACGCGCTCGGCGAGAAGTTTCTCGAGCTCGTCGCCCGGCCCGATCGCGCCGAGGAAGCGCGACGCCTGGGCCCGCTCTCGGAGCGCCAGGGCCTCGGCCGGCATTACTTCATCTTTGAGGACCGGAGCCGCGCCGAGCTCGCGGCGCTCGGCGACATCAAGGTGCCGGGGGTGGCCGACCTGTTCGTGGCCAAGGTAAGGAGGGCCGCGTCATGACACAGATGATGACGCTCGTTCGTCGCGAGGTGATAGAAAATCGCTCGAGCTGGGCCGTTCCCGCGGCCTTTGGCGCGCTATTCGTCGTCGCCGCGCTGCTGGCGGTCTTCGGCCTGGTGCAGTTCGGCGCGCTGGACCGCAGCATGATGCTGGCCGAGATGGGCCACGAGCTCGACGCCTCGAGCATCTACCCGGCGCTGCTCGTCGCGTTCATGCCGATCATGGTCGTCCTGGTCATGGTGATGACCTTCGTCGTGTTCTTCTATTTCCTCGATGCCCTGTACGCGGAGCGCAAGGACCGCAGCATCCTGTTCTGGAAATCTTTGCCGGTGTCCGACCTGCAGGTGGTCGGGTCGAAGTACCTGACGGGCGTCGCCGCGATCCCCTTGTTGACCATTGGCATATTCCTGGTGACTGCCATTCTGGTCTGGCTGATCGGCGGCTTCGCCTTGCTTTGGGCCGGCAGTGGTGCCGCGCTGGCCGGCGGGCCGGCAGCGCTGGCCGGCGCCACGGCCATCATGGTCTATATCCTGCTGACCCAGGCGCTATGGCTGGTCCCGGTGCACGCGTGGCTGCTGCTGGTCTCGGCATTCGCCAGGCGCGCGGTGCTCGGATGGGTGGTGGCGCCGCCCGCGCTGCTGGTCGTCGCCGAGAGAATTCTGCTCGGTACACGGCACTTCGCCGACATGATCGGCCATCGCATGATCGGCGGCTTCCAGCTGGCGTTCAGCAATGAGCATCAACAGCACACGATATTCATGGAATCCGACGGCGTCATGGTGTCCGCTTTTCCGGCGCTCGGCGAATTCCTGACCCCCGGGCGGTTCCTGGCCTCGCCCTCGCTCTGGGCCGGCATTGCCGTCGGTGCGATGTTCCTGGCTGGCGCGGTATGGCTGCGCCGCTGGCGCGACGAGTCCTGAGCCTGGACCCGCACTTGTTCAAAAACTGTCGAGGATGAGATCAGAATGAAAACTGGAATGGCTTCAGGCTCGGCCGCTGCGCTGGCATTGACGCTGGTGGTGGCGATGACGACCGCCACCGGATGCGTGCTGGTGGTTGGCGGCGAGCGTGACGTGCGCCGTGCGGACGTCGAGTGGTCGAGTAACCGCGACGATGGCTTCACCGCCCGGTCGATCGGCGCCGACGGCCGGCTGGCCCGCGAGGTCGGGGCCCGGATCAGCGTCGACAGCGCCCTCTCGGGCCAGGACATCACGGTGTCGTCCAGCGGCGACGTGGTGACGCTGCACGGGCGTGTCAATGACATCGCCCTGCTGGAGCACGTGATGCGCGTTGCCGCCGACGTGCCTGGCGTCGCACGAGTCGTATCCCGATTGACGGTAGAGATGGAGGCTGGCTGAGATGAAAGCAAGCAGGGTTTTTCTGTTGTCTTTTCTGCTGCTGGCGGCGCTGCCCGCGGTGGCGGCGGAGCGGACCCTCGAGCTGAGCATCGAAGAGGCCGCGGCAATCCGCATTCACAACCTCGTCGGCGCCACGCGCATCGTGCCGGGCGACGGGCCGGTGGTGATCCGCGCGTTGATCTCCGCGGAGCGACAGGAGCTCGCCGACGGCGTCCGCCTGCGCCAGACGGAGCGCCGGGACGGCATCCAGGTGGTGGTCGAGTACCCGGACAGCGTCTCGAGAGTGATTTATGACGGCGAGGAGTTTCGTCGGCTCGACGCCATCGTCGATTACCAGGGCCGCAGAATCCGGGTCACCAGTTCCAAGGGGGAGCGGATCCGCGTGGACCTCGAGGTGGTCGTGCCGGCCGATCGCGTGGTGGAGTTCCACCAGGGTGTCGGCGGTATCGTCGCGGAGCGCGTCCAGGCGGAGCTGACGCTGGCGTCGAGATTCGGCGCCGTGCGCGTCGCCGACGGCGCGGGTCGGCTGGCGATCACCACCGGCTCGGGTCGCGTGTCTGTGGCGGGATTTCGCGGCGACGTGACCACGACCTCGGGCAGCGGCGCGGTCGCGCTCGAGAATGTGCTCGGTGATGTGCTGGCCAAGACCGGTTCAGGCGTCATCGGCCTGCGCGGCATCGACGGCGATGTGACCGCGGAGACCGGCTCGGGCGGCGTGCAGGTCAACGACGTGGTCGGCACGCTCAATGCCCGGACGGGTTCGGGCAGCGTGCGCGTCGAGGGCCTCGAGGCGGGGCCGGAACTCACGATCTCGACCGGCTCGGGCAGCGTATCGGTCACGGGCGACCTGAGCAGGGTCGAGCAGCTCGTGGTGCGCACCGGCAGCGGCGGCGTGACCATCGAGAGCAGCACGGCCTTGTCCCTCGGACTGAACCTCAGCACCGGCAGCGGCAACATTCGCGTCGACGTGCCGGTCCTCAGCAACGTCGATGCGGGCCGGCGCAGCTTCCGCGCGATCGTGGGCGACGGCGCCGGCACCGCCAGGGTCATCACCGGCAGCGGCAGCATCCGGATCACCGCGCCCTAGCGGGACCGCAGACAGGTGCCGGTCGAGATCGACGTCAGGCAGGCAGGTCGATGCGCACGCACCCGGCCGCGTGCCGCGCCTTGTCACGCGCTTGGCCGATGCTGTCGCCGCGCGCCAGCGCCACGCCGAGGCGGCGCTTGCCATGGACCTCGGGCTTGCCGAACAGCCTGAGCTCGGTGTCGGGCTCCGCGAGCGCCTTGTCCAAGTCCGCATAGCTGATCCGCGCCGAATCGCCCTCGCCCAGGATCGCACAGGAGGCGGCCGGGCCCCACTGGCGGATCGACGGGATAGGCAGGCCGAGGATTGCGCGCACATGCAGCGCGAACTGCGAGAGGCTCTGCGACGCGAGGGTCACGAGGCCGGTGTCGTGTGGCCGCGGCGACACCTCGCTGAACAGCACCTCGTCGCCGCGCACGAACAGCTCGACGCCGAATATGCCGCTGCCGCCGAGCTTGCGCGTCACCGCGTCGGCGATGCGTTGCGCGCGCTCGAGCGCCCCGGCGCTCATCGGCTGTGGCTGCCAGGATTCGCGATAGTCGCCATCGACCTGCAGGTGGCCGATCGGCGCGCAGAAGCTCGTTGCGCCGCCGTGGCGCACAGTGAGCAGCGTGATCTCGTAATCGAACTCGACAAAGCCTTCGACGATCACGCGGCCCGCGCCCGTCCGGCCACCCTGCTGCGAGTATTGCCAGGCGCGCTCGATGTCCGCCTCGTTGCGCACGGTCGACTGCCCCTTGCCCGAGGAGCTCATGACCGGCTTGACGACGCAGGGCCGGCCGATCTCGCCGATCGCGCGACGGTACCCGGCCTCGTCGTCCGCAAAGCGGAACGGCGAGGTGGCGAGGCCGAGCTCCTCGGCGGCGAGACGCCGGATGCCCTCACGGTCCATCGTGAGGCGCGCCGCGCCCGCCGTCGGAATGACGCGGTAACCTTCGGCTTCCAGCGCCATGAGCTCCTGTGTTGCGATCGCCTCGATCTCCGGGACGATCAGGCTCGGCTGCTCTGCCTCGATCAGCGTGCGCAGCGCCTGCCGGTCGAGCATGTCGATGACATGGCTGCGGTGGGCGACCTGCATGGCGGGCGCGTGTGGATAGCGATCGACCGCTATGACCTCGACGCCGAGACGCTGTGCCTCGATGGCCACCTCCTTGCCGAGCTCGCCCGAGCCCAGCAGCAGCAACCGTGTCGCGGAGTCCGTGAGAGGAGTGCCCAGGGTCGTCATGTTCGCCTCGCAGGGACAGCTTTTTCCGGCCATCGGCGCGGCCGGTATCGACGGCGGCGACGGTATCCGTTGGTCGTCGCGGTATCGTACCCTATGGCACCGCCGCAGGACTTGCGAAGCAGCAGATGTGCCGCCCATGACCGATTCAGCTCGCCCCGGCCCGGGTCCCGTCAGCGTCCTGCTGGGCTTCGCGGCAGTCGTCATCATCATCGGCGGACTCAAGGCGGCCGCGCCGCTCATCGTGCCGTTCCTGCTGGCGGTCGTGCTGGCGACCATCCTGATTCCGCCGCTGCAATGGCTTACCTCCCACCGCCTGCCCCTGCCCGTGGCGATGATCGTGCTTTCGCTCGGCCTGGCGCTCATCTGGGTTCCGCTGGCCGCGATCGTCGGCGCCTCGTTCGATGACTTCTACGTCGCGCTGCCCGGCTACCAGGAGAAGATCCAGGCGATGGTTGCCGCGGCCGGCGCATGGCTGGGCGAGCATGGCATCGAGGCGGGCCGGGTGGCGATGGAAGATATGGTCAAGCCGGCGGCGGCCTTGTCCTTCGTGCGGCAGATCGGCGGGGGACTCGGCACGGCGCTGGCCAACTTTTTCCTGATCCTGCTCACGATCATCTTCATTCTGTTCGAGGCCTCGGGCTTTCCGGACAAGGTCCGCGACGCGCTCGGCGAGCGTAGCGATGTCGTGGATTCCTTTCGCGAGTTCTCGGACCGGCTGCAGGAGTACCTGCGCATCAAGACGCTCGTGAGCCTCATGACGGGGGCATCGATTGCCGCGTGGTTGTGGCTGGTCGGGCTTGATTTCGCGATGCTGTGGGGCGTGCTCGCCTTCCTGCTGAACTACGTGCCCAACATCGGCAGCATCATCGCGGCGGTGCCCGCCGTGCTGCTCGCGGTGGTGGCGCTCGAGTGGACCGGCGTGCTGCTGGTGGTTGCGGGCTTCCTGGTCGCCAACATGGTGTTCGGCAACATCGTCGAGCCGCGCATGTTGGGCAAGGGGCTCGGGCTGTCGACACTCGTCGTGTTCCTGTCGCTGGTATTCTGGGGCTGGATCCTGGGGCCCGTGGGCATGCTGCTGTCTGGCCCCCTTACCATGGCAGTCAAGATTGCGCTGGAGACGGATCCCCGCTCGCGCTGGTTTGCCGTCCTGCTGGGTCCTGCACGGGTGTCAAGCGCGGGTCCCGCGCCGATGGAGTCTTCGGAGGAGCAAACGTCGTGACCGAAAGCCGCCGCGCGATCCGCACCCTGTTCGACCGCAACCGCGACTGGGCGGCACGCATGCGGGAGCGGGATCCGGAGTTTTTCGTCAAGCTCTCGGAGCAGCAGTCGCCGCGCTACCTGTGGATCGGCTGCTCCGACAGCCGGGTCTCGGCCAACGAGATCGTTGATCTGCCGCCGGGCGAGATGTTCGTTCACCGCAATATTGCCAACCAGGTCATCCACACCGACCTGAACTGCCTGTCGGTGCTCCAGTTCGCCGTGGAGCTGCTGAAAGTGGAGCACATCATCGTCTGCGGACACTACGGCTGTGCCGGCGTGCGGGTCGCCATGCAGGGCGAGACGATCGGCCTCTGCGATCACTGGCTCCGGCATCTGCACGACCTGTACGCGCGTCATCGCGGTGAGATGCCGCCCGGCGACGCCGACGGCGCGCTCGACCGACTCTGTGAGCTGAACGTCATCGAACAGGTCGTGAACGTCGCCCGCAGCAAGATCGTCCGCGCGGCCTGGTCGAGCGGCCAGCCGCTCGAGGTGCACGGCTGGATTTACGATATCCGCGACGGATTGCTCAAGGACCTCGAGGTCAGCGTCGCTGACGCGGAAGCGCTCGAGCGCCTGCATGCGAAGACTTTCGCGCCGGTGAACGGGCCCGCCTGAAGGCGCCTGGCGACGGCAGTTACAATGGGGTGGAGCCCACGCCACGAGGACGCCGTCATCCAGCTCAGCCGACCTCACCGGGGATTTTCATTGCTCCTGGCAGCGGGGCTCGCCGTCACGGGGTGCGCGCCGCAGCCGGAAGTGCCTGCACCGACTGGCGGCGAGTTTCGCCTGCCGGTGCAGGCTGTCGAGATCGCACCGCGCGACCTGTCACGCAGCATTCGGGTGTCCGCGCCGGTCGAGCCGCTGCGCACCATCCGCCTGGCCACCAGCATCGACGGCATCGTGCGCGAGGTACGAGTGGAGGAGGGCGACCGCGTGCGCGCCGGCGAGATCGTTGCGCTCCTGGACGTGGCCGAGCAGCGCGCCGAACTCGCGCGGGCCCGGGCGCGGCTCGAGGAGCGGCAGGCGCACATGGCTCGCCTCGAAGACCTGTTGCGGCGCGATTACGTGGACGCCGGGACCTTCGATGCGGCCCGCGCCGAGCTGGCCATCGCAGCGAGCGATGTCGACCTGTGGGAGACTCGCGTCGGCTTTGGCACGGTCCGGGCGACCGCGGACGGCACGGTGATCGCGCGCCACGTTGAGCCGGGCGAGGCCGTCGCCCGGTACGCGCCGGTGGCCGATCTCGCGGATCTCGAGCACCTCGTGCTGCGCGTGGGCGTTTCGGAGCTCGACGTGGTCGCGCTGCTGCCGGATGCGAAGGTGCGCGTGCAGGTCGACGCGCTGGATGCCGGGCGCGTTTTCGAGGGGCAGATCCGGCGCATATTTCCGGCGGCCGAGGCGACCAGCCGCCTGGTGATCGTCGAGGTGGTGCTGCCAGGCGCGGCGGGTCACGGCGTGCGGCCCGGTTACCTGGCGCGCGGCGAGCTCCTCGTGGATCAGCGCGAGCAGGCCCTCGCGGTGCCGGCCAATGCGGTGGCTGAACTCGAGGGCGGCCATTACGTGATGCTGATCGGCGCCGATGACCGGCTCGAACGCCGCCGCGTGCGTATCGGCATCACGCGCGGTGCCTGGCAGGAAATCCTGGAGGGCCTCGCGCCTGGGGACCGCGTCGTCGCCACCAATCCCCTGGACCTGTCCGAGGGGATGCGCGTTCGCGTCGTAGGCTGGGCGGGATGAGCGCCGAGCTGACGCCGGGCGCCGGCGTGCGCGGCGCGCGCTATTACCGCGGAATTGCGCATGCCGCCATTCGCCGCCCCGTGGGCACGCTCGCCATCGCCTCGGTGGTGCTGGTCCTCGGGCTGTTCTTCATCGATCGGCTGGCCGTCAACCTGCTGCCCGAGATCGTCTACCCCACCATCCGCGTCACGGTGAACTACCCGGGCGTGGCACCGGAGGTGATGGAAGAGCAGGTCACGCGCGTGCTGGAGCGGCAGCTCGCCGGCGCCGAGAACCTGGTGCGCATTCACAGCCGTGCCTCGGAGGGTCGTACCAACGTCAATCTCGAGTTCGCTTATGGCGTTAACCTCGATTTTGCGTTGCAGGACGCGGCGCGATTGCTGGAGCTGGCGCGCACCCAGCTGCCCCCGGACATCGACCCGCCGCGCATCTACAAGATCGATCCCTCGCGCGACCCGGTGTACCAGGCCGGTTTCAGCTCGCCCGCACGCAGCCCGCGCGACGTGCGCGACTGGGTCGAGCACCGCCTCGTGCCGCAGCTGCTGGCGCTGCACGGCGTCGCCGGCGTGGAAGCGGCCGGCGGCCTGGTGCGCGAACTGGAGGTCGTGGTCGACCAGCAGCGGCTGCGCTCCTACGGGATCTCCCTGCCAGACGTGGCGGCGGCGCTGGCGAGGGAGAATCTGAACATCGCCGCCGGCCAGGTGACCTCGGATACCTTCGACGTGATGGCCCGCACGGACGGGCGCTTTCGGAGCCCGGAAGACGTTGCCGCGGTGCTGATCAACATCCCCGGCAGCGAGCGGCGCATCCGGCTCGACGAAGTCGCCCAGGTGCGCGACGGCTACCGCGAGCAGCGCCTGTTTGTCCGCCTCAACGGCGTGGCGGCAACCCAGCTCTCGGTGTTCAAGCTTCCCGAGGCCAACACGGTAGGCGTCGTGGATGCAGTGCATGCGACGCTGAAGCGCCTCGAGGCCAGCGGTTTCATCCCGGGCGACATCGAGTATCACGCCACCCGGGACTCTGCGTTTTTCATCCGCGGCTCGCTGCGGGCCGTGAGCACGGCCGCGTTGCTCGGCGGCACGCTCGCCATGATTGTCGTGCTGGGCTTTCTCGGCAGCCTGCGCAAGGGCTTCGTCATCGGGCTGTCGATCCCATTGGCCGTCATGGCGACTTTCGCCCTCATGGGCGCCAGCGGCCTGACGCTCAACGTGATGAGCCTCGGCGGGCTCGCGCTCGGCGTGGGCCTGCTGCTCGACAACGCCATCGTGATGCTCGAGAACATCTCGCGCCACCACGACGAGCTCGGCAAGGACGAACTCGACGCCGCGCACGACGGCGCCGAGGAAGTCAGCTCGGCGATCATTGCCGGCACGCTGACCAACCTGGCAGCGGTGGTGCCGTTCCTGCTCATCACCGGCATGGCCTCGCTGATCTTTCGTGAGCTGATCCTGACCATCTCCTTTGCCATCATGGCCTCGCTTGCCGCGGCGCTGACGCTCGTGCCCATGCTGGCGGCGCAGCTTGCGAAGGTGCGCTTCAGCTCGGGGCTGGGCGAAACCGCGCCGTTCAGGATGCTGCGCGCCGGCATCGGCCGCTTGGCCGATGGCTACAAGCGGCTGCTGGCGTGGTTGCTCCCGCTGCGCTGGGTCGTGGTGTTGGTCGCCGCCGCATCCCTCGCGGGCGGCGCCTGGCTGTTTGGCGAGCTGGGCGACGAGTTCCTGCCGCAGGTCGATGACGGCCAGGTGACCGTGCGCACCATGCTGCCGCCCGGAACGCCGCCGGAGCGGACCGATGCTGCCGCCCGGCGGATCGAGCAGGCCGTCGCCGAGATGCCGCACGTCGAGAGCATGTTTGTCATGGTGGGCGGGCACCTCTCTGGCGGGGTGATTTCCGAGCGCCCGGGGCGGATCAGCGTCGATGTCAGGCTTTCGCCCGCGGCCGACCGTCCCGAATGGCCCGCCGGGCTGTGGGTGGAGGAAATGCAGCGCCGGCTGAACGAGCTGGAACTGCCGGGCGTGCGTCTTTTCGTGCGGCCCCCGCGCATCCAGGGCCTGCAGTTCGGCGTCTCCGGCAGCGACCTGTCCATCGGGGTGATGGGCGAGGAATTGCCCGAGCTGCAGCGCATCGGCGCCGAGATCGTGGCCCGGCTGCAGGGGATCCGCGGCCTGGAGGGGGTCGAAATCGGGCGCGAGGAGCGCACGCCGCTGCTCAGGATCGACGTGGACCGGGAGCGGGCCGCCGCGCTCGGGCTGGGCGTCGGCGACGTCGGGCGGGCAGTGCGTGACGCCGTCACCGGCTATGTGCCGACGCGCTACACCACCGGCTGGGCCGAGTACGACGTGCGGGTGCGCCTGCCGCGGTCCGCGGCCACGGATACCGACACGCTGGGCAGCATGCTCATTCACCAGGGCCCGCTGGGGCCGGTGATGCTGCGCGACGTGGCCAGCTTCCGGCTCGGCGACAGCCCGGCCCATATCGAGCGCGAGAACCAGGGCCGGATCCTGCGGGTCAACGGCGACATCAACACGCAGCTGTCCGACGTGGGCACGGTGATGGCCACGGTGCAGGCGCGGCTCCATGATCTGGAACTGCCCGAGCAGTACGCCCTGGTGTTCGGCGGCCAGTGGGAGACCATCGAGGAGACCAACCGCGAGCTCACCACGGTGATCCTGCTCGCCGTCTTCCTGGTGTTTGTCGTGCTGGCCGTCCAGTACGAGCGGCTCAGCAACCCGCTGGTCATCATCGCTTCCGCGCCCTTGGCGCTGGTCGGCGTCACTGGCCTGCTATGGCTCACCTCGACCCCCGTCAGCGCGCCGGTTTACCTTGGCATGATCCTGCTGGTCGGCATCGTCGTGAACAACGCTATCCTGCTGGTGGAGTACATCGAGCGGCGTCGCCGGAGCGGCATGGCGCTGGCGGAGGCCGTGGTGGAGGCGGGCGGCGTGCGACTCCGGCCCATCCTCATGACCACGCTGACCACGGTGGCGGGCATGACGCCGCTGGCGATCGGCATGGGCGCCGGCGCCGACATGATGCAGCCCCTGGCGCTGGCGGTGGTGGGCGGGCTGCTCACGGCCATGCTCCTGACGCTGTTCCTCGTGCCCTGCCTTTACTTCATTGCCGAGGGCGCCGTGGTCAGGCTGCGACGATTCTTGCTTGGTGCGCCCGTCGCGCCAGCCGGCCGCTGAAGCTTACGCTGGGGGCCGCCCGGGCCGGCCCGGGCCGCCCAGGTCGTGCTTGCGCAGCAGTCCGCGCAGCTGGTCGTAGGTCAGCGCCAGCGACTCGGCGGCGACGCGCCGGTTGCCGTCGGCGGCGGCCAGCGCGCGCGCCAGCAGGCGCTGTTCGAAGCCCGCGACGACGGCGCGGAAGTCCGCCGGCAGCGCTGTCGACGCGGTCGGTGTGCCGGGTGCCTCATCGCCGGCAGTGGGTCTGGCCGGCGCGGTCGGGGACCTGTGCGCATGCGCAAAGGGATCGAAGTGGACCTGGTCCACGACCTGGTCGGGCTCGGGCGCGCGGTAAATGGAGCGCTCGACGGCGTTCTTCAGTTCCCGGACGTTGCCGGGCCAGGGCCACTCCAGCAGCGCCTCCACGGCCCGTTCGCTGAAGCCGGGAAAGAACGGTCGCTTCAGTTCGGCGGTGAAGCTCACGGCGAAGTGATGGGCCAGCTCGAGGATGTCCTCGGGCCGCGCGCGCAGCGGCGGCACGTTGACGACGTCGAAGGCGAGGCGGTCCAGCAGGTCCGCGCGGAAGCGGCCGGCGCGCGCCAGCGCGGGCAGGTCCTCGTTGGTCGCGCCGACGATGCGCACCTCGACCTTGAGCGTCTCGCTGCCGCCGACGCGCTCGAACTCGCCGTACTCGATGACGCGCAGGATCTTCTCCTGCATGCGCGGCGGGAGGGTGCCCAGCTCGTCGAGGAACAGGCTGCCGCCGTCGGCCCGCTCGAAGCGCCCGATATGCCGCCGGGTGGCGCCGGTGAAGGCGCCGGCTTCGTGGCCGAAGAGCTCCGACTCGAGCAGGCTCTCCGTCAATGCGGCGCAGTTGAGCTTGACCAGCGGCTGTTCCCAGCGGGGCGAGAGGTAGTGCAGCCGTGCGGCGACCAGCTCCTTGCCGGTACCGCGCTCGCCGATGATCAGCGCCGGCCGGTCGAGCGGCGCGAGCCGCGAGACCTGCTCGAGCATCGCGCCGAAAGCGGGCGACCCGCCGAGCATGGTGGTGCCGGGTTCATGTTCCATTGGTGGATTCTGCCAATTAATCGAGCATCTCGCCAATTAAAATTGGCGTATAAAGCCATATTATCCGGGGCGTGAAGAAATATATTCGCAGAAACAAGGGGTTGGAGTGTCAAGGCAATTGGCATGGTTCCTGCAGATACATGGTCAGGACAACGGAGGAACAGCCATGGGCATCTTTTCCCGCTTTTCAGACATCGTGAACTCGAACATCAACTCCCTGTTGGAGAAGGCCGAAGACCCAGAGAAGATGGTGCGGCTGATCATCCAGGAGATGGAGGACACGCTCGTCGAGGTGCGTTCGGCCGCGGCCCGCGCCATCGCCGATCGCAAGCAGCTCGATCGCCACCTGGCCGAGGCGCGCCGCGAGAGTGACGACTGGGCGCGCAAGGCCGAGCTGGCCGTGCGCAAGGGGCGTGACGACCTCGCCCGCGCCGCCCTGGCCGAGAAGGCCCGCGGCGAACAGCGCGTCGCAGCGCTCGACGAGCAAGGCGCGCAGGTCGAGGAGGCGCTCGCGCGCCTGAACGACGACATGGCGCGGCTGCAGGAGAAGCTCGCCGACGCCAAGACGCGCCAGAAAGCGATGGTCATGCGCCACCGCACCGCCGGGCACCGGCTCGAGATGCGCCGCCAGATTCACGAGACCAAGATCGACGACGCGCTCGTGAGGTTCGAACAGTTCGAGCGTAAGCTTGAGGACGTCGAGGGGCGCGTCGAGTCTTACGACCTCGGCCAGCGCAAGGAACTCGGCCGGGAGTTCGCCAGCCTTGAGGCCGATGAATCGGTCGAGGCCGAGCTGGAAGCCTTGAAGCGGCGCGTCGGCGGTGAGTCCTAGCACGCGGCCTGAACGAATCTTGAAGGAACCAGGCAATGAGTGAGTTCATAGGCGTATTCATGATCATCGTCGCGGCCGTTGTGCTGCCGCTGGTCGTGATTCTGCATTACGTCACGAAGTGGAAGTCCTCGCGGACGCTCTCGGGCGACGAGCAGCGCATGCTCGAGGAGTTGTGGCAGGACGCACAGAAGATGGAAAGCCGTATCAACGCGCTGGAAACGATCCTGGATGACCAGGTGCCAGACTGGAGGAAGAGGACATGAATCGCCGTTACACGCCTGCGGGCATGCAGTTCTATCGCGACCCCGCGCACGGCATGATTATGGGCGTCTGCGCCGGCCTGTCCGACCAGTTCGGCTTCCGGCTCGGGGCGCTGCGGGTCATCGCAGTGCTGGCGCTGCTGTTGTTCACCGTCCCGACGCTGCTGATCTATGTCGCCGCGGGGCTGCTGCTGCCGGGCAAGCCGCTGACCTACCATGGCAGCCGCGATGAGCGCGAGCTGTGGCGCCGGCGCCGTGCCGAGAGGATGAAGGCATGAAACGTGATCCCAGCCCGACCCGGTTCTATCGCGACCCGGATGCGGGGAAGCTCGGTGGCGTGTGCGCCGGCCTCGCGGAGTATTTCGGCTTCGACCTGGGCCTCACGCGCGTCCTGACCGTCATTGCGACGTTCTTCTTCCCGACGCTGCTGCTGGTCTACATTGCGCTTTGGTTCCTGCTGCCGACCAAGCCGGGCAAGCTGTACCGCAACGAAGATGACCAGGACTTCTGGCGCGGCGTGCGCGTCTCGCCCGCCGAGACCCTGTCCGAGGTCCGGCACCGGTTCCGCGCGGCGGACGCGAAGCTGCAGCGCATGGAGCGTTACGTGACCTCGCGCAACTTCACGCTCGACCGCGAGTTCCAGGACCTCGAGCGCGGCGATCGCCGCTAGCATCGAAACAAAGCCGGAGGAGCGCCCAACGTGAACCCCTTTGAGATGGTCGTCGTCATCGTCTTCCTGGGCATCGTCGCCGGCATGTTCTCGAATTGGCTCAAGCACAGGCACAAGGCTCCCTCGCGGGCCGACGAAGAACGGATCGCCCATCTCGAGGAACGTGTCAGGGTGCTGGAGCGCATCGTGACGGATTCCGGCTACGAGCTGCGCCGCAAGTTCCGCGACCTCGAGCGGGACGCCTGATCCCCGCTAAGCCCTGATATCCTGAGTTTCCCGCGGCCTCGGCCGCAGCGTCGTCCGGGCATTGCCTGCGCAATGGAACCGGAACGCGGGCCGTCGCGAACACGTCGCCAGACCCGCAAGGAAGCTCCCGATGCCTGAGCAGGAACGTCCCACCCACATCGAGCTCGATGGCGTCTGCAAGGACTACGACGAGCACGGCCGACCCCACAAGGTACTCGACGGCGTCACCGCCCGGATTGCGCGCGGCGAGCTGATCGTGCTGGTCGGCCGCTCCGGCTCCGGCAAGAGCACG
>Ga0114946_10001402_pt1 | contig 16650 bp, 13 predicted proteins | sample WalLakDeSediment_FD_88676 | JGI IMG/M metagenome (GOLD analysis project Ga0114946, IMG submission 88676) | Lake sediment microbial communities from Walker lake, Nevada to study Microbial Dark Matter (Phase II) - Walker Lake 11/02/13 Deep Sediment | ecosystem: Environmental > Aquatic >... | reverse complement strand
GCGCCTTCACCGTCGTCGTGTATTCTTTCATTCTCTTTTTCTTGGTTTTCTGCCCCGTTTGGTTGCGAATTGCAGCGTTTTAAGCTGCCGCAGAAACACTGCAACTATCCTGACAGAGGGGGGTAGTGCCCGCACGTCCGGATCTGTACGGGGGGCCCGGGGTAACCCGGGTCCCTACCGTGCTAGCGGCTTGAAGTGAGCGCGCGGCGATCGGCCGAGAGGACGGGCGTCCAGGCGAAGGCGAGCAGGACCCATAGGTGGCGCCAGTGGATCGTATCGATGACCAGCGACTCCACGCATAGGGCGGTCAATGACGCGGCGACCATGGCCATCGCGCTTTGCAGGCCCGGCTCACGGACGTCGAGGGCCAGCCAGATCGCGCGCAGGGTCGAGACCAGCATCAGCATGATCAGGCACAGGCCGCCGAGGTAGCCGCTCTCGACGAACCCGCGCACATAGGTGTTGTGGGTCGCGTGCGCGAAGCTCAGCTCGGTCTGGCCGGGGCCGATGCCGAAGGGTGAGCGGGTCGCGACATCGAGGGCCTCGCGCTGCGTGGCGAAGCGATCGACGTCGTAGGCCTGGGGGGCGAGGCGGATCTCGAGCATGTCGCGGACGACCGCGACGTCGGCGAGCCGCTCGAGGGCGAGGGCGAGGACCACGACCGCGACCGGGACCGCGAGCAGGGTCATGATCCGCATGCGGCGGGTCCCGAAGCCGACGAGGCGCAGGCCAAAAAAACCGATCATGCCGACGCCCAAGCTGATCCACGCGCCGCGCGAGTAGCTCAAGAACACCCCCGCAGCGCAGACCAGCAAGGTGATGACCGGCAGCAGTCGGCGGCCGCGGTCGAGCGAGATCAGCCGCGCCGCCGCCCAGATCGCGGGGGGCACGAGGTACGCCCCAAACACGTTGGGGTCCTTGAAGAAGCCCAGGAGGCGCCCGCTCGGCGCGACGATCTCGGCCAAGGGGAGGAAGTTGAAGTAGGCCGCGAGCGCGACGGTGGTGAACCCGATCGCGCCGATCGTCCAGCCGAGCATGACCACCCGGATCGCGTGGAGCTGCTGCTTGCCGACGAGCCCGAGCACGAACGCCCACGCGCCGATCAGGTACAAGGTGATCGCCTCGAAGCGCAGCCCCGCTCGCAGGTCACGCGCGGCCAGCAGCGAGATCACGGTCGCGAGCAAAAACCCGCCCACGCAGAGCAGCGCGAAGCTGCTCACCCGTGGGATCGCAAGCCGGCGCGTGACCACGGCGATCGGGATCAGCAGCACGATCAGCAGGTCGAAGGGCGCCGGCTCGAAGACCACGACGGCGCCGAGCGCCATGAGCACGACGACGGTCTTGTCGAACAGATCGAGGGGGCGGGGCACGGCGGCTAAAACAGGGGCACCGGACCAGCGGTGGCGGGGAATTCGTCGTCCCCGATCCAATCGAGGTTGCCGTAGCCGAGCCGCCCCTCTCCGGCGTCACCCCAGCACAGCACCCGGCCGTCAGCTCGGATCGCGCAGGTGTGGTTGCCGTCGACGTTGATGTCGACCGCGAGCCCGCCGATCTCCACGGCGCCAGCGCTGGCTGGAGCCTCGTTGTCGCCGATGTTGGTGACGTTACCGTAGCCGAGCTGGCCGCGGCCGCCCCAACCCCAGCAGCGGATCGTGCCGTCGTCGAGCAGCGCGCAGGTGTGGGCGTTGCCGCCGTCGATCTTGATCGCGCTGCCGCCGATGTCGACGGTGCCGACCGAGGCCGGGGTGTTGTTCAACCCGATCCACGCGGTGTTGCCGTAGCCGAGCCGCCCGTCGTTGCCCCGGCCCCAGCACTTGACCCCGCCGTCGTCGAGCAGCGCGCAGGTGTGGAACCAGCCGGCGCCGATGCTGACGACGCTGCCGCCGATCGGGACCGGGCCGGCGCTGGCTGGGGTCTCGTCGTCGCCGATCGAGTTGCCGTTGCCGTAGCCGAGCTGGCCGCTGCTGGCCCCGCCCCAGCACCGGACCGTGCCGTCGTCGAGCAGCGCGCAGGTGTGGAGGAAGCCCGAGGCGATCTGCGTGACCGTGCCGCCGACTTGGACCGAGCCGAACTGCGTGACGTAGTCGGCGGGGGTCTCGTCGTCGCCGACGTTTTGGGTCAAGGGCCCGACTGCGTAGCCGAGCCGGCCGTCGGCCGCGCGACCCCAGCACACGACCGCGCCGGTTTGCAGCACGGCGCAGCTGTGGAACGAGCCGCCGCCGCTCGCGAGCAGGATGGCCGGGCCGCCGAGCGCGAGGAAGCCGACGCTGCCCGGGGTCTCGTCGTCGCCGATCTTGATGGTGTTGCCGTAGCCGAGCTGCCCGTCGCTCGCGCGCCCGAAGCAGCGGACCTGGCCAGCGGCGTAGCGCATGCACGTGTGGGAGATCGCGGCGACGACCGAGCTGATGGGTCCGGCGGTGTCGACCCAGCCCGAGCTCCCGGCCGGCAGGACATCGCCGATGTTGTCCTCGCTCGCGTAGCCCGTGCGCCCGTCGTTGCCGTTGCCCCAGCAGCTGAGGCTGCCGTTGTTGAGCATCGCGCAGGTGTGGTTGCCGCCGGCCGAGACGACCTCGACCCGGGTCAGCGTGCAGTCGTTGTGGCACGCGTCGTTGTCGTTGAGGTTGCCGTCGTCGCACTCCTCGACGCCCTCGTGCACGAAGCCGTCGCCGCAGACGTTGAACTTGCACTCCGTGGTGCACGCGTCGGTGTTGTCGGCGTTGCCGTCGTCGCACTCTTCGCCGGGCCCGACGTCACCGTCGCCGCAACCGTTTACGACGCAGCCGTCGAGGCAGGCCATGCCCGGGCCGATCATGTCCGCGCCCGGATCGCACTGCTCGACGCCGTCCCACAAGAACCCGTCACCGCAGACGTTGAGGGTGCACTCGAGGGTGCACTCGGCGGAGTTGGAGTTGAGCGCCCCGTCGTCGCACTGCTCGACGCCGGCCCACAAGAAGCCGTCGCCGCAGCTCGCAAACATGCAGGTGTTGAGGCAGTCGTCGGTGTTGTCGAGGTTTTGGTCGTCGCACTGCTCGCCGGGATCGACGATCCCGTTGCCGCAAAACCCGGTGGTGCAGTCGCTGTTGCAGCCGTCGCCGTCGATGGTGTTGCCGTCGTCGCACTGCTCGCCGGGCCCTTGAAAGCCGTCGCCGCAGACGTTGAATTTGCAGCCCGGCACGCAAGCTTGGTTGGGCCCGATGTTCGCCGCCCCGGGGTCACACTCCTCGACGCCGTCCCACAAGAACCCGTCACCGCAGACGTTGAACATGCACTCGTTCGTGCATGGGCCGTTGTTGTCGTTGTCCTTGCCGTCGTCGCACTCCTCGTCGGGGTCGACGAACCCATCGCCACACTCGCCGCCGCCGGTCTCGGTCTCGGTCTCGGTCTCGGTCTCGGTGTCGGTCGTGTCACCGGTGTCTGCGTAGCTAAAGGTCGTGCCCTCGTAGTCGGTGTCGACGTAGAGCACCAAGTCGGTGCGTCCGCAGCCGACGACGCCGAGCACCACGCCAAGCCCCACGCCCAACCCCACACCCCCGACGAATCGGGGCTCGCGGCCCATGTCCCCGGTCCAGCCGTACCCACGAAGCGAAGCGTTTCGCATGGGCCGAATGTACACCGCGCCCCGGGGTTTGTCCGTGAGCCCCGAGCGCCGCGTAGCCGCACGGCTTGCGCTCGGGTGGCTTTGACTCAGGCCATCCGCGATCAGCTGGGCCGACGACCCAACCACCGGGCGATGACCAGGACCCGGTTCTCCCAGCCGGTCACGCGCCCGAGCAGGCCAAAGCCGACGATCCCCGCGCGGAGGATCGGGTCCTCGCGGTTCTTGGCGAGGAGCTCGCGCAGCGGGGTCGAGCGCGGCTCGGTCGCGAGGATCTCAAAGCCGCGGTCGCGCAAGATGATCGCCCACGCGCGCCGGCCGAACTTGAAGATGTGCGTGCCTGGGTGGACGCCGACGTCGTGCGCACCCTCGGCTCGCAAGCGGCCGCGCATGAACAGCACGTGGTGGTAGACGCTCTCTTGCGCGGGCGTCTCGGCGATCAGCACCCCGCCGGGCCGGAGCACGCGGCTGACCTCGTCGAGGAATTGCTCGGGTCGGTCCATGTGCTCGACCACGTTGAAGGCCGCGACCGCGTCGAGGGATTCGTCAGCGTAGCTCGAGTCGAGGGTCGCGAGGCTGACCGCGCCGGGGATCCGCCGGTTGGCTTCGTCGACCGCGGTCTGTGACAAGTCCGCCCCGTGCGCCTCGTATCCGGCCGCGCGGGCTTGGTAGAGGAAGTCGCCGTGCATGCACCCGACCTCGAGCAGGCGTGCGTGGCTCGCTGGCGCGGCGTAGCGCATGAGCTGGTCCAGCCGGGCCTGGTTCTCGGCGTGGATCGTGGACTCGACGGATAGGTACGCGGCCTCGTTGTCCGGGTTGAAGTCCTCGCTGAAGCGGGTTGGATCGCACCACAGCACTTGGCAGTGGGGGCACCGGCGGACCTTGAAGCGTGGACGATCCAGGTGAACCGGCGCCGCTTGGTAGCCGCAAAAGACACAGTCAGGGAGGGCGTGGGCCTCGCGCACGGGTCGAGGGTACGCGATCAAAGCGTCCGATCAAAGAACGCCATGATCGTTTGCCAGCCACCGTCCGCGACCTTGGCATCGTAGCGAATCTGAAACAGCGGCCAGCTCAACGCCGCGGCCACCGGGTGGTCGCCGTCGGTTAAAAACGAGTGACCGACCCCATCAAATACATGGATTTCAGCCTCGCCGCCGACCGCCGCGACCCGCTCGCGCAGCTGTCCGGGGCTGCGGCGAAAGACCCGATCCCGACCGCCGTAGCACCCAATGATCGGCGGGCTCCCGCGCAGGACCGGCTCGGGCGGGACGTCACCATAGTTGCTCGACACCGCCCCAAACTGGCGCCCGACCGCGAGCGCGAGCCCGCCGCCAATGCAAAAGCCGATCACCCCCACGCGCGGCTCGTCGAGCTTGGCCTCCGCGCACAGCCACCGTCGGGCCTCATCGATGCGCGCCGCGATCGGGCCTTCGCCGGAGGCGATGGTCGACAGCGCGCGGCGGATGCAGACCGGCTTGAAGCTGCCTGCGAACAGATCGGGTCCGACCGCGGCGTAGCCGGCCGCGGCGAAGCGATCGACCACGCGATCGATCTCCGGCTGCCGGCCAAAGATCTCGTGGATCACCACGACCCCGCGCTTCGCCCGATCGGGCACGGCCGCGTAGGCGGCCGTCGACGGGCCGCCTGCGCGGGGGATCTGGACTTCGACGCCTTGCATCGAGCGAGCATAGCGTGGGCTGCTACGCTCCGGCATGCCTCTCGCTCGGCATGGGCTTCGGTTTGGGCGCTCGCTGCTCGGGTTGAGTGTCGGCGTGGGCGTGGTCGTGCTCGGCGGCTGCCGGGGGCCGAGCGTCGGCGACGAGCTCGGGTCGACGACCCAGGGCTCGACCGGCGAGGGCAGCGAGACCGACACGGGCGAGGACCCCGTCGAGTTCGACCCGCTGATCTGCGGCAGCTGGAACCCGCCGGCCGCGAGCATCATCGGCGAGCTGCCGCCCGAGCAGCCGTGCGAAGCCGGCGGGCCGTGCCCGGTGTTTACCGAGATCGCCGGCGCGGCCGGGCTCCACACCCGCCAATACATCCCCACGCACCCGGCCGACCTCGCTTGCATCTTCCCGCGCCCGACCGAGAGCGGGCTCAATCAAAGGCAGGACTGCGAGCCGCAGTGGTTCACCGGGGGCGTGAGCGTCGGTGACGTCGACGGCGACGGCTGGCCCGATCTCTACATGACGCGCTTGGCCGCCCCCGATCACCTGTTCCTCAATCAGGGCGACGGCACCTTCGTCGACGTCGCCGAGGCGGTCGGGCTCGGGGCGTGCAGCTTCACCAACGGCTCGGTGTTCGGGGACATCGACGGCGACGGCGACCTCGACCTGCTCGTGACCACCGTCGGCGGCCACGCCTACCAGCTGTGGATCAACCTCCTGAGCGAGACCGGCGAGCTGCGCTTCGAGGAGCAGGGCGAGCAGCGCGGGTTTGCGCTCCGGTCGGGCTCCTTGCACTCGGGCGAGAGCGTGACGCTGGGCGACTTCGATCGCGACGGCTGGCTCGACATCCACGTCAACGAGTGGATCCGCGATCAGCAGATGCCCAGGCCCGGCGAGCCTGACCACGAGGTCCACGGCGCGCGCTTGCTTCACAACCTCGGCGGCGGCGTGTTCGAGGACGTGACCGAGGCGTACGGTGTCGGTCTATACGGCGACAACCAAAAGGGCATCTTCGCGTTCGCCTCGACCTTCGTGGACGTCGACGGCGACGGCTGGCAGGAGCTCGCGATCGCCGTCGACTTTCGTAATTCACGGCTGTTTTGGAACCTCGGCGGCCAGGCGTATTTAAATGGGACCAGCGCCGCCAAGGTCAACCGCGAGTCCAACGCGATGGGCTCGACCTGGGGCGACGTCGACGGCGACGGTGCGCTCGATTGGTTCGTGACCTCGATCGCCGAGCTCAAGAACGAATGTGAAGCGGGCCAAACCCCGCCGTGCTGGGCCGGCTCGGGCAACCGGCTCTACCGCTACGCCGGCGCGGGCGAATTCACCGACACCACCGACCTCGCTGGGGTCCGCGACGGGGCCTGGGCCTGGGGGGCCGGGCTGTTCGACGCCGACAACGACGGCGATCAAGACCTGAGCGTGGTCAACGGCTGGCCCGGCCGCGACCTCAACGGCGGCCTTTACCACGCCAGCACGCCGACGCAGCTGTGGTTCAACGACGGCGCCGGGGTGATGAGCGAGCAGGGCGAGGCCCGCGGGGTCTATGACAAGGGCCAAGGTCGCAGCGTGGTCGCCTTCGACTACGATCGGGACGGCGATCTGGACCTCTTGGTGATCAACCACGCCGGGCGGCCCCGCTTGTTTCGCAACGACGGCGGCGATCAAAATTCGTGGCTGCGAATCGATGTGGAGGGCACGATCTCCAACCGCGACGGCCGCGGCGCCAAGGTCCGGGTGCAGGTCGAGCAAGACGGCCCCTGGCAGGTCCGCGAGGTCGGCGTCGGCAGCCACTTTTTGGGCGAGGGCGAGCTGATCCAGCACTTCGGCTTGGGCTCGAGCTTCGCGGTCGAGGCGGACGTCGTCCATCGCGTCGAGATCGAGTGGCCGGCGAGCGGGATCGTGCAGATCTTCGAGGGCGTCGCTGGCGAGCAGACCCTGCACGTCGTCGAGGGGTGACGCGAGCTGTGCGTCGTGATCCCGTGGTCGAGAAGTACCTCGCGCGCTACGCCGAGCCCGAGGCCCGGCTCGCCGAGCTCGACGGCCTGCGCGAGCACGGGCCGTGGACCTATGCGCTGACGATCCCGGCTCGCCGCGAGACCATCGCGTGCCTGGGCGCCGGCGCGGCGCCGAGCGAGCGCGACTCGGTGCTGACGGTGTTGGTCGTCAACGCCAGCGAGGCCGCGGCCGATCGCGAGGCCGGCGCGTTGTTGATGGAGGCGATCGAAGCGATGGCCCCCGCGCGCTGGTCGGCGCCCGGTTTGAGCCTCCACCCGCTCGCGGCTGGCGACCTGCTGCTCGTCGATCGCTGCTCTGGCGCCCGCGCGTTTGGCCCGCGCGACGGGGTTGGGCTGGCGCGCAAGCTCGGCGCCGATTTAATCACATGGTTGATCGCCGCCGGCCGGATCCGCTCGGCGTGGATCCACACCACCGACGCCGACGCCACGCTCCCCGCCGAGCACTTCGAGCGGGTCGCGAGCCTCGAGCGCGGGGCCGCCGTCGCGCCCTTTCGCCACGTCGCCGGCGGCGATCTTGCGATCGACGAGGCCACGCTCCGCTATGAAGCGAGCCTCCACTATTATGTCGAGGGCCTGCGCCGGGCCGGATCGCCCTATGCCTTTCATACGATCGGTAGCCTGATTAGCGTGGCGTGCTCGAGCTACGCCCAGGTCCGCGGCTTCCCCCGTCGGCAGGCCGGCGAGGACTTTTATATGCTCAACAAGCTGGCCAAGCTCGGGCCGATCCATCGCCTCGAGGGCGCCCCAGTCGAGATTCGGGCCCGCCGCTCGACCCGGGCGCCGTTTGGCACCGGCCCAGCCGTGGAGGCGCAGCTCGCCGGTCAGCCCTTGCGTGTCTACGACCCGCGGGTGTTTGGCGTGCTCGGCGAGGCGCTCCGCGGGCTCGAGCTGTTCGCCGAGACCGGCGATTCAGCGGCGCTGCTCGAGCTCGCGCGAGCCCACGCCAAGGTCGCCGAGCTGCGATCGTGGGCCGACGGGGCGCGCGAGCTCGCGAATCGCTACCCGCAGGCCCAGCTGCGCAATCGATTCACCGAGCACTTTGACGGGTTTCGTACGCTCAAGCTGATCCACGCGCTGACCGAGCAATGGCCCAAGCTCGGCTGGGATCGCGTCGCTAATGGGGCCAGCGCCACTCGAGCTCGGCTTGGTGCGGGAACAGCCCCTTGACCCGCAGGCAGCAGGCCGCGCCCGTGACAAAGCCGCCGACCGAGCAGCCCAGCAGCTCCGAGGCGGCCGCGGACATGAACGGCTGATGGCCGACCACGACGATCTGTTCGTCGTCGTCGAGCTGCGCGAGCGCGCGGGCCAGCGATTCGATCGGGCTGTCGGGGAACAGGTCGTCGCGGGCTGCGACCGCGCCCTCGAACCCGAGGGTCGCGACGATGAGCTCGGCGGTCTGCACGGCGCGCACGAGCGGGCTGCACCAGACCTGCGAGGGGGTCACGCCGCGGGCCGCGAGGGCCTGGCCCGTGGCCGCCGCCTGGCGACGACCCGCGTCCGAGAGGTAGCGGGCGCGGTCGTCGAAGGACACCATGGACGAGACCGCGTCGCCGTGACGGATCAGGATCACGCGCATGGCAACCAGCCTACCCGACTTCGTGCGTGTTACGGTCCAGCCGTGCGCAGGCGCCCCGTCTACCTCGATTTGGCTGTCGTGCTCGCCGCGCTGTGGCTGAGCCCCGGCTGCCGCCAGGCCGAGCCTGAGGGCGAAGCCAAGCGCGGCGCCAAGGGTGAGGCCGCAACGCAGGGCGCCGTCGTCAAGCCGCTGCCGCTGCCGGGCTTGCGGGCCCTCGCGTTGCCGGACGCCGGTGACGGCTCGTCGCCGCGTTTGGCGAAGGTCGGCGAGGGCCTCGCGCTCGCGTGGATCAGCCAAGCCGGGACGCCCACGCTCTCCCTCGCGACCCTGCCCTTCGCCGAGGTCGAGGCCGGTTGGGGCGAGCCGCAGGTGGTCGCCGCGAGCTCGCGCTTGCTGGTCAACTGGGCCGACGTCGCGGCGATCGGCGAGACCGCGGCGGGGCGAACGGTCGTGGCCTGGCCCGAGTATCACGAGGACGATCCCAAGGCGGGCTACGGCCTGCGGGTGGCGGCGCAGCTCGACGACGGCAGCTTCGCGCCGGCGTGGAGCCCCGACGACGTCCAGCGCGGGCCGGAGTCGGGCTTCGTCGGGTTCATCGCGACGCCCGCGGGCCTGCGGATGTTTTGGCTCGATGGCCGCGAGCTCGTTGGCCACGGGCACGGGGGGCACGGGGATGGCGGCGGGACCATGCAGCTGCGCAGCGTGCTGCTCGACGACGACGGCCAGGCGCTCGGCGGCTCCGCGATCCTCGACGATCGCACCTGCGAGTGCTGCAAGCTCGGCGTCGGCTTGCTCGGCGAGCAGCCGTTCGCGGCCTACCGCGATCGCAGCGCCGCCGAGGTTCGTGACATCTTCGTGGCCGGGCCTGGGCTGGCGCCGACGGCCGTGGCCAACGACGGCTGGACGATCGCCGGCTGCCCGGTCAACGGCCCGGCGGTCGCCTCCGATGGCGCGCGGGCCTACGTCGCGTGGTTCACCGGCGCCGACGATCGCAGCGCGACGTGGATCGCCAGGGCCAGCACGCCAACCACCTTCGAGGCGCCCACGCGCTTCGATCTCGGGCTCCCGGCCGGGCGCGTGGACCTGCTCGCGCTCGCCGACGGCGGCGCCCTGATCACCTGGTTCGAGTACGACGCCGAGGCCCCCGGTCGCGCGCTGCTGCTCACGCGCCGGCTCGGGAGCGAGGGCCAGCTCGGCCCGGCGTTTGCGGTCGCCGAAGTCGGGGCCGCCCGCGACTGGGGCTTCCCGCGGACGGCGATGGTCGGTGACGAGGCCCTGTGGGTGGTTACCGATCCGACCCCGGCCAGCGGCCGACCTCGCCTGCAGGGTTTGCTCGGTCCGCTGCCCAAGCTTTGAAGGCGCTAGCGGCGGCGGCGGTGGTACGCTTGGCCAGCGTGACCAGCGACGACGACAACGAGCGCAGCAGCGACCCCGACCGCGCGGCGATCCTCGCCCGTCGCAAGCACTTCATCGCGGTCGCGCTCTCGGGCCTCGCGACCGGGCTTTCGGCGTGCACGAGCTCCGACAAGGTCACGCCCGGGGCCGAACCGGCCGTTCAACCCGGGCCGCCGCTCGCCCCCCAGGATCAGCCTCCGCCCGAGATCAGCGAGACCGGCTCGGGCGAGACCGGCTCGGGCGAGACCGGCTCGGGCGAGACCGGCTCGGGCGAGACCGGCTCGGGCGAGACCGGCGAGACCGAGGCGCCGGCAAAGCCCGAGCCCCGGCCGCGGCCCTGCTTGAAGAAGCCCGCGCCCCGGCCGTGCCTAAACATCGCGCCGCAGAACGAATGATCGCCGACACCTATACGCAGCTGGTCTTCCATGTCCTGGCCCACGTCCGGCTCACGGGCCCCGGCGACCTGTTTGATCGGCGCTACATCGATTGGGCCGCCGAGCGCTTCTCCGCCGAGGACACCGAGCTGCTCGCCCAGGGCGCGACCTGGCTCGCGTGCGTGTGGGCCATGGACCCGCGCTGCGATCAGCTCCACCGCTTTTGCGATCTTCACCGCGACGTCGCCGAGCTGCTCGCGCACGCGGACCGTTCGCTGATCGAGCTGCACCCACACGAGGTCGCGGATCCAGCCCTGCTCGAAGCCGTGCGCGAGCTCGAGGGCGCCGAGCTGCTCCACGCGAGCTTGGCCGTGCTCGCCCCTCGGTTCACGGAGGTCATCGCCGAGCAGGCTCCAGCGCTCGAGCGTGCGCGAGTGAGCGTTGGCGAGTGGCTGGCGTGCTTGGCCGAGTGGTGTCCGGGTCTGGCCGATACGCGCGTCGAGTTGGTCTGGGCCCTTGGACCCCACGGTCGCGCGCTGCCGGGTCGGTGCCTGGTCGGCGCCCCAACCCCGTGGAGCGGCTGCTCCTCCGCTCGCCAAGCCGTGCTCGCGGCCCACGAACACGCCGTGACCCTCGCAGGATCCGGTGACGACTACGTTGGTGAGGAGTGGACGGCGTTGACCGAGCTCGCGACATGGTTGGAGCGAGCCGATCCCGAGCTGCGCGCGGCTCATGGCGCCTGGCTGGCGTCCCTCGAGCTCGGCCCGCTGCTCGCCGAGGCCCTCGCCCGCGAGCTGCTGACCGCCGCCGACGCCGAGGCGCTCACCGATCAGCCCTATCAACGCGCCGAGCGGCTCATCGCAGCACGGGCAGCCGCACCACGCTGACCTGGGCTTGTTCGGGCGCAGGCGGGCGGCGCTCGACCGCGGCGCGGACTGGCACGTAGAACACGGCCTCGAACCACTCGATCGTGAAGCCGTCCCCGCGATGCACGGCGCGCGCGAGTCGAAGCTCGCCGTCACTCGGATCCCGCAGCGGCGCGACGATCACTGTCCCCTCCGCGAGCGCCGAAACCCACGCGCTCGGCAGGCGCTCGAGCGCGAAGCCGACGGTCACCTTGGTGGCGCCCTTGGCATCGAAGCCCCAACTGCTTGGATCGCAGGCGTCCGCGCAGCGCAGCTCGGCCGGGCTTGGATCATCGAGCCCCGCGAGGATCTGCCGACCGCGCTCGACTAGCGCCGGATCGATCTCGACGCCCCAGACCCGCCCGCGCGCCCCGACGAGCACCGCTAGCAACGCGCTGCCGTAGCCGGTCCCGGCCCCGAGATCGATCACCCGATCGCCAGGCCCGACCGCGAGCAGCGAGAAGCTCCGGGCGTAGGCATGCATGGCGCTCACGGTTGCGAGCCCGCTCTCATCGAGGTCGATCGCGAGGTCGAGGACGCTCTCGCTGACTTGATCGAGGGGCACGAAGCGCTCGCGTGGGACCGCGAGGATCGCCGCGAGGATCGGCTTTGGTGGGTCGAGCTCGGCGATCGCGTCGATCCGCCGGCTTCGTTCGAGCCGGCACAGCTCGCGCAACGGGCGATACTCGCGCCGCTCTCGCTCGGCCTGCCGTGGCCGGCCAAGGTAGCCTTGCCAGGCGAAGTAGCGGCCAAGGTAATGGAGCCGGTTGCGGCCCTGCCCCAACTCGATCTGCTCGCGGATCGCCCCTAAAAAATAGCTTCGGGCCGGGCCTTGGTAGCCGAAGTGGCCTTCGATCTGGGCGAGGATCGGGTCGAGCAGGGCGTGCTGGAGCCGCTCGCGTTCGAGGTAGCTCAGCTGCGCCGAGGGGTCGACCCACTCCGATAAAAATTCCGGATCGCCGTCTTTCCACCAATTCGGCCGATGAAACCGGGTCCCGTAGGTCTGCTCATAGTGGCCGCGCTGCTCGTCGATCGGCGAGCCCGGGTACAGGCGGAAGGGATCGACGGACAAAAACCCCGTGGTCCCGCCGGTGCGCAGGAACAACTGCCCGAGGTAAGCCGCGCTGCGCTCCATGCTCGCCGGGGTCTCGCCTGGGTGCCCGCAGATCACGTTGGCGCCCCACGGGACCTGGTGGGTCAGCGCGGCGGTCGCGATGTCCTCCATGCGATCGAGGTAGCTGTCGAGCCGGCCGGACTTGCGGATGATCGCGAGCTGCTGCGGATCACCCGATTCGAGCCCGAAGCCCAGGCCACAATTCGCGGCGCCGAATAGGCGCAGATCTTCGTCGTCGATCAGATCGACCCGGATCAGCAGCCAATATTTGAGGACCGGGACGTCGAGCCGGGCGAGGCCGTCCAAGAACGCCCGGCGCCAGCTCTTGCGCATGCCAAACAGCGCGTCGCCAAAGTACAAGGTCCAGCCGCGCAGATCCAAGAAGCGGTGGAGCGACTCGACCTCGTGCAGCGCCCGCTCGACCGACAGCGGCCGCCACGAGACCTCGCGTTTGGCTCGCTCCATGCAAAACGCACAATCAAACGGGCACCCGCGCGAGACATAGACCTGGGCCTGGCTGGCCACGCGCGGGGCGATCTTGCGGTAGCGCTCGAGCAGGCTCCAATCCGAGGGCGGCAGCTCGTCGAGGTGGTCGATCGGCTCGGGCCCCAAGATGGTCTGGCGCAGCGGGGCCCCGCCAGCGACCGACTCGATCACCCGGACCAGCGGCCGCTCGCCCTCGCCGACCACGCATACGTCAAACGCCGACCCATCAAAGATATAATCGAGCGGCCGGGCCGAGGGGTGATAGCCGCCAACGACGATCACCGCGTTGGGGTGCAGCGCGCGGATCATGGCGGCGATCGCCGAGCACTTCAAATGGTCAAATGAAGAATAGGCGCTCAGGCCAATGACATCGTAGCCGCGCCCGTCGGGGCCGGCGAGCAGGCGCGGGAGCGAGACCGGGCCGAGCGCGCGTTCGAGCTCGAGGTCGCGGATGTCGACGCGGCAGTTTATTTGTTGCTGGGCGAAGGTCCCGAGCAGGACCAGCTGGGGCACCCCAAAGTTGCCAGCCGTGGCCTCGTCGGCCCCCGGCCACAGCAGCAAGACGTTGATGGGTCGCGCGCTCATGAGCTCAGCACCGGCAGCCGGGTCCGCGCGCGGGCGAGCCGATCGGCGAACGCGTCGTCGACGTGCTGCGCCACGAAGGGATCGAGCCCGCGGGGATCACCGAGCACCGAGGCCGCCGCCGCCCCGCACCCGCCCAGACAGCTGCTGCGATGCGGACACGGGGCGCAAAACTCCGGGGTCACGTCGCGGTAGGCCGCGAGCGCGGGCGACTGGACCAGCGTGGCCAGCGAGGTCTGGCGCACGTCGCCGAGCGCCTCCGTATGCAGCGTGCACGAGCGCAGCTCACCGCGGGGGCCGAGCGCGAACTCTTGCATCTCGGTCCCGATCGGGCAGCCGCCAAACGACACGTGCGGGTAGTCGGCGTGATCGATCACGCAAGCGGGGACCGGCAGCGTGACTTGCAGATCCATGCCGTGCTCGCGCCCGCGCGCGTCGGCGGCCGCGAGCGCGAGGATCATGTCGGACCGCGAGGGCAGCAGCTCGGCGACGTGTTGGGCCGCGTAGCCGGCCGGCGAAAACCGCGAGAGCGCGACGGTCTCGACCCCGAGGCGGCGCCACAGATCCAAGATGGCGCCGACGATCCCCGCGTTCTTGCGGGTGACCACGATCGAGCCGACGACCGGGACCTGGTGGCGGCGCAGGGCCTCGACCCCGTTGATCGTAGCCTCGAAGTGGCGCCCGCCGACGACCGCGTCGTGGTCAGCCTGCTCGGTCGAGTTGAGCGTCAGCTGGATCCCGCGCAGGGCGTAGCCGGCGAGCCGCTGCGCGACCGCGTCGGTGATCAGCCCGCCGTTCGAGATGATGAACACCTCGGTCTCGCGGGCCTTGCAGGCGTCCATCACCGCGAAGAAGTCCGGGCGCGCGAGCGGCTCGCCGCCGGTCAGGGTCACGTGGTCGAACTCGACCTCCGCGAGCGCCCGGTCGAGCAGCGCGAGCAGCTCGGCGCTGGCCATCGCCCCGACGCTGCGGCCGTTGTCTTCGCGCCAATCATTGTAGCAGTAGCTGCACCGCTGGTTGCAGTGGCTCGTCAGTTCGATCGCAAGAGCGTAGCGGCGGGGACGCGTCACGCCCCGAGTATGGCCCGCGGCGGCGATGCGATACAAACCCAGCGGCATGGACTGGATCTGCCTTGGGCACGCGGGTTGGCTGATCGAAGCGGCGGGCCTGCGCCTGCTGTGCGACCCGCTGCTGCGCGCCGATCATTACCGCGGCGTATTCGAGGTCTGCCCTCCGCGCCAGCTTCGCGCCGAGCAGCTGCGCCCCGACTTCATCCTGATCTCCCACCAACACCCCGATCACTTCGACGTCCCCAGCCTCGCCCGCTTGGCCGAGCTCGACCGCGAGAGCGTGGTCGTGACCCCCGACGCGCTGGTCGCCGAAGCTGCGCAGACCCTGGGCTTCACCACGGTCCACCAGGTCGCCGCGGGCCAGCGCATCGAGCTCGACGGCTTGACCCTGGTCACGACCGAGTCGCTCGCGCTTGACGAGTGGGGCGTGATGGTTGCGACCGCCGACGGCGTGGTCTGGAATCAAGTCGACACCGTGTTCGATGGTCCGGCCCACGCCCGCGCCGTGCTGGCCACGGGGCTCGCCGCGCTTGGTCGCGAGCGCGTCGATCTAGCCCTGGTCCAGGGCCGGCCCATGCACGAGATCGCCGCCCAGCTCGGGGCCTCGATCGGCTTTCCCTACGACGAATACGCCAAGCTGCTCGCGGAGCTCGCTGCGATCAGCCCCGCCGTGATCGTGCCGGCGTCGACGGACACTGCCCACGCCGAGCCCTTCAAGTGGCTCAATCACGTGGTCTATCCCGTCGATGAGCCGAGGTTCGTGCGCGACGCCGCGCGGGCCTGTCCGGCCGCGCGGGTCTTGGCTTCGCGCTTGGGGGCGCGCTATCGGGTTCGTGCGGGGGAGGTTTCAGTCGCCGAAGACATGAGCCTGATCGACGTGTCCGGCCCCACGCCTGATCGAAGCTATCGGCCGTTTGCGATCACGCCGATGCACGATCACGGCGAGCGCCTCGAGCCCGACCCGCGCAAACCGGAGCTGCGCGCCTGGATCGAGTCCACCCTGCGCGACGCCCTGGTCGCCGCATACCCCGAATTCGGCGTCCGCGACCCCCTACGATTCGTCGTCGAGGCAGTATTCCCGGGCCAGACGCCCGGCCAGGGCGAGGCCCTGACCTTGGTGATCGACCGCGCCGGCGGCCGCGTCGAGCCTGGCGCCGATCCGGATTGGGATTTGTACAACCTCGTGATCGGGACCATGGCCGCGGAGGTGATCGCCGGTCGTCGCGCGTGGGGCGATCTGCTCCTCGCCGGCGGGCTACGAGCCGCCACGCGAGCCTACTCGGTCAGCGAGCGCGGCCTCGAACGCGCGAACGTGGGCGAGACGTTCTTGTATTATGGGCTGTCGTATGAAGAATCAACCCGCTCGGCCGTTCGCTGGGAGCGTGGGGGTGATGGGGGGTGATCGGGTTGTGCGGATTTTGCTTGCGAGCCTGGTCGGTCCCGTGTGAAGCTCCCCTCTGGCGCCATGTCCGATGCCCCCTTCTCACTCGTTTTTCACCCTCCTGGAGACCACGCGCCACCAGAGAGCGCCTTTCGGCTAGCGATCCAGGCTGTCCTCGATGCGGCGCCCGGCGAGGTCCGGCTCGTCAGCCCCTATATCGGACATGGCGTCCTGGTTGGACGCGGTGAGCGGAGTTACTCCAAGGTTCGCGCGATCACCCGCGCGGCGCTGGCTACGAATCGAGCAGGCGCTCGACGCTCTGGCCGGCCGCCGCCGCCTTGACCGCGTCGTACCAACGCTCGAGGGTCTCGAGTGATTCGCACGATTGGATCTGCGCCTGCGTAGCCGGCGTCACGGCGAAGCCGCGGATCTGCAAGATGTCGAGGATTGTCTGGTGCAGAAGCTCGCGGCGGCCCTCTTCCCG